>Ga0172380_10001013_pt1 | contig 50162 bp, 46 predicted proteins | sample Leawe162metaG_FD_119747 | JGI IMG/M metagenome (GOLD analysis project Ga0172380, IMG submission 119747) | Leachate microbial communities from a municipal landfill in Southern Ontario, Canada - Leachate well 162 metaG | ecosystem: Engineered > Solid waste > Landfill > Unclassified | place... | reverse complement strand
ATCGGCGAACGCCTCGCACGTGCGCCCCGCGCCTAGAGTGCTTCCGGAAAAGTGGGCACCGGTTTTCCGATAAGAAGCACGGCAAACAAGGACCTAGAGTGCTTCCGGAAAAGTGGGCACCGGTTTTCCGATAAGAAGCACGGCAAACAAGGACCTAGAGCCGATCCGCGATTCAACGAAAAGCGGAAAGGCTCTAAGTGCGTAAACCTTTTGTTAGGTAAACCGCGGCGCGCCAAACGTCGCGATCCTGGGTGTCGCCCGGAGCTGGCACTCGTCTTGCCTATCTCCTCACGACTTATCGATCCGTGAGGCTTCCGTGTCCAATATCAGCACGCACTGTGGCAAACAGACATTCGGCAGACGGATGTCCCTCGTTCATGCGCAATTGCAAATCGGCAATTCTGCGCCAATTCGGTGCACCGTCCGTCACATCGACGCCGACGGTGCCGAAATCGAACTGAGCCGGCCGACGATCCTGCCCTCGCGCGTGCGCCTGCACTGGGACCAGTACGGCGACAGCGCCGAATGCGAGGTCGTAGGCACCGAAGGCCCAGCCGTTCGCGTCGCATTCACGTCCGGCAAAGGCTCGGAAATTCTGCTCCGCTTCGAAGCCGACCGCGCTAGCCAGCGTCAGCGAGCAGGCATTTGAGAATGCCGTAATTGTAGCGGCCGTCGAGTGCCCCGAACGCCGGGCCGAGCTTGCCGGTGTCGCGTGTCTCACAGCGGTCGAACGCAGCCTCGATTTCGTCGCGTTCGGCAGGATCGAGGCGCAGGACGTCGTCCGCGCCGATCAGTCCAGCTTCGATGGCTTCGGCGAGATGTCCATAAACCGTCGCAACCTCGAGCCCGCGCTCGGACGCAATCTGCTCGGCGTCAAGGCTCCTGAGATGTGCCGCCAGCGTCGCATTCACGCTTGCCGACAATCGGTTGGTGAGAATCGGATGCGCCGTGAACTGCGAAATCACCTGCATGAACGCCGCGCCGTAGCGCGCGATCTTGCTGGCGCCTAACCCCAGGATGTCGTGCAGCGCCGATTCCGATTTCGGCCGCTTCTCCGCAAGCTCGATCAATGTCCGGTCCTGCGCCACGACGTAGGGCGGAAGTTTCGCAGCCGCCGCGAGTTTGAGGCGCACGGCTTTGAGCGCATCGAACAACGGCTGGTTCTGGGCGGCAACCTTTGGAGCAAGCGACCCGCCGCGCTTCTTGGCAAGCTTCGATCTTGCCTGCGTTACGCGCATCAGAAAACGTTCTTCGCCGCGAAGCAGCGGCCGGGCCCGTTCGGTGAGAATGAGAGAGCCCATGCCCTCGTCGTCGCCCGTTAAATACCCTTGCGCCGTCAGTTGCCGGAAAAGCCCCTTCCATGTCGAAGCCGGCACGTCCTTGCCGATGCCGAAAACCGACAGACGGTCATGGCCGTTGCGCAGCACGCGCTCGTCCGCTGTTCCGATCAGTACGTCGGCGAGATAGGTGACGCCGAAACGCTGCCCCGTCCGGTAAACGGCCGACAACGCCTTCTGCGCCGCGACGGTCCCGTCCTCGGTATGAGGCGGGCTGAGGCAGTTATCGCAGTTCCCGCACGGCGCGGAATTCATCTCTCCAAAGTAGGCGAGCAACGCTTGCCGCCGGCAGCCAGGCATTTCCGCCAGTCCGATGAGCGCGTCGAGCTTCTGCCGCTGCACGGTCTTGAAGGCGTCCGAGCCCTCCGACCGCCCGATCCATTGCCGAAGCTGCACGATGTCCTGCAGCCCGTAGGCCATCCACGCGTTCGCTGGTTCGCCGTCGCGACCGGCGCGTCCCGTCTCCTGATAATACGACTCGATCGACTTCGGCAGGTTGAGATGCGCAACGAAACGCACGTCGGGTTTATCGATGCCCATGCCGAAGGCGATCGTCGCGACGATGATCAGCCCGTCTTCCGTCAGGAACTTGGTTTGCGCCGCCGCGCGTATGTGCGCTTCGAGACCGGCATGATAAGCGAGCGCCTTACGCCCCTTCGCGCATAGCCACGCCGCCGTTTCGTCGACCGACTTGCGCGACAGGCAATAGACGATCCCAGCCTCGCCTGCATGCTCGGCTTCGATGAATTGCCAGAGCCGCTCCCGCGCGCTGTCACTGCCGAGTTCGGCGATCGTATAACGGATGTTCGGACGATCGAAGCTCGCGATGAAGCTCCGGGCGTTTTCGAGCGACAGCTCCGAAATGATGTCTTGCCGCGTGCGTTCATCCGCCGTCGCCGTCAGCGCGATGCGCGGCACGTTCGGAAACCGCTGCGCCAGAATCTTGAGCTGCCGGTACTCGGGCCGGAAATCATGCCCCCACTGCGAGACGCAATGGGCTTCATCGATCGCGAACAACGCGATGTCGGTGCGCTCGAAAAGCCCGAGCGTTCGCTCCTGCACCAGCCGTTCCGGTGCGACGTAAAGCAAATCGAGCGCATCCGCCGCGAACTGCCGCTCGATCCGATCCTGCGTGCTGCGGTCCTGCGTCGAATTCAGAAACGCCGCCTTGACGCCGAGGTCCTTCAGCGCGTCGACCTGATCTTGCATCAACGCGATGAGCGGCGAAACGACGATGCCCGTCCCGCGCCGGACCAGTGACGGAATCTGATAGCAAAGAGATTTGCCGCCGCCCGTCGGCATCAACGCCAGGCAATCGCCGCCGTGCAGAACGGTATCGATGATGTCGCCCTGCAGCGGGCGAAAACCCTTGTAGCCGAAAACGTCCTCGAGCTTGGCGCGGGCGAGGGACATGGCGTCGCCAGAGTCTGAAGCAAACGGCAGAGAGAGCGGCGCGGCGAAGGCCGGCATCACGAAGTCCTATGCGCAAGTCATCGGTCTCCGGACGCTAATACGATTCGATGCGCAACTCGGCCGGCGAATAAAAAAAATCGAGGGCAAACGTCGAGTTAGCCGGAATTACTGGGATGTCGGCCGAAACGTTGCGGCAATTTAACGTCACGTTCAGAATGAGTTCATCTTATTGTGCTTAGATATAACCCAAGGCTGGTGTCACATCCCCCCGTGCACACCAGATGCTGCTGCCGCCCGGCCAAGTCCCGACTCCCCCCGTCTTCCCCTTGGCCGGGCCGCGGCGCTCCCAAAAATCCAATGTTCTGAAAAGGCTTTCCGCGGCTCAAACCGCGACGTTGCCAGTGACGTGAATGCGGTCCGATGCACTCGGCTCACGCGCGAGGTCCGGCCCCTTGAGCACGCCAAGGTCCATCGCGCGGATCGCGCCGTCTTTCGTGTTTGAAATCAAATTGTTTGCGATCAGGCATTTGCCATCGGCCGCGTTTGTGACAGAGACGCCGACGCGCGCATTGCGAATGACATTCGCCGTCACGGCGACGTCGCGCATATAAGCGCCCCAGCCGATTTGAATGCCGGCGGTCGGCGCGTTTTCGATCGTATTGCCGGTGACAACCGCGTCGGCCTCGACGCCGATGCCTTCCCCGCGCTTGTCTTCGGCTTCTTGCTCGCGCCGGAAAAGATTGCGGATGAGATTTCCTTGGATAACAGCAAGGCGTCCGCCGTCGTTGAAATTCGTGACCGAAATTCCGCTCGCGGCCGTATCGATGAGATTATTTGCGATTAACGCGCCCTGGAATCCAAATTCGGCATAAAGCGCAACCTCGCCGAGCCGCTCGCAGCTATTGCCGATGATCTGGATATTTGAGGCAGCGTTGCCGCGCACCGCCGTATAAGCGCAGTCGGAAATGCGGTTTCCCGAGACGAGCACGCTTCCGGCGCGAAACACGTTGATGCCGTTGCCGTACTCACCCGTGCCGCCTCGGGCATTGCGAATTTTCGAAATGCGATTGCCTGAGACAACGCTGCCGTCTTCTTCCTGTTTGGAACGCCAGATCAGGATGCCGTTGTTAGCGCATTCGGTGACGGTGTTGTCTCTGACGTCGAGCCCGAAGGAATCGAGGCTTTTGAAACCGGCGTCGAGAGCATGGCTGATAAGAAGGCTTTCGACGCGCCCGCCGCACTCCGCCAGCGACAGTCCGATGCCGCTGCTGTTCTGAATTTCGAGATCGGCAAGATGCACGGTCTTCGAATTGCTGAACGTCAGCAGTCCGTCGCCGCGCGCCGGATCGAATGTTTTGTAAGCGCCGTCGAATTTCAGTCCGTCGAGAACCAGGCCGTCGGCTTTTTCGCCAGTGACGAAGGCATCGCCGCCGGAAAATACCAGCGTCGTCGTCCGCGCCGTGCCGATGAGGCGCGAGCCGCTGCGCAGCCTGAGATCGCTGACGATGAACCTGCCGGGCGGCAGGACGAGGGGAATATCTTTCTCCGCGGCAATGTCGATCGCCGCTTGCAGCGCAACCGTTTGATCTCGCGCGTCATCCGGAACGAGGGCAGGCGCAAGATCCGACGCATTCGGTGTTGCTAGCCCTTGCACGGATCGGCGCTCGCTCGCGTGCGCGGTGCTCACGGCGGCACCGAGGCCCAGGCTTGCCCCGATGAGCGAACGGCGGTCGATGGTCATGGACGTGCTCCAGTTTGCTTCGCGCAAGAAGCAAGGACTGAGCCAGCGCGACAGACATTAAACCGAAGTTAAGGCCGTCTCCGATGCAGACGGCTGAAGCGCGAGTTTGAGGATTTCCAGCGCGCCGGGTACGATACGGCCTGCGGCTTCTGGCGTGCCTGAGTCGACTGGGATGTGGATGAACCCGACCTTGCACCGGTCTCCACGCACACGCGCTTCCACGAGCGAGTGGTAAAAGACGGCGTTGCAGAGATAGCCGCCCGCGTCATTTGAGAGCTTCGCTTCGAACCCTTGAGCTTCGAGATGCCGCGCGATGGCGGTCACGGCGATGGTTGCCGCAAGCTCCGGAGCGCCGCTCTCGCAAAGACAACTGGAAACCGGAAGGCTGCCAGCCGCATCCGTCGACATCCGGCAGAAATTCCGCGCTTCGGTTTCGATGCGAAAACCGCGCATATTGGATGCGACGCCAAAGTGGAGAGCCAGCGCAGGCGCGTGCCGCTCGTAAAGCTTTGAGAGAAGACTGGGCGCGCGCGCCCATTCGGTCGGCAGTACCGCGACGGCGAACCGGCAATGCGGCAACGCAAGTCGCGCCTCGCGCGCCAGTCTTCTGACGAGCGCGGCAGACGCATTCCTGCGCACGTTCCGAAACGGTCCGAAGCCGGTCAACAATACGGTCGGGCGACGGTTCATTCTCAACGCCATGACTCAATATAGGTCGCAGCCGGCGCCGTCCGAAAGAGGTGCGCATCAGGCCGAGGTCAAAGCCCCATCAAGCCCATCAGACGATCGACCGCCAGCGTCGGCAGCAACGTGCCCTCGCGCACCGACGCTTCGATTTTCGGAAGTTCGGCGGCGACTTTCGGATTTGCTTTGAGCGCGCCCATCAGACGGTCTTCGAGCATGTCGCGCATCCACGACACCGCCTGCGCCTGCCGCCGCGCCTGGAATTGGCCCGTCGCCGACATCTTTTCCCGATGCTCGAGAATTTTCGCCCACAGATCCTTCAGCCCGCGATTTTCGATGCCGGAAACCGTGAGTACGGGCGGGAACCAGGTCGCATCGTGGGGCGTGAAAATCTGCAGTGCGTGCCGGTAGTCCGCCGCCGCCCGTTCCGCGCGCCGGACGTTATCGCCGTCGGCCTTGTTGATAGCGATCATGTCGGCAAGCTCGATGATGCCCTTCTTGATGCCTTGCAGGTCGTCGCCGCCGCCCGCCAGCAAGAGAACGAGGAAGAAATCGACCATATCGGAAACGGCAACCTCGGATTGCCCGACGCCGACCGTCTCGACGATGATGACGTTGAACCCCGCCGCCTCGACGAGGGCCATCGTCTCTCGCGTCTTCCGAGTCACCCCGCCGAGCGTGCCGGAGGACGGTGACGGCCGGATGAACGCATTCCGCTCCTGCGCCAGCGAGCTCATGCGCGTCTTGTCGCCGAGAATGGACCCGCCCGAGCGCTTCGACGTCGGATCGATCGCGAGCACGGCGACGAGATGACCCTCGGCGATCAGGTTCATCCCGAACTGGTCGATCGTCGTTGACTTGCCAACCCCTGGCACGCCGGTGACGCCAAGGCGCACGGCTTGTCCGGTCTTCGGCAGAAGCGCCTGCAACACCTGCTGCGCGAGGCGGCCATGCTCGGGATTTGTGCTTTCGACCAGCGTGATCGCGCGAGCCAGCAAGGCTCGGTCGCCGGCGGTGATGCCGGCCACGTAATCGGCAACGGGAATGCGATGCGCGGACAGGGTGGCAGTCGCCATGGCTCGCCTGGATATCCTTTATCTTTCAACGGCCGACCATGGTCAGGAACGGCCCGCGCCGCAAGTCCGGATTTCGTCGCTGGAAATCCACGACAATCCTGCTGACACAATTTCTCGGCATGCAGAGCTTATTGCCCAACGAGGGGCGGGCCCTTAGGATTTCCTCGGGCTCAGGGGTTCAAGACGGAATTGCGGGGAGGGACGCGATGTATTCGCTTACCAAGCGTTGGCTGCTGCCAAGCCGGTCTGGACCGGTTATTGCGGCGATGATGGTTTGCGGTCTGCTGGGGGGATGCACGCAGGCGCCTCGCCTTGCGAAAGCGCCCGCCGAAACGGATTCGACGAAGACCGCAACTGTGCGGCCGCCGTCCGCCCCAGCCCCATCGGCGGAGCCCGCCCCTGCGCCCGTCGAGTCCGAAGCTCCTCAAGAACCTGCGGGCGGCGCGGCTCCCCCGCCTTATCCGGAAGCGTCCGATCCGATCGGAGGCTCTGGCCCGTCGTACGAGACCGCTGAACCGGCACCGGCCCCGCCGCCGCCCCCGCCACGCGCGTCCGCCGCCAAGCCGCGCCCTCCGACAGCCGCACCAGAGCCGCCCATGCCCCCGGCCGCGCCCGGAGCCGCGGCGAACGCGAGCGCCGAAGCCGCCGCCAAGGCCGAAGCGATCCGCCGTGCCGAAGAGGCAACGCGCGCCGCCAATGCACAGCGATACGATGAAGCGAAAAGAATGGCGCCCGCCAAACCCGCCGACGATCCGGCCAAGGCCTTCGACGTCGTTCCCGTTTTCTACGGAACGGATCGCGCCGTCGAGCCGGACCCGAACCGTCTGCAATTCGGCGCCGAGCGCGGACACAAGCTGCAGCTTGGCCGGGCGTTGGTGACGGTGCCGCTCATTCACAAGGTGCCGCATATCGAGCGGCCCGTCGTGATCGAGATCCCGTATTTCAAGGTCAAGGTCTACGAGGAAAAGGAAGACCCCGAGAAACACTTCACGGTCCAGGAAATCAAAGGTCTGACGGAAGCCCAGATGCTGGCGCTCATCAAGCAGCGCCTGGCGACCTCAACGACGTTTAAGGACCACGCGTTCGTCTTCGTGCACGGCTTCAACACGTCGTTCGACAACGCGCTCTACCGCACGGCGCAGATCGCCTACGATCTTCGCTTCGACGGCGTTCCGTTCCTTTATAGCTGGCCCTCGGGCGGCAAGGTCGCGAGCTATACGTACGATCACGGAAGCGTTGAGCAGGCCGAGCCGACGCTGGCCGAGTTCCTGGACATGGTCATCCAGAAAAGCGGCGCCAAATCGATCAGCCTGATCGCGCACTCGATGGGCAACGAGCTTTTGTTGCGTGTGCTCGAACGCATAAAGACCAAGGTGCCGCGCGGCGTGGTGATCAGCCAGGTTATCCTGGCAGCGCCCGACGTCGACCGCGATAAGTTCAACATCCTGGCGCGCGAGGTCATCAAATTCGCCAAGGGCGTCACGCTCTACGCGGCTTCGAACGATCGCGCGTTGAGTTACTCTGCGCGTTTCTGGGGCGGCGTGCCGCGCGCTGGCGATGTGCCGGCGACAGGACCGCTGATCATTCCCGGACTCGATACCATTGACGTCACGGCCGTCTCGACGGACGCGCTGGGGCTCAATCATTCGGGTTACGCGGAAAACCCGGCGCTGTTGAATGACGTGAAAGCTCTCGTCGCCTCTGGGCTTCGCCCGCCGGACAAGCGCGTCAAGAGCATCCTGGCCGTTGAATCGGCTGCGGGCAAGTATTGGCGGTTCCAGGCGGAAACGGGGACGGTGCCGTAAGCTCGGCCGAAAAGATCAAGCCGCAAAGTCGAGAGCAAGCCCCTGCGGCGGCGTCCATTGCGTCGCCGCCGTGCGAATTCGAGCAAGTCTCGTAAGACTTCCTTTACGCGCGTGCGGCACAATTCTTTCGAGTTTGTTCAGTATTTGAGGGTTCGTCATGCGTCCCGCGTTCGTGAAGCCGTTTGCATCGGCTGCTGTTGCTGTTCTTTTTGCGTTGGTGTCGGCAAACGGAGCGCTCGCCGAAGACGCTCAGGTCGATGACGTGGAAGCTGACGGAACCCAGATCGTCGCCGTGGGTGCTGCGGACGAACAGTTTCCGGCAAAAAATCTCAATTCCGTACCCCTCGATGGTTTCGGCTTTCAAGTTGGCGCCGGGTCGAGTCCTCTCATCCGCCAGTTGACGGCGGCGCGCCCGAACGAGGATCTCGTCATTTGCGTGGCCGGCTGCTTCAGCGGCCGTGATCGGGTCGTCTATGCCCAGCCGATCGATCTCCAGGCGCGCGCCAAAACGGCTTCGAGCGCGGCAACCGGCGCATCGGACGGAACGAGCGGTTCAATTCCCCACGGTCTGCGCGGAAGTCAGTAAAGCGGATTGCAATCGGCCCGCGAAAAAACTCGCAGTACAGCAGCCGCACATGAGCCCTTCGCCAGGCTGATAAATATTTGACGACGGATCATCGGTCCAACGTCGTTCCTAACTCCGACGGCCAGCGAACTTGCTCCCCCTTCGCTCCCCGAGCTGGCCGAAGGAGATACCACATGAACAAACTTTCGCGCGGTGCTTGGCTTGCGATTGCGGCCGTTGTCGCCGTTCCAGCTACCGTCGCCATCGCCAAGTCCGTTGATCGCGGCGGCTGGCACAACATGACGCCGGAAACGCGCACGCGCCTCGAGGAAGGCCGCATCGCAATGGTGAAGGCCGCGCTGCAGCTCAATGCCGATCAGGAAAAGCTTTGGGCACCCATCGAGACGAACGTGCGCGACACGTTCAAGGTTCGCGAGGAAAAGCGCGCCGAATGGGCGAAGAAGCGCGAGGAGCGCCGGGCTGACAAATCCGACGCGCAATCCAAGCGGCCCGATCTTTCCGAACGCTATGAGCGCATGAGCAAGCATCTCGGCGAGCGCGCCGATCGGCTGAAGGCATTTTCAAGCGCTTTCACGCCGTTCTACGCGTCCCTGAGTGACGAGCAGAAAGATGTCCTGCGTCCGCTCATGCGCCAACTGACGCCGGGCTTCGGTCACGGCGGCCGTGGTGGTCCTCACTGGGCCTTCGGCGGCGGTTGGGGTCCGGGCGGCCAGGAACATCGCGGACATCGTGGCTGGCACGGCGGCCCTGATGGCAAGGGCGGACCTGGAATGCAGAACGATGCACCTGAAAACGACGGCGGCCCCGCCGCTCCGGTCGAATCCGACGACAAGGGCTGATCCGCTTCAACGATCCGGTCTGGGTCTTTATGTAGCCGGGCGCGAATGCCCGGCTATATTTTTGCGCGACGCGAGTAGGGAAGTCGCAATCTGATGACCCGCGCCCAAGGTTCGCTGCTTCCCGCGAGCGACTAAAGCTTCCGCAGCTTGAAAAACGCGCTGCCGGCTTCGCCGTTGAGCCGTACGCTCTGTGTACGTCCTGACACCGTGATGCGGATCGACCCGCCGGTATTGTACTGCTGGTTGAAGAAGCTGCCCGTATAGCTGTTGGCGCCCGATTTATAGAGCGTCGCCGATTGGTCGACTTTTGCCGACGGCGTCGCGCACGTTGCCAACATCGCGTAGCTCGAAGCACCTGTCTTGGCGAAGCGCGCGCGGCATCGCGCTTTTTCCTTCGAGCCCGACGCGAAGGAGATCGAGCCGTTGCCGCTCCACGATCCGGTGAGCGACACCGGTTCTGCGTGTGCGCTGCTGACACTTGCGCCGCTTAGTCCAACGACAACGGCAAATCCGCCAGCGGCGACGGCGCGTAACATTTGCGAAACGACAGTGCGGACCATTGTCGAACTCCTCTGAACGGAACTTGTCATGTCGGATGCGGCCATCTTAGCGAGTCTTGCGCCGGGTGTGGAGGTGGGGTTTGAAACCTCATTCGTCAATTGCAATTGAGTGAACCAAGAGTTTCAGAAGACGTGCGAATTTTTGATTAAAGCCGCTCGTCAACGCCTATGCGCGGATCACCGTTGCGCGCTGCGGCATCGATGCACGTCGCAAATCCCCGTCTGTGACGTGGCTGTGACGTCGAAAAATGCGATCCCGTCGAGGCTCCGCACTTGAGCGGCCGTCTTGCCCGGCGCGAAATTCCATGCTCAGCAGGGCGGTGATGGAAACAATGCTCGAAACCTTCCGTCCGTTCGACGCGCGCATGCTGCAGGTCGGTGACGGACACTGGATCTATGTCGAAGAAGTCGGCTTGAGAGGCGGCCGCCCGATTGTCTTTCTGCACGGAGGACCTGGCAGCGGCTCTCAGCATTTGCACCGGACAGTGTTCGATCCGGCGCGCGATCACATCTTCCTGATCGACCAGCGCGGCGCAGGCCGCAGCCATCCTTATCTGTCCCGCACCGCCAACACGACGGCGCATCTCGTCGGCGACCTCGAAATCATCCGTGAGCACTTCCGGATTGCAAAGTGGCTGCTCGTTGGCGGCTCCTGGGGCTCGACGCTGGCGCTGGCCTATGCCGAAAAGCATCCCGAGCGCGTCGCGGGGCTTGTCCTGCGCGCCATTTTCCTGGGGACCACTGAGGAAGTCGAATGGGCTTTCCTTGGAGGGCCGAAAATCTTCCGCCCTGAGCTTTATGCCGACTTCCGCGACTGGCTGCCGCTCGCCGAGCGCTCCGATCCGCTCCAGGCATACGTGGAGCGCCTCTGCAATCCCGATCCGGACGTGCACAGGCTTCCGGCGCTGCGATGGTTCGCCTACGAGCGCGCGTTGTCGGAAATCGCCGCTAAGCCGGGGCCGCTTCCGACCGAGGCCGCCAGCGCCTCGCGCCTGCCGCCGACGCCGCTTGTCGAGGCGCATTACATCCGCAACGATTTTTTCCTTGAGCCCGGCCAGCTGCTGCGCGACGCGCGCCACCTTGCCGGCATCCCCGGCCGCATTTTGCAAGGCCGCTATGACCTGCTCTGCCCGCCGCGGGCGGCCCACGCGCTGGCCTCCGCATGGCCGGATGCCCGCCTCGAATTCATCGAGACGGCAGGTCATGCCATGAGCGATCCGGGCGTCATGGATGCCATGCGCCGGGCCATAGCCGACCTCTGTGACTGAACACCCGGCAAATGGTGAACACCGCGGCATCATTGCCGAATTTCCCGAACTTCCTTGACTTGCGGAGCGAACGCACCGATACACGGGCCATTGTTCTTCGATGGCGCTCGGGTCCTCGTGCCACTCTAAGCGGTTAAACTGCCGCGCTCGACCCTGCATCCAGATCAATCCTTTAAGATAAGGCCACGCCCCGAATGCGCCGGTGTGGGCCATGGGACGCAGCCCCGGCACAAGATGCACGGGCCTCGAAGCCCTTGGGAAATTTTCACTTTGACAGTTCAGACTTTTGAGGAATTCGGCTTCGCCGAGCCTCTTTCGCGCGCCCTCACGCAGTGTGGGTACGTAACGCCGACACCTATCCAGGTGCAGGCGCTGCCTCCTCAACTCGCGGGTCGCGATCTTCTCGGCATGGCGGAAACCGGTTCGGGTAAGACCGCAACCTTCCTTCTTCCCATCCTCCAGAAGATCGCCGCGGAATCCATCGAACCCGCTTCGAAACAAGTGTTGGCGCTCATCTTGGCACCGACGCGAGAGCTTGCGATCCAGATCGATCAGGAAGTCGCGAGCCTTTCTCGCAACATGCGGATCAATCGCGCCGTCGTGCTCGGTGGCGTCAGCAAGGGGCCGCAGATCAACGCGCTGAAACGCGGTGTGCACGTGCTTGTCGCGACGCCAGGTCGTTTGCTCGATCACGTCAACATGCGTACCTGCGATCTTTCTCGCGTCCAGATCCTCGTGCTCGACGAAGCCGACCGCATGTTTGACATGGGCTTCATTCGCGACATCAAGAAAATCGTTGGGCTTATTCCGGCGGTCCGGCGCACGGCGCTTTTCTCGGCGACGATGCCGACCGAGATCAAGAAGTTCGCTTACGACATTCTGAAAGACCCTTTCCGCGTCGACCTGTCGACGAAGACGATGGTCGTCGATCGCATCGACCAGAAGGTCATGATCGTCCACGCCACCGAAAAGCAAAGCCGGCTTCATACGATCCTGGCCGATGAAGCCTGCAAGCGCGTCATCGTCTTTACGCGGACGAAGCGCGGCGCGGACCGTGTCGCCGATCGCCTTGGAATGGCGGGCATCAGTGCTTCGGCGTTTCACGGCAACAAGGCGCAGAACGCGCGCCAGCGCGCGCTCAACGACTTCATGATGGGCCACGTTCGTGTTCTCGTCGCGACTGACATTGCGGCGCGCGGCATCGACGTTTCCAACATCACGCACGTCGTCAATTTCGATATGCCGCTCGACCCGGAAACCTACGTGCATCGCGTCGGTCGTACCGCTCGTAAGGGCACCAGCGGCATCGCGATCTCGCTGTGCGATCCGGCGGAGCGCCAGGAAATCACGGCTATCGAGCGCATGATGAAGCAAAAGCTCGAAGTCATCGCCGACGTCGGCGGCGAATCCCTGCCGATGCCGGAGCGCCGCCAGCATCACCGCGCCCAGAACGGGCCGCGCCGTGATGGCGACCGCCACAACGACCATGCCGACCGCCGCCGCGACGGACGCGAAGGCGGCCAGCGCGCAGAACGCCCCGCGCGGCACCGCAACGGCGACGATCGCGCCAATGCGCCGTCGTCGCCCCGGCACGCCGACAACCGGCGCCAGCATGAGCCCGCTCCAATCGCGGCGGACGGCGAGGCCGTGTTCGGCGTCGGCGAGCGTCGTGAGACGAGAGGCAACGAGCATCGTCCCCATCGCGGTTCCGGTGATCGCCCGCATCAGGGCGACCGCAGGCATCACGAGCGCAACGGTAGCGGCGAACATCGCGGTAATGGTTCTCGTTCCGGTCCCGGGCAGCGCTCTCGTGATGGCCAGCCCGCGCGCCACACGGACGCATCGCGCCCGCAGAACGCGCACTCTGGTCGCCGCCACGAAGACGGGCACGCACCGGAGCGTCGCAAAGATGAGCATCGTCCGAACTCGGGCCGTCAGGCGGAGCGCGGTGACCGTCGGCCTGCCTGGAGCAGCACCGACGCGCCGAAGTTCATGAAGCCCCGGCGCGACGACAGCCGTGGCCGCCAGAGCCGCAACCCGGCTTCGTGATCTCAGCGCAAACTGAATTTCAGAGAAAAGAAAATGGCCGGGTTCGCCCGGCCATTTGCGTTTTTACTCCGCCGCAGCCTTGTCGGCGTAGCCGAGCTGCGCGTTGAGCTTTTCGACGAGATCGGCCGCCGCCTCGGGGATGTTCGTGCCGGGGCCGAACACGGCTTTCGCACCCGCTGCAAAAAGCGCGTCATAATCCGCTGGCGGAATGACGCCGCCGACGACGATCATGATGTCGCCGCGCCCTTCCTTGTCGAGCGCGGTCTTGAGTTCGGGCACCAGCGTCAGGTGACCCGCCGTCATCGTCGAAACGCCGACAACGTGCACGTCGTTTTCGACCGCCTGCCGCGCGGCTTCGTCGGCGGTCGCGAACAGCGGCCCGATATCGACGTCGAAGCCCAAGTCCGCAAACGCCGATGCGATGACCTTTTGCCCGCGATCATGACCATCCTGACCGAGCTTGGCGATCAGGATGCGCGGCCGGCGGCCATCGTTCTTGTCGAACGCTTCGACGAGGGTCTTCACCCGATCGACGCTCGGATTCATCGCCGCTTCCTTCTTGTAGACGCCGCTGATGGCGCGAATTTCGGCCTTGTGCCGCGTGAAGACTTTTTCCAGCGCGTAGGAGATTTCCCCGACCGTCGCCTTCTGTCGCGCCGCCTTGACCGCAAGGTCTAGCAGGTTGGCGTTGCCCTTCGCGCCTTCCGTCAGCGCACTGAGTGCGGCTTGCACATCGGCTTCGTTGCGCTCCGCACGAAGGCGCGCAAGCTTGGCGAGCTGGGCTTCGCGCACGGCGTGGTTGTCGACCTTGAGGAAATTGATTTCCTTGTCGCCCTTGATCTGGAACTTGTTGACGCCGGTGATTGTCTGCCGGCCGGAGTCGATGCGCGCCTGCGTGCGTGCGGCCGCTTCCTCGATCCTGAGCTTCGGAATTCCGGCTGCGATGGCCTTCGCCATCCCGCCTTGCTCTTCGACTTCCTCGATGTGCGACAGCGCTTTTCGCGCGAGATCATACGTCAGACGCTCGACATAGTGGCTACCGCCCCAGGGATCGATCGTCCGCGTCGTTCCCGATTCCTGCTGCAGCAGAAGCTGCGTGTTGCGTGCGATGCGCGCCGAAAAATCCGTCGGCAAGGCGATCGCTTCGTCGAGACCATTGGTGTGCAGCGATTGCGTATGCCCCTGCGTCGCCGCCATGGCTTCGAGGCAGGTCCGCGTCGCATTGTTGAAGATGTCCTGCGCCGTCAGCGACCAGCCGGACGTCTGCGAATGCGTCCGCAGCGACAGGGACTTGTCGCTTTTCGGATTGAATTCTTGCTTGATGAGCTTCGCCCAGAGGAGACGCGCGGCGCGCATCTTGGCGATCTCCATGAAGTAGTTCATGCCGATCGCCCAGAAGAACGACAGGCGCGGCGCGAACGCATCGATATCCAATCCCCCGGCGACACCCGCGCGCGCATACTCGATGCCGTCCGCGATCGTATAGCCGAGTTCGAGGTCGGCCGTCGCGCCAGCTTCCTGCATGTGATAGCCGGAGATCGAAATCGAATTGAATTTCGGCATCTTCGCGCTGGTATAGGCGAAGATGTCCGAGACGATCCGCATCGAGGGCGCGGGCGGATAGATGTAGGTGTTGCGCACCATGAACTCTTTCAGAATGTCGTTCTGAATGGTTCCGGCGAGCTTCTCGGGCGGCACGCCCTGTTCCTCGCCCGCCACGATGAACAGCGCGAGGATCGGCAGCACGGCGCCGTTCATCGTCATCGAGACGGTCATGTCCTGCAGCGGAATGGAATCGAACAGAACGCGCATGTCGAAGATCGAATCGATCGCGACGCCCGCCATGCCGACGTCGCCCTTGACGCGTGGATGATCGGAATCGTAGCCGCGATGGGTTGCGAGATCGAAGGCGATCGACAGGCCCTTCTGGCCAGCCGCGATATTGCGGCGATAGAAGGCGTTCGAATCTTCGGCCGTCGAGAAACCGGCGTACTGGCGGATGGTCCAGGGCTGCAGCGCGTACATCGCCGGGTAGGGGCCGCGCAGGAAGGGCACGATGCCCGGCAGCGTATCGACGAAATCGAGCCCCGCCGTGTCGGCGCTGGTGAAAACCGGCTTGACCGGAATGCCCTCGGGCGTTTCCCAGACTGGAGCCTCGGGTGCGGCCGGACTTGAGCCAGCTTTGCCGGTGGCCGCCGTTTCGAAAGGCACGTCTGCGAAATTCGGAATAGTAGTCATCAGGCGCGATAAATCCGGTGAAAATGATACGTCGCGGCAACGGTAATGGAACGCGGCGGCAACGACAATCGCCGTGCGACATCGAATTCGTATGAGGAGCGCCCGATCTGGCCGAAAACGCGCGCCTTTTCAGCGATCGGCCCGAGCCCGCCACAAACGCCCGCATGATGGGGCGATCGTAGCAGAATTCCCCCGGGGTCAGATATGCAACGCAAGGTCGCGAATGGGACCCGCCAGCGCGGCGCGGCCGCGAGCGCCGCACGCCTCTGGGCGCCGCTGGCGCGCTTCATCACCTGGGAAGCGAACCTGGGCGAGCGCGCCGAGGCGCACGGACCGGCCGCGCACTTCGCCTACGAGTTCGTCCGCTTCGGCGTTAAGCAAGCCTGGGCCTGCCTGTTCGGCGCGCTGATGCTGGCGCTGCTCATCGCGACGTTCCTTTTCTATCCCAAGGGCGCCGCCCTCGCGCGCTACGATTTCCTCGTCATCGCGGCGGTGGTCATTCAAGTTCTGATGCTGGCCTTTCGCCTGGAGACGATCGAGGAAGCCAAGGTCATTCTGATTTTTCACGTCGTCGGCACGATCATGGAGATCTTCAAGACTTCCGTCGGGTCGTGGGTCTATCCGGAGCCGAGCCTGCTGCGCATCGGCGGCGTTCCGCTGTTTACCGGCTTCATGTACGCCGCGATCGGCTCCTACATCGCGCGCTGCTGGCGGCTGTTCGATTTCCGCTTTACGCGCCATCCGCCGGTCTGGGCGCTCGGTCTGTTGAGCGCCGCGATCTACATAAATTTCTTCGCGCACCATTACATTTGGGACGTGCGTCCAGTCCTGTTCGCGGCCGCTTTGATCCTGATCGGACCTTGCACGATTTACTACCGGATATGGAAGACGCACCGCCACATGCCGCTGTTGGTGGGGCTCGTGCTTGTCGCGCTGTTCATCTGGTTCGCCGAGAACATCGGCACGTTCACTGCGGCGTGGGCCTATCCGCACCAGAAGCACGGCTGGCAAATCGTCGGCGTCGGCAAGCTCGGATCGTGGTTCTTGCTCATGCTGATTTCCTACACGCTTGTCGCCGCCATCAACCGGCCGCAGCCGATGCGCCCGCGCGATGATCAGGATACGGAATATTTACCTCGATAGCCGAGCAGCAGGACGTCTCTCACGCGATTGCGGTAGGTTGGGAGTGTTCGAGGCGCGGCTCGGGAGCGCGACTGACATGATGAAAGCAGTGTACCTCGCAATTTTCACCTTTGCGCTCGCCGCATTCGGCGGAGCGGCTATGTGTTTGCCGGGCGACGAACCGACGCCGGATCTCCTTGCGTCGCAAATTCGCGACCAAGGATTTGCCTGCAGCACGCCAAAAAGCGCCGCGCGCGAAGTCAAGGCTTCGAGGCCGAACGAAGCCGTTTGGATTCTGCAATGCGAGAATGACACCTACCGGATGACCGTCATTCCCGACATGGCCGCCAAAATCGAAAAGCTCCGGAAATAAAGCCGCGCTGGCGGCCGGCTCCTCGTAGAGGAGTCGCCAGCGCCAATCAAAACACTCGCGCTGGCGGCTGGCTCCGCGCCGCGAAGTCGCCAGCGCCAATTCCCTGAGATTTTACTCCGCTGCCTCAACAAGGCCGCGCTGGCGGCCGGCTCCGCGCAGCGGAGTCGCCAGCGCCATCAATACTGTCACCCCCGGAACAGCGAAATCGCGTCGCGTCCAGCATTCTCTCCTCAAGACGACGGCCAATAGAGGAGAGTTCATCATGTCATGTTTCATCGCGGCGTCCGCCACAGCCGCAGTCGCGACCGTAGCCACGGTCGCCATCGCGACGCTTCCCGACGCGCAGTCTCTCCTCGCGCCGCTGATCGACGGCAACGAATACGCGCTGTCCACCGTATCCATTCTCGCGTCTGCTCCGCTCCTTGCCGTCATGACGGTTCTTGCCGCCTCCGGTCGCGAATAGTCCTTCCACGCATCGTTTCCCTCCCCCTTGCCTTGGCCAGCTCTTCCACCCCCGGGGAGCTGGCCCTTTTTTTGCGGCAACCGTCGCGAACAAAAATCGAGCTGCGCGATTGTCATCAAAGCGAGAAAAACCAAGCCTTTCTCCTGCCTTGTTGAGTCGTGATTTTCACTTCGGGGAGCGGGAGCCGCAATCGAGCCTCCTGCCAAGTTTCAGTCGTCGATGATCGCGCGTGATGGGGTTCGCGCAAGGCACTGAAGTCTGCTTTGTATTGCGTTGGGGGATGTGTTTTGAGACTGAATGCTGTCGCGCTCGTTTTCGTTGGGCTCGCGTCCGTGACGTTTCCGATCCATGCGGAACAGAAGTACACGTCGCAAGCTCAGCCCGTGCTGCCTGGTTCGGCGATGTACGCGGCAATCAGGCTTCCCGACTATGTGCCGGTGCTGAATTACGATCAGTTTCTGCTCGCGTCGCGCGGAGAAAATTTCGGCGGCGAGAGTGCATTGTCGTCCGCGACCCGCTCGGCGGCTGAAGCTTTGAGCGCAAAATTCGCAGTGCCGTCCCACGGCATGCACGTCGCCGCTTCGCCCGACCCGGAAGACCCCGATATCCTTGATGCATCATCCGATCCGAAGAGGCTCGTGAAAGTGGCGGAACTGATTCCATCGCCCGGTCTGATCGATCCGGCGAAAGTCGCGCGCGTTGCCATTCGGACGGAAACACAGAGCGCTGAAATTCCGCGATCGGTGGTGCGTAATGCGGAGCCTACGACGCGGCGCGCAAGTCCTTCGCGTTCGCGGGTCGCAAAGCGCGGCGGCGCGCGTCAGCATCAGGATCGCGTCGCGTCCGCTGGTACGTCGCAGCGATCGACCGGCATAAGTGCAGGTCTTGATCGGCTTGTCGGCTTTGGAGGCTTCACCCCGGATCACCGTCTAACGCGCTGACGGCGATCCCGCCGAAACGTCGGGCGTTCCGTGGATGCGAAATACGGAAGCATAATATCCGCGTGCCAGCGCGTGGTAGAGCGGCTCGCTGCTGATGAGCCGAGAGATGCTGGCTGCAAAAAGTGCCGTCGCCATCAACGGAATGACCATGTTCCGGTCGCTCGTCATTTCCATAACGATGACGACTGCGGTGAGCGGGGATTGGACGACGCCCGCAAAATATCCAACCGTCATTAGCAACATGAACGCGCGCGGATCGGCGAATGTGAAGATCGGCGTAATCATCGACCCAAGGCCGGCGCCGACAGCCAGAGACGGCGAGAACAGCCCGCCCGGAATGCCGCTTGCTGAAGACAGCAGCGTCGAAGCCAGCTTGGCGAGCCCATACCACCACGGCATGGTCTGGCCATCGACGAGCGATGCGCGCGTTTCGGCATAGCCGTTACCGGACGCGTATCCTGCGGTCGCGATGCTTAAGATTGCAACGAGCAAACCGCAAAGCGCGGCAAACACGATCGGCCGACGTTTGATGAGCGCTAGAATGCCGAACGGTTTGCGGGAGAGCGTGATCAGAGATATGCTGAACAACCCTCCCAGGACGCCACCGAAGAGTGCACAAATCGGCACAACGGCCCAATCCCGAGCCTGTACGACATCAGCGGGAATTTGGCCGAAGTAATCGTAGTTGCCGAGGATCAGCCAGCTCACGGCGCCCGCGATCACGACGGAACCGATGACGATATCGTTGATCCGTCCGGCAAAAGCTTTTGCCAATTCCTCGATCGCGAACAGAATGCCGGCGATAGGGGCGTTGAAGGCCGCTGCAATTCCCGCCGCAGAACCCGCGAGGACAAACCCGTTCTGACGCCCGAGACCCGCAGCCGTTGCCACGGCAAACATCACCGACGCTCCAACCTGAACCGTCGGCCCTTCACGTCCAACGGACGCGCCGATGACAAGCGCTAGCGCCGTCATGACGATTTTCGCAATCGTCGTCTGCCAGCCGAGAAGCGCGCGCCGGTGCGCCTGGTCCGAACTCTTGCGGGCGGCGATCACCTGTGGAATGCCGCTGCCAGCCGCCGCTGGAAACCAGCGCATGGTCGCAAAAGCCAAAGCTGCAAAGCCAGCCGGAGTGATAACGAGTGGAAGCACAGGATGGTTTTTCAGGATGTAACTGTAGACGTCCTGGGCGCCGTTCGCGATCTGCGCAAATCCGACGGCCGTCAAGCCGACGAGCAAGGCCCCCGCGATGAATACGGCGCGGCGCATCCACACGCGGCGCGACAGGCTGACATAACGATAGCGACGCATACCGAGCCGCAATCGACGCCGGGTGCGCGCAAATCGCCGAGCGCCAGCCTTCGGCGTATCGTTTGGAGTTCCGTCCTCCATCGTCACGTCACCGCATGTTGGACATTCGAGAAAGCGAACGCGATGTATTATCGCAAACGGTCTTGCAGCCCCTTGAGCGTCGCCACGGCGTCGGCTCCGGCAAACAGGAACTGATCGACGCCTGCGGCTTTGAGAGCGGCTTCCGCATCTCCAGGGGGCCCGGCCATCAGAACGAGCTTCGCACCGGCTTTCTTCAATGCGTCTGCAGTCGGCTGTGAGAGCGCCGCGTTGACGGCATCGGACGAACAGATGCACGCGGCCGTCGCGCCGGAAGCCTTGAATGCGTCGGCAGCCTCCTCGGGCGTTTTATAGCCGTCGCTGATCAGGGTCGCGATGCCGCCCGCCGCAAGGTAATTCTTGATCCACGTCGTGCGGACGTTGTGATCGGCGATTTCACCCATGCTCGCGGCGAAGACTTTGAAGCCGCCCTGTGCGTCGGCGGCGTCGCGTAAAGCTTCGAAGGCTTCGCCGAGCCGGTGCGGCTTCAGCGCCTTGACCTCGACGACCGACTTTGCGGACGGCGCGGCAGCCGTAGGCCACGGCTCGGCATGGACGCCGTCATCGCCGAGCAGCGGAAAGGCGCTGACGCCCGTCAACTCCTGGCGCAACGTCGCGATGTCCTTCGCGCGCGCTTCCGCGGTCTTTGCGATCATGTCCTGGATGTATCCCGAGGTGAGCGCTGCCGCCATGCCGCCACGCCCTTCGATGTCCTGGAAAATCTCCCAGGCCTTTTTCGCCATGTCCTCGGTCAGATTCTCGACGTACCACGAGCCGCCAGCCGGATCGGTGACGCGGCCGAGATGGCTTTCCTCCTGGCAGACGATCTGGATGTTGCGCGCGACGCGGCGAGAGAATGCGTCCGGCTTGCCGAGGGCGAAAGTGAACGGTAGCACGACGATCGCATCTGCGCCGCCGAGCGCCGCGCCGGTGCACGCGATCGTCGTGCGCAGAATGTTGGTCCACGGATCGCGCTTCGCCATCATGCGATAGGACGTCGGGCAGTTGATCTTCACGCTCGCGGCCGCGTCGCCCGCCCCGCAGGCGTCGGCGACGCGCCAGATGAGACGGCGCGCGGCGCGAAGTTTCGCGATGGTCGAAAATTCATCGATGTCGGCGGCGAGCGAAACGTTGATCTTCGGCAGCGCTTCGGCGGGCGTCAGTCCGCCTTTCTCGGCCGCGCGAAGATAGGCGACGAGCGTCGAGAGCATGAAGGCCAGTTCCTGCGCCTCGCTCGCGCCCGCGACATGGGCGACGACGCCGTCGGCCGTCATCGCTTGCACGCGTGGGCTCGCCGCCGTGATCTTCATCAACGCGACGGCGCGTGCGAGCGCCGTGTCGAGCGTCTCGGACAATCGCCCGGTCATCGCCAGCGTGCCGATTGGATCGGCGCCGAACGAACCCTGCCGTTCGGAAGCCTTGACGCCGCGCGCATCCCAGACCCCGGTCAGCGCCAGCGCCGCATCGAAGACATGATCGCCCGCGACGAGCACGATCGGACAGACATCGAGCAGCACGCCGTCGAGAGCGACCGCAAGCGCGTCTTTCGTCGCCGGAAGCCCATGACCAATGCCTACCTGCAAGCCGATCGACGTGACGCCGCCTTCGAGATCTTCGAGGATCGCCGCGTTCGCGGCTTTAGGATCGCTTTCGATATGGAAGGTGCGGATGTCCCAGCTGCCACCGACGGGCTTGGTGCCACGCGTGAACGGCGCTTGCCCCGGCAGCGCCGCCGCCGCGTCTGGCCGGGCATCGGCGCGCGTATAGAGCGGATTGATCTTCAAGCTGTCGGCCGTCCGCCGGACCAGCCGCTTTTCGAAATCCGCGCCTTTCAGGGCCTTGTCGACGAGGGCGCGCCATTGCTCGAGCTTGGCGGCGGGAAATCCCTCCGCGAGGTGCGTTTCGTTCGTCTCGGAGGGCGAGCGGCTCATTCGATCGGGCTCCTGGAGCGCAATGGACTGGGATCAAAATATTTGCCCCGGTATACCCGGTCGAGGGCTCCGCGCGAGCCCGAATTTTGGCCACCGGCGTGGCCCAATTGCCGCGCGCGCTCCGTCTCCACCTCCTATCGCGTTTGCCTCGATCCGGATGCCGTGGCATCTGGAGCCTGCTGGCCCGCGCGAGTCGGCGCCGTTTAGGGATTGCGAGGGTCGCACATGACTGGAAAGTCCGGCACACCGGGGTCTCAATCGGCCATCGCCGATCCCCGCGACTACGTGCAGGATGGGGCCGTCCTCATCGGTGTCAGCAAGTCAGGCCACGAGCCGGCGGCCGAAACCCTTGAGCTGTCGCTCGCCAACCGCCACGGCCTCGTGACAGGCGCCACCGGCACCGGCAAGACGGTAACGCTGCAGGTCCTGGCTGAGGGCTTTTCCGCCGCCGGCGTGCCGGTCTTCGCTGCCGACATCAAGGGCGATCTTTCCGGCATCGCGATGAAGGGCACTCAGGCCCCGAAGCTCGTCGCGCGCGCCGCGGAAATCGGCATCAGCAACTACGGCAACGCAGCGTTCCCCACGGTGTTCTGGGACATCTTCGGTGTCGATGGCCATCCCGTGCGCGCCACGGTGCAGGAGATGGGACCGCTACTCCTCTCACGCCTGATGGAGCTGACCGAGCCGCAGGAAGGCGTCTTGAACATCGCCTTCCGCTGGGCCGCCGACGAGCGCGAAGCCGGCGACAGGAACATGACGATCCTCAATCTCAAGGATCTGCGCTCCGTCATCGATGAGATGGGCAAGCGCGCCTCGGAGCTCAGAAGCAAATACGGCCACGTCGCGACATCGACCGTCGGCGTCATCCAGCGCCGCCTTCTGGTGCTCGAAGAGCAGGCCGCCGACAAATTTTTCGGCGAGCCGGCGCTCGACATCATGGATTTCATCAAGACGACGTCCGATGGGCGTGGCTACGTCAACGTTCTTGCCGCCGAGAAACTGATGGACACGCCGCGTCTCTATTCGACGTTCCTGCTCTGGCTGCTGACTGAACTGTTCGAAAAGTTGCCCGAGGTTGGCGATCTCGACAAGCCGAAGCTCGTGTTCCTGTTCGACGAGGCGCACCTGCTCTTCAACGAGGCGCCGAAGGCCGTGCTCGAACAGATCGAGCGCGTCACGCGCCTCATCCGTTCGAAAGGCGTCGGCGTTTACTACGTGACGCAGAGCCCCTCCGACGTGCCGGATCGTGTTTCGGCCCAACTCGGCAACCGCATCCAGCACGCGCTTCGCGCCTTCACGCCGAGGGAGCAGAAGGCGATCCGCGCCGCGGCGCAGACCTTCCGCCCGAACCCCGCCATCGACACCGAACGCGCCATCCAGGAACTTAAGGTCGGCGAGGCTCTCGTCTCTCTGCTTCACGGTAAGGGCGAGCCGTCGATGGTCGAGCGGACCCTGATCCGCCCGCCGATGTCGCGCGTCGGTCCGCTGACGCCCGAAGAGCGCGTGTCCCTCGTGGAAGCGGATAAAGCCAATTTCAGCAAGTATCGCCAAACTCTCGACCGCGAATCGGCTTACGAGCGGCTTCAGTCCCGCAATACGTTTGGCGGCCAGATCAAAGAGAAGCTATCGAAATTCCCTAATATCTTCGGTTTCAAGAAATGACCTGCCAACTCTGTTGAAAGTAACGGTTGGACTCATTAGTTTTTCTGAGATTCGCGGATTTTGGGCCGCCGCGGCGTGGGCCGAGAATTGAAGCGCCGGTTCCGGCGACGAGGAGAGCAGCACATGGGCTATTTCCGCTTCCGCAAGACATTCAGCATTCTGCCTGGCGTGCGCGTCAATCTCAGCAAGACCGGCGTCAGCTCCAGCATCGGCGGTCATGGCGCGACGGTGAACGTCGGCAAGAACGGCCCGATGGTGACGCTCGGCATTCCCGGCACGGGCCTGAGCTATCGCACGCCGGTCGGCCTTGCGCTGGTCATCATACTGCTGCTGATCGTGGCCGTGGCTGGGCTTGCGTATCTCTTCGCTCCGGACACCGTCCGCATGCTCCTGCATTGGTGGCAGCCGCGATGGTTCTGAGCGTCGCTGTTCTTACGGTGCTGACTGTACTGAGCTTTGCCAGCCGGAACTAGAAGCCACCCTCTTTGCAGTCGCCGCGTTTGCCGCGGGCTTCACGGAGGGTGTCGCCGCGCTCGGCGTTGCGCCGGGAACGCGTGGCCTCGCAGGCGCAATTGACTGAGACCTGACATCAACCGGCGCCTGTCCCGGTGGCGTTTTCAGCCAGACGTTTTTGCGGCCTTCCTTGATGCCTTCCGCATAAAGTGCCGCTTGGTATTTCGGATCGTAGATCTGCGTCGTCTTGAAATCGAATGACGCAGGGACAGACATGAAATTGAAATCCGCCCCGGCATCGAGCGCGATCCGGTAGATATGATAAAGCTCGCCCTGGTTCTGGCTCTTGATGAGCGTCGAGATCGCGCGTGACGCGATTTGCAGGGTCGTCGGCTTAACGACCTCCTGCTCGGGCGACGCCTTGCCGTTCTTGATGATGAAGAACTTGCGGATTGGCGGCACAGGATAAAGCGCGTCGAAGGCCTGCAGAGGCGCTTCAGCGGGGAGCACGAAAACCTCGCGCGTCGTACCGCCGTCGACGTGCAGTTCGTCGTACATCTTGCCGTCCGCCTCGACCTCGATCTTGACGGGTGGGAACGCCGCCGGAATGGCAGCCGACGCCAGGATCACGCTGCGGAAAAGTTCGATTGCGCGCGGCGATTTGCTGAGCGCGATTTCGCCCATGTTCCACACGACGGGCCGCTGCGCATCGAGGTTCGTCGTCAGCACCATCAGGATGCGGCCGCGCCTGTACTGCGCGGCGATCCTGTCGAGAAATTCCCGGTCGACGTAATTCGCGATCAGCTCCTGGAGCGGAGTCGTATCAGCGAGCGCCGGACCGCCGAACAGCGCCGGTAGAAGTTGCGTGGTGATGACTTCGTTCTGCTTGTACTGCGTCCAGATCACTTGCAGCTTCTCGTCCTCGGACGGCCCGAGGAAGGCGAACGGAGCGATGATGGCGCCGGCGCTGACGCCCGTGACGATTTCGAATTCTGGGCGGTCGCCGCGCTGGGTCCACCCCGCGAGAACGCCCGCGCCGAACGCGCCGTCTGAGCCGCCGCCGGAAAGCGCGAGCGTTTCGATGACCGGACGTCCGTCAATGCGTTTGGCGCTGCGCGCGATCGGCGGCATGTGCGCCGTGCGGCGCTTGATTTCCGCAATCGGATTTTTGGGGACTTCATCGGCCCAGAAACGGACGCCGTGCATGTTCGGGATTTCGGCTTCGAGCGCGAGCTTGGCGTCGCTGATGCCGTTGCGCGGAATCGTCGCCGCGCAGCCTGCGAGGCAGAACGCGGACGCCAATAGCACGCCGACACAGAGCCTAGCCCCGTACACTGAATACCCCCGACGTAGAAAATCCCTCTAATATCGCAAATGTTTTAAGGCACCCTCAAGGCCGGGGCAACGCGGGAATGCTCAGACCCCGCCGACATTGCCGTCCTGTGACGTTCGGACGACTGTTGCAGGACGGCCTTTATCGTCCCGAGGGGGAAAACAGCGGCCAACCCCGCGTTTCCATGGCGGATCGGGTGTACGCGTACGCCGAGTTCATCAGCTCGGAATGCCGTTTCCAGTCGAGAGCGCCCATTCCGGGCGGTGTTGGGGGCACGAGAAGCCAGTCTTCCGCGGTCAGGTGTCGCTCGAAATGTCCGCGATTGGCCATCAGGCTTCGGACGAGCACGGTCGCAGCCGATGGCACGTGCGGCGTCTTGCGAGCGGCCAAGGGATTGAGAGTTTGCCAGATCAGCTCACGGCGTTTCGGCAGTGACGCGTAATCGACCGGATAGTGCTGCCGGTCGCCCGTGTCGAAACTCACGACGATATTCGGTCCGCGCTTCAGGCGATGCATTGTATCGATCGGCACGTTGGCGATCACGGACCCGTCGACGAGCATCCGCCCGTCCTCGGTATAGTACGGCGGCAGCAGACCGGGGATCGCGGCGCTCGCACGAATGGCGCGCCAGAGACTGCCGCTGCGATGAACTTCCGCTTCGTAAGCCGAAAGATCGGCCGAGACCGCGAAATACGGCTTCCACAAATCCTCGATGCGGATACTTCCGTATTCCTTTTCTAGCAGATGATCGAAATGCGCATGATCGAGCAGGCTGTAGCGCGGCACGGTATAACGCGCCATCGCCCGGCCTTCGATGAACATGCGGTGCACGCCCGCGTCGATCTCGAGGGGATCGACATTCTGCGCAAACGCCGCCGCCATCGCCGCGCCGCCCGACGTTCCGCCGACGAGATCGAAACCGATGCCGGCTTCGCGAAACGCCTGGTAGATTCCGACGTGTGCCGCGCAATAGGCGCCTCCGCCGCACGCGACGAATCCCAAGGCTTCACCAACGACGAAACGCCAGAGGCGCGCGACGTCTTCGCTGTCGCCGAGCGCAACGTGGTGATGCATCGCGGGTTCGCGGCCAGAGAGCCAGTGCCGCGTGCCTTGCACGACGCCTTTGCGGCGATGAACGATCGCGAGCCGCCGTGACTGAGGCCGATGCAGCGACAGTGCAAATTCTTCCGTTGCGCCGAGCGGAACAGCGCGACCGATGGGATCATCGGGCGAAGCCGCGACAAGGAGCAACTCGTCGGATTGGCGAATGCATTTCTCGCTCCACGCGGTCAGTTCGCGATCGGCGATGAATACGACCGTCGAATAGCGCGTTTCGAGCGCGTTAAGCGCCGCAGTCAGATCGTCGTCGTCGCCTGGATCTCGGCCAAGAACCTCTCGCAGCGTATCGCGCGATGCAACGACCGTTCCCGAATGGCTTGCTGCGATTTTCACAAAATCGCTCAGGAATTCAGGCGGGATATGCCCGTCTCCGGCACCTATGACGGTGAGCGTTCTAGGCCGCGCGCGGGCCGATGCAATCCCGATGTCGCGGCGAAGATCTGCGTGCAGCCGCGTTTGGACAGCCAGCCGTTCTGCGAGCGTCGCGGTGATCGCCACCCAGATCGCGGGCGAAGCTTCGGATATCGAATTGAAGTCCTCGCGCGACAGCCGCACGACAACGCCGTCGCGGATTGCGCGCACCGTTGCTGTTCGCTTGCCGCCGGTGAAAAACGCGATCTCGCCGATCGGCGATCCATGGGTGATTTCCGCGACCGGTTCGTCATGGCCGTCGATCTCGACAGCGAAGCGGCCGGATACAACAACGTGGAGCGCGTCGGCGGCCTCTCCCTGCCGAACGACGCACTCTCCGCGCCGTATGGGGAGAGGCTGCAGCCTCTCCTCGAGCGAACGCAAAACGCCGGGAGGCAAATCCCGGAACGTCGCGACACTCGAAAGGGAGAAGGGCTTGAATGACATCGGGGCGCCGTGTGGCAGGCCTTTCGGGCCTTATACCATAGCGACGCCCCGGAAATAATTCGAGCTACATAAGCGCGTGATTAGCCCGCCAATGCCTCGACGTGTTCCCAATTCACGAGATTGTCGAACCACGCCTCGAGATACTTCGGGCGCGCATTGCGATAATCGATGTAATAGCTGTGTTCCCAGACGTCGACGCCGAGGATCGGCTTCCCGCCGTGCATGAGCGGATTTTCGCCATTCGGAGTTTTCTGAACTTCGAGTTTGCCGTCCTTAATGACGAGCCAAGCCCAGCCCGATCCGAACTGCCCTTTTCCGGCTTCGATGAAATCACCGCGAACCTTGTCGAAGCCGCCGTAGACGTCGACGAGCTTTTCAAGCTTGCCGGGAAGCTTCTTGCCGCCACCACCCTTTTTCATCCACTGCCAGAAGTGCAGATGATTCCAGTGTTGGCCGACGTTGTTGATGATGCCGGCGTTTTTGTCGGCATAGGCGTTCTTGCAAATGTCTTCGAGCGACTGGCCTTCGTACTTCGAGCCGGCCAGTAGTTTGTTGCCGTTATCAACGTAGGCGAGATGATGCTTATCGTGATGAAATTCGAGCGTTTCGGCGGACATGAACGGCGCCAGCGCGTCGTAAGCATACGGAAGATCGGGGAGTTTCAGTGTCATGAAAGGCCACTCATCCATTGGGTTAAGGGTAGCGCGACGCGGGGAAAGTAGCTTTTGAAGGCAGTCAACACAAGCGCATGATAACGCGGTCGGCAGCGTATCAGTTCCATGAATTTGCTCGTCCATAGATTTGGATGCGTATGGCCCAACATTGAAAATTTCTACCAATCCAATGCTCATTGGATCGTGGATACGGAAGTTTCCGAATTTCTAGGCATTTAGTTCTACGGCGGTTGCAGTGAAACAAACGATGAAAACGCGGATTAGGCCCGGTTATCTGGCGCGTCTTCGGACAGCGCCAATCAGCCGCGATTTTATTCAACAAATTTAAATCAGGTTGAAGAGCTGAATAATGTCCGCCTAAAGTATCGTTGTTTTGAACTGAGTAATGCACATTTTGATGTTTAAATTGGACGAGGTATCAATTTCCGGTAATTTATGAAACTCCATGAAGTAAATATAATCTATATTGACATCGCCGCACGTTATGAGTTTTCTGCGCCTCTTTTCAGGCTCCACCATTGGCGGTGGATTTACCAGAGGTTTTAGTCTGTGATGCGAAAGGTAAAGAAAATGGCCGCCGTCAATGTCGACAAGCTTTCACTTAAGGAGCTTATTGATCTTGATGGGAAAGTAAAAAAAGCTCTTGCGCTGGCGCGCGATCGCGAGCGCACGGAAATAAAGAAGAGGGTCGCCGATCTCGCAGAAACCCACGGTTTTTCCGTAGCGGAATTGTTTGGCGGAGCTCGCGGTCGCGGGCCTGGAAAAAACAAGTCAGTAGGCGTTGCAAAATACGCCAACCCGGAAAACAAGCTCGACACCTGGACGGGCCGTGGACGCAAACCCAACTGGGTTGTCGAACGCCTGCGGAAGGGCGCCAAGCTCGCCGATTTCGAAATCTGATCGGACATCGCGCCGGCATTCGCCGGTCTCGCGAAAAGATCGCGATCCGATGCCAGTTTCAAAATAACCGGGCCGCCGGGTGCGTGAATGTCGGTGCGCGGCGGCTCTCTTTATTTCATTGACGATCTTTAGATACGGCGCTGATGCCGCGTCCGAACGGCATTGCACGCGTGCCAAGCCGGAGGCGCAAAGCGGGCGCTAACCCTCCGCCGCAATCTCGTTCCCGAATTTAGCACTCACTTCTTGACAGTGCTAGCAGGCAATTCCATATAACCAGCGCGCAGTCATGAGGGTGGCAGGCGGTGGAATTTATCCGCCACAACTCCTCATCACTGCAGAGATATTAGAATCATCAAGCCAAATCATGAGGTTAAACCCATGGCGTTCCGTCCTCTCCACGACCGCGTGGTCGTGAAACGTATTGAGGAAGAAGCAAAGACCGCGGGCGGGATCATCATCCCCGACACCGTTAAGGAAAAGCCCCAGCAGGGCGAGATCGTGGCCGTTGGTCCGGGCGCTCGTGACGAGGCCGGCAAGGTCAACGCTCTCGACGTCAAGGTCGGCGACCGCGTTCTGTTCGGCAAGTGGTCGGGCAGCGAAGTGAAGATCGATGGCGAGGATCTCCTGATCATGAAGGAGAGCGACATCCTCGGCATTCTCGAAGTGACTGCCAAGAAGAAGGCCGCCGCTTAATTCTATTCCCCCTCCGAAGCATTCAGCTAAATTCAGGAGTTGCTTAGATGGCAGCTAAAGACGTCAAGTTTGCTCAGGACGCACGCGAGCGTATGCTCCGCGGCGTCGACATCCTCGCCAATGCGGTGAAGGTGACCCTCGGTCCGAAGGGCCGCAACGTCGTCATCGAGAAGTCGTTCGGTGCACCGCGCATCACGAAGGACGGCGTGACGGTCGCGAAGGAAATCGAACTCGAAGACCGGTTCGAGAACATGGGCGCGCAGATGCTCAAAGAGGTCGCGTCGAAGACGGCCGATCTTGCGGGCGACGGCACGACCACGGCAACGGTTCTTGCTCAGGCCATCGTTCGTGAAGGCGCGAAGTCGGTTGCGGCCGGTTCCAATCCGATGGATCTGAAGCGCGGCGTCGATCTTGCCGTTCAGGCCATCGTCGATGACCTCAAGACCAACTCGAAGAAGGTCACGAAGGATCAGATCGCTCAGGTCGGCACGATCTCGGCGAACGGCGACGAAGTTGTCGGCAAAAAGATCGCCGAAGCGATGGATAAGGTCGGCTCGGAAGGCGTGATCACGGTCGAAGAATCCAAGACCCTCGATTTCGAACTCGATGTCGTCGAAGGCATGCAGTTCGATCGCGGCTATCTCTCGCCGTACTTCATCACCAACGCCGACAAGATGATCGCAGAGCTTGAGAGCCCCTACATTCTCATCCATGAGAAGAAGCTTTCGGGTCTGCAGGCGATGCTTCCGGTTCTCGAAGCCGTTGTCCAGTCGGGCAAGCCCCTCCTCATCATCGCTGAAGACGTCGAAGGCGAAGCCCTCGCAACGCTCGTCGTCAACAAGCTGCGCGGCGGCCTCAAGGTTGCTGCCGTCAAGGCTCCGGGCTTCGGCGATCGCCGCAAGGCCATGCTCGAGGACATCGCTGTCCTGACGGGTGGCACGGTGATCTCGGAAGACCTCGGCATCAAGCTTGAGACCGTGACGCTCGAAATGCTCGGCCGCGCCAAGAAGGTGACGATCGACAAGGAGAACACCACGATCGTCGACGGTTCGGGCAAGAAAGCCGACATCGAAGCACGCGTGAAGCAGATCAAGGCGCAGATCGAGGAAACGACCTCGGACTACGACCGCGAGAAGCTTCAGGAGCGTCTGGCGAAGCTCGCTGGCGGCGTTGCTGTCATCAAGGTCGGCGGCGCAACCGAAGTCGAAGTCAAAGAGCGCAAGGATCGCGTCGACGACGCGCTGCACGCAACACGCGCAGCCGTTGAAGAAGGCATCGTCCCCGGTGGTGGCGTTGCTCTGCTTCGTGCCGTCAAGGCCCTCGATGCATTGAAGCCCGAGAACGACGATCAGAAGGTCGGCATCAACATCGTGCGCAAGGCGCTGCAGGCTCCGGCCCGTCAGATCGCTACGAACGCCGGTGAGGATGGCTCGGTCATCGTCGGCAAGATCCTCGAGAACTCGAAGTACGCGTACGGCTACAATGCTCAGTCGCACGAGTACGGCGATCTCTACGCCCAGGGCGTCATCGACCCGACGAAGGTCGTGCGTTGCGCGCTGCAGGATGCCGCTTCGGTCGCCGGTCTTCTGATCACGACGGAAGCGATGATCGCCGACGTGCCGAAGAAAGACTCTGGCCACGCGCACGGCGCCCCCGGCGGCGGCATGGGCGGCATGGGCGGAATGGACTTCTAATTTAATTGCACCGGGCGGCCAGCTCCGCGGAGCCGGCCGCCCGGTGCAGTCGTTCCTCGCTCTTAGAATACGTCCGCGCCTTCCGGCCTTTCCGCACAGACCAACTTCACGCCGGGCGGCCGGCTCCCCACAGGGGAGTCGCCCGGCGCAAACAAAAAGCCCCGCAGCAATGCGGGGCTTTTCTCTTTTGTTATCTGACGACGAAGCCGTTCGTGGACGGCAGGCTCTCGCTACCCCAATAGGATGTCGCGTTCGCGCTATCGAACGCCTTGCCATCGCCCTTGGCGTGATAGAGCGAGATCCAAAGCGCATCTCCCGCCTTTGCTTGCGCGGAGATCGGCACCTTCACATCGCGATGGTCGCCCGCTTCGAGTGCCGTTGAACCAAGCACCTTGCTTCCGGGTTTGCCGTGCTGATCGCTTCCGTAGACGACGGCGAAACTCTTTGCCGGAGCATAGACGTAGCTGACTTTGACGTCCGGGCCGTCGAGCTTCTGGTCGAAGACGATGATGGATGCGGGAGTGCTAGCCGCGCTGCCGCCCGGCTCTTGCATCGCTGATGCGGGGTGCGCCGAGATCGCGAGGCCGCAGGCAAGTGCGATTGCGGGAACACTAAAACGTGCCGACATAACAGGCTCCTTGTCTTGTGCGGCGTCTCCCATCGAGACAGCCAATGCAATCGACTTGGGCGTGTCGGTGGCGCGTTCAATCGAAGCCGTTGCTGAACTTTCCTCACAATGTCGCGAGAATTTGTGAGTGCGATCGCGCTCGTCCGGAACACTCCGCTCCGCGCGAACGCAATTTATCGCCAATGGCCAGTTGACGTATGTAGATTGTTGGGCTATATATCATGGGACGCGAGGGAGCGGTGCCATGATCAAGACGATGCCAATCACTGAATTCATGAGGTTATTCCCGGATGATGATGCTTGCCTTGAGCATCTGTTCCGGGCCCGCTTCGGTTCAGAGTATAAATGCAAGCGTTGCGGCGACGTTGGGCTCTACAAACGGCTGTCGAAACTGCCCGCTTGGACGTGTTCATGTGGCGAACACGTTCACCCGATGGTCGGCACGCCGTTCTATCGCTCGCACACGCCGCTGCAAAAGTGGTTCTATGCCATGTACCTGTTCACGACGACGCGCCACGGCGTTCCGGCGAAAGAGCTACAACGGCAACTCTCGGTTAATTACAAAACGGCGTACAGGATGGGGATGCAAATCCGCAAGTATCTGGCCTACGTCGATGCCGATCCGCCGCTTGGCGGTCATGTTGAGATCGACGAGACGCTTGTCGGCGGCAAAAAGAAGGGCGTCGGCTCGGGCCGCAACGCGCAATACAAAACCATTGTGCTCGGCATGGTCTCCAGGAATGGCGACATCATCACCCGTGTTATTCCGAACGTCGCCCGCAAGACGCTTGAGGCTCACATCATCAAGCATGTGAAGCGTGACGCCACCGTCACCACGGACGAGCTACAAGCTATAAGCGTTTGTGGATGTACGGCTATGATCACGAGAGCGTGAACCACGCTGCGACGGAATACGTTCGCGGCGACCGCCACACGAATACGATTGAGGGCTTCTGGTCGATCATCAAACGGTCTATTCGCGGGACGCACGTCCACGTTTCTTCGCACCGCTTGCCTTTGTACCTTGGCGAGTTCGAGTTCCGCTGGAACCTGCGGCATGATCCGGAGAAGATGTTTCCGACGCTTCTAAGACGCCTTTCGACATCGCTTCCAGAAGGCTTTTAAAGCGGGGCGCATCGGCTTCACTCGGATGGTCCTTGGCAAACTGTTCGAGCTTGCCCGTGTTGCGGGCTTCTTCAAGCGAGAGATATTTGCCTCGGGACACTTAGACCCTCGTTATCCATTGAATCCCTGGGATCTCGCGATTTAGTTGTTCTACCATAGTCTCCGGAAACAGGAGCGTCATCCCGTATATTTTCCCGCCCCGAATTACAGCGTCTTGCAGCACTATGAGGTTATGCACCGGCACGTTTTCTCGAACGGATACGCAGTCGCAATTGATAAATCCGATACCGTCCAAGGTCGTGTTGCCTGCGAAAAGCAATGTTCCAGGTCCAATGAGTTCACAGTCTAGGAACGTCTTATTTGAGTGCACTGCGTTGAATGGATTGCGGATGTCGGCCAACTTGATCTGCCGTCGTGTAAAAACATTGTCTAAGGGATTTACTGGTGGGGGGTTGGCCGTGATCCTGCGCGTGTAGTGCCACCTCGCAGTAAGCTCGGCTGTCTTCGCTGCTCCTAGTCCTATTAGAATGAAAACTAAAGCTGCAGTTAGCCCTGCTGCCAGCCATGAGAATGGAGCATATGCGGCAAGCGCGCTGGTAACGTAGGCTAGGTACCCGCTCATGGCGCCACCCAACAGCGGGAGGAGGATGCCCCACCATCTAGTCGCTGTCTCCAGAACCGAGGCGAGCAATTGCGTCCGCTTAAACGGCTTGCCCTCTTCGACCATGCATTGCCTCCATCCCGAATCTGATGCTGCCTCATCACAGCACCTCCCGAGAATGCGGTAAAACTGTTACATACGCCAACTGGCCATAGGCGCAATTTATAGCTGTGTACAGTTCGTCGCAGCTGTTCGGTTCAGCAAATAATTCCTGTACATTTATTCTTGCGCATTACTGCAAAATTCGAAGACGAGCATCCGCATGAACAGTCATGCGCTGATGAAGGGGCGACTTTTTCTCAAAATCCAAGAAGAAAGGGAAGAATAGATGTCGGAAGATATTCTGTCCAAGCTCAAGGAGTTACATCAGGGCGTTCAAGCGCGCATTGAGGCGACGTCGGATTTCAAGGCCATGAAAGCCGTCGAGCGCGCGATCGGGGACTTGGCTGCAGCTCTCGCACCCGCGGAAGCTGCAGTGGTTGAGGAGCAGGCAACGGAACAGGCCGCTGCACCGGAAGCGGACGCAGAAGCTTCGTCGGCTGCAACCGAAGATGTCGTTGAAGCAGTGGCCGTGGCGGAGGAAGCTCCCCCGGCTGCAGAAGAAGCGGCAGCCGAAGCTGTCGCAGAACCAGTGGCCGCGGAACCCGAACCGGCCACAGTAGAAACGGCATCGGAAGAAGCGCCCACCGCCGAAGCTGCTGCGGAACCGGCTGTAGAGGGATCGGCCGCTGAGGAATCAGCCGCTGAGGAACCAGCAACCGAGGAAGCAGCGGCAGAAGTGAGTGCTGCGGATGCGGCAGCCGATGAAGCTGTCGCGGAAGCAGCCGATGCTGAACCGGCTTCGGAGCCTGCTCCGGAAGAGCCGGCCGCATTAGAAGCGGCCGACGCAGCAGAGCCAGCAGAAGCAGCAGCCGGAGAGGCGGCACCGGCCGACGATGCACCAGCGGAAGCCGCAGCCCCAGCCGTAGAGTCTGCATCGGCAGAACCTGCGGCGCCAGAAGCCGCCGCCGATGTCGCTCCTGCCGATGAGGCAGCTGTCGTGTCGGCTGAGGCCGCAGCAGAAGCCGACGCTCCGTCTGCTCTCGAAATTCCGCCCGAAGACAAAGCTCTCGTCGCCGAGATCGTTGCCAACGGCGCCGGAACTTCGAAACCGGAAGCAGCTGCAGCAAAGTCGTGATGCACCGCATCGCGTTCTGAAATACCGGCTAGAAGCACGCAGAAAGCCCCATCTCTCGGGGCTTTCTTTCATGATCCGCGCCAAAGCGCTTCGATCACATGTTGTTTCAAGGACTTTTATATTGCAGCCCTACGCCTCAAAGTAGATGCTTCACGGACGTCGACCAACGAGAGGCAAAACTATGGATGCCGTCGAAATTCAAGCGCACGCGCGACAGCTCTATGAGGCTCACGGCGCGAAAGCCTTGGCCGAAGCTGCGCATAGGGTTCGCGAATTCGAGGAGCGTGGCGACAAACATCTTGTCGAGGATTGGCGTCGCATTCAGTCGGCGTTGCAGTCGATGCGCGGTCCGCACGTCAGCTGACCGAATTCTTCGCCGAGCCAACGTTAGCGGCTGATCTTTGCCATCGCTGTGTAGCCAAATCGGCCTTGGTGGAACGACGCATTAAAGCCGTGCCGCCGCGCGACCGCGCGCACCACGTCCTGTAAGTTGGTGCGCGGCGTTACGCTGAAGTGTGCGAGCCACGCAAGCATGGCCTTTCGCGCGACGTTCGCCATGCCGTCCATCGTTCCGAAGTCGACGATGTGCAGCGCGCCCCCTGGCGCAAGTGTGCTGGCCGCACGATCGAGCACAGCTTCCCAGGCTGGAATCATCGACACGGCGTATGAGATGAAAATCCGGTCGAACGACGAGAGCTCGAACAGCGCCTCTGGGCTGAACGCGGTCGCATCGGCTTGCGCGACGTGGATTCGATGGCTCTTGCCACTTCGCGCAATCGCGGCACGCGCGGTTTTGAGCATCTCGTCTGAAACATCGAGTCCGAAGAATCGTGCGTCCGGATAACGGCGCGCCGCGCAGATCAGGTTGCGCGCCGTACCGCAGCCGACTTCCAGCACGGACCCGCCGGCGGGGGGCATCAGGTCGGCGATCAGCTGGTCGCGCCCCAGAAGATAATGCCGCCGCGTCAGATCATAGATATAGCGCTGGTGCCGATAGATGACATCCATCGCTCCCGCAGCGGACTCCGACATGGGCGCTCCGTCAGTCGCGTTTCAGATAAAGGTGGAAGCCGCCGTAGATGGCCGAGCGATCCTTGGCATGGATCTCGGCGGAGCGGGCGGCATCGTAAGTCCAGCGTTCGAGCAGGGCGTTCGAAACGCGTCCCGGAAGAATGCTCGGTTCGCCCGCGGTGCGGAAGATGACTCGCGCTCCCGGCCGAGCCGTGCGCGTGATTTCGCGCCACAAGGCGTTGAGCACGGCATCGTCCATCCAGTCCTGCGCATCGAGTAGAATATAGCGATCGAGACTTTCGGCCGGTTCGTTCGACAGGAAGCGGACCATGTTGTCATGAATGACGGTCACACGGTTGGTTCGCGTCTTGACCGCCAGAAAGTTCGCTTTGTCGAGATAGGGCGGACACGGGCCTTGCCCCTGCGGAGCATAGCGCCGACCGAACGCCTGCCAGGCAAAATAATTGTCCTTGAGATCGAAGCCCGTCGCGAGGCGCTGGGCGCGCTCCTTCAGAACCTCCGACATCGGCCGCGCGCCGCCATCCGATAAAGCATCATACTGCACGGGCGGAATGCCGAGTCCGAACAGCGAGGCGCGGTTGGACGTGATCCAGCGCAACAGCGGATGGTCGAACGCGGGCGCGATCTCGCGGTCGAAAATCTCGCGCTGCTCCTCGACCGTTTGTGCGTCGAGAATGCGCTTGGGATTGGCTCCGAGAACACGAGCCATGACATGGCCGCTCGTGATGAAGCGGCCGAGCAGTCCATAGCGGTAGAAATTGCGCGCGAACCGCGAAATGCGCCGCCGGCCGGTGATGTCGCGCCCGTCCCAGTAGGCGCGCGTCTCGGCGTCGAGATGTTGCGCGATCAGATCGCGATAGAGATGCACGTTGCGGCGATCGTCGGCCGAGCCGAAAAAGCGATAGAACGTTGCGTGGTTCGGAAGGTGCTGAGCGGCCGCGAGCTTCAACTTCAAAAGCGCGATGTGCGTTTCATTGAGGTCGATGGCGATGATGCGCGCCGGATTGCCGGTCAGGTAGCTCATCACGTTGCAGCCGCCGGACGCAATCGTCATGACGCGGCTCTGCGGCGTGAATTCCAGCGCTTCCATATCCGCGCGCGGGTCTTCCCAGATTTGCGGATAGACCATGGAGCGGAAGGCGAAAGTGAAGGTTCGTTCGAGAAAGCCCGCCGCGCTCAGCGCGCGGTTCTGGTGCACCGCCTCGCTGAGCAGGTTGATGCTGGTCGGTTCGAAGGTTTTTGCGAATACGTTCACTCACGATCTCCATTGGTCGCCGCTTTCGGTACGGCGTTGAGAATTTTATGCGGCTTCGATCAGCCAGCGTCCCGATGCGGCCTGCGTCGCGCGCGCGCCGATATGCTCTTTCCAGCGGATGATTTCGAATTGGCCGTCGAAGCGCTCGCCGATTGCGGTGCAGCTTTCAACCCAGTCGCCGCAATTCAGATAGTGGATGCCGTCGATCATGCGGCTGTTCGCATGATGGATGTGGCCGCAAATGAGACCCTCGGCATCGCGCCGTCGCGCCTCGGCAGCCAGAGCATCCTCGAATTCACCGATGAAGTTGACGGCGCTTTTGACCTTGAGCTTCAGGAACGCCGAAAGCGACCAGTGTCCGAAACCCAGCATGCGCCGCGCATAGTTCAGCGGCACGTTGAGCGCCAAGGCCGCGTCGTAAGAGCGGTCGCCGAGGAACGCAAGCCAGCGCGCGTACCGCACCACGACGTCGAATTCGTCGCCGTGCAGAACGAGATAGCGCTTGCCGTTGACGCCTTTGTGGATAGCGTCGCGGCGAAGCTCCACGCCGCCGAAGTTCATGCCCGCGTAGTCGCGCAGCCCGTCATCGTGATTGCCGGGAATGAAAACGACGCGCGTGCCCTTGCGCGCCTTGCGCAGGAGCTTTTGCAGAACGTCGTTATGGCTTTGCGGCCAATGCGGTCCGCGCCGGACTTTCCAGAAGTCGACGATGTCGCCGACCAGGTAAAGCTCCTCGCTCTCGACGTAGCGCAGGAAATCGAGAAGCGCGGGTGCTTGCGAATTGCGCATTCCGAGGTGAACATCGGAAATGAATACGGCGCGGTAATTCAGTTCTCCAGGTGCGGTCGCGGCGCTCAAGTTCGGCCCCCAATCGCCAAGCTTTTCATGCTGAGCGAAGGACCGGATTCATGTTACACGCGTGTGACGGCAGCCTGCGGCGCGTCGCGACAACAGCGATTATTTCGCTCCAGGTGCTTGCCTGCGACGGCTTAGAACTCGATGCGCTGGAAAAGGTGTTCCCAGATGAACAGCAACGCCGTATCGACAACTCCGACCATCAGGAACGCAAGCGAGATCGGGTAGGTCGATGTTTCGGGCAGTCCGAGGTCGGCTCCCCGTGTAGCAACCGCAAGGGCGGCGGTCAGACTGAAGAGCGCAAGCGCGGCAAAAACAATCTGAACAAACCTGAGTGATCGTGCACGTTCGTGACGAAAATCATCCATCCGGGTATTCCCCTCGACGCAATACAATCGAAACCCCGGACCGGGAGCATAAACACGGTCACGAGCAGTTTGAAGTAAAATTTAATGCTTTGTTAATGAATTACTTTTGAGGCCAGAGCTTTGATCTTTGTCGTTTGCTCAGCGTAGTCGGCCGCAAAATTGCTCGCGATCCACCACGTTTCGAAGGCCTTGAGTATTTCTCCCACCGCCGGCCCCGCAGGCACGCCAAGGGCAAGCACGTCGCTTCCGCCGAACGGCATCGTTGGCGGGCTCCAGCGGTCCGCCAGCAGCGCGCGCCTGCGCCAGGCAGGGTCGGCAAGGGAGGCGGCCGACCGCGCCCACGCGACAAGTACGGCCCGTCGAAAAGCCTCACGCCCGACGCGGTAGAGCACGACGCAGGCGGCAGAGTCAGGCCGCGCGGGATCGATGTCTGGATTAACGATAACGGCAGCCTTGATCGCGGCCGCTTCGGCATTGGAGAGACGAAGCCGTTGCGCCAGCGCGTCGACAGTCTCCGGGCCGGGAACAGCGAGCGCCGCCAGTCCGCAGATCACATCCGGCGGCTGACCGAGGCCGGTCTCGATTGCCTGCAGCCGTGCCAACCACTCCGGATTGAGGGCGCCCGGAAGGACGAATTCCAGAATCCCGTTCTCGCGCATTGTCCGCACGATCTCCGCTGCGAAAGGCGCCGCCAGCAGCTTCAGCAGTTCGGCGCGGATACGCTCGGCAGCAAGCTGCGTCAGGCCTTCTCTCAGTGCAATCGCCGCCGCCAGTCCGGCCGCGTCCAGCTGGCCTTTGCCGTATTCCGCGCTGAAGCGGAAAAAACGCAGGATGCGTAGATAGTCTTCGCGAATGCGTGCTTCCGCGTTGCCAATGAATCGAACGCGCCGCCGGCGCAGATCAGCGAGGCCGCCGATCGGGTCGTAGATCGTTCCATCGGACGTGCAGTAAAGCGCATTGATCGTGAAATCCCGGCGCTTGGCATCCTCATTCCACGACCGGGTGAATGCGACCGTCGCATGGCGCCCGTCGGTTTCGACATCGCGCCGAAGCGTCGTAATTTCGAACCCGACGCCATCGGAAACGAGCGTAACCGTGCCATGGTCGATGCCTGTCGGATAGGCGCCGAGACCGCCCTCTTTTGCGAGCTGGATAACGGCTCCGGGAAGAGCCGGCGTCGCGAGGTCGACATCGATGACGCGTCGATCGATCAGCGTATTCCGGATGGCGCCGCCGACGACGCACACATCGACGTGTGCGGCTTCGAACGCAGCGAAGACTTTGCGAAGCGGGTTTGCGTCAAGCCATTCAGCGGTGATGCGCGGGCCACTGGCGGTGAGTTGCGACATGCGTTCAAGGTTTCTCGGGTTGCGCTTCCGGAGCACGGATCGAGCGTCCGGGTTCGAGCTTTCCGTCTTGCATCGATTGCGGGACGTAGACGTCTTGCGGCGCATTATAGGTCCGCGATGACAAAACGACGAGCGTCGTCAGCATGAGCGCGGCGCCGGCTATGAAGAGCTTGAGCAGGGGCGCGCCGCGCATGATCTCGGCAACTCCCGACCATTCGTCATCCCGGAATGCCACCCAGGCGATGTAGAACAGCGTCGGCAACAGAAAGAAAAAGATGTTCTCAAAAACGATGCGGATCATGCGCTGAACAGTCTCCGATAAAGCGCGCGGATGATTCCGGCGGTCGCACCCCAGATATAACGTTCGCCATAGGGCATGGCATAGAATCTCCGCTCGTTGCCGCGCCAGTTCCGGCTGTCGATTTTGTGATTGGCTTCGTCCATCAAAAACTGAAACGGCACTTCGAAAATGTCGGCGACCTCGGCCGGATCTGCAACCAGATCGAATCCCGGACGGACCAGCGCGACGGCCGGCGTGATGATGAACCCCGTGCCGGTACGATACGTCGGCAGATAGCCCAGAGGCTCGATGAATGCGCCATCGAGTGCGATCTCCTCGCGCGCCTCTCGCACCGCCGCCGCCAGCGGGCTTGTGTCGTCGGGTTCGACTTTTCCTCCCGGGAAAGCGATCTGACCGGCGTGGGCGGAAAGATTTCCCGTTCGTTCCGTCAGGATCACGCTCAGCGGCGCGTGCGCGACGATCGGAATGAGCACCGCCGCGTGGCGAGGGTGCGGGAAAAATCTTCCGGCATCGGGATTGAGATCGTCATCGCCCGAGGAATGCGTCCCATTCAGGACCGGCGGCTCCGCCAGCAGGCGCGCACGGGCAAGCTTTTCGAAAACTTCGGCATTGAGGTCTATTGACGTCACATTCGGGGCGGAAAGAGCGGGCATTTTACTAATCGTAACCATATGTCTGGCGTCATCCAAGGGTGGCCGGCCACCGCTGAATCACGATACCTTCTAAACCGTATCGCAAACCGAAGCCCGTCTGTCAGGAAAATTGGAACCGCGTGGGAATTCATGGTCTGACAGGAGCGCTTCGGGCGCTGGCGTTATCGGCAGTCTTCGCCGCCGTTTCGCTCGTCGCAAGCGTCGGCCCTGTTGGTGCGGCGTCGACGATCGATTTCCTGGCGGCGCTCTCGGATTCTGAACTCGACGAGTTCCGGGCATGGAAAGAGGCGCGCAACGTCTTCAGCGATCGAACCGATGCCTATTGGGATGCCGTCGAGGCGAAGCGACAGACGCGGCGCAAGAAGCGTACGGCGAAAATACCTTTCGATCAAAGCGACTACGTGATGAGCTTGCCGCCGAAGTATACCGGGCCAACGCTCTCGGCCGCGCTTGCAAAAAAATATTACGACTTCGTCGAACATCAGAAGACGACGGAGCCCGCGAAGGAACGAGAGCTTGCGACCGTTTCCGATTATCTGGAAGCCGCCAAGCGCGTTTATGGCTTCACGCCCGAGCGCGTCAGCGAGCGCGAGTTCAAGCTGCGCTATGCCGAGGAAGCGCATGCCTTGGGATTGTCCAAGGAGCAGGTCGTGCGCGTCTATGCGCTCGAGACGGGCGGCAACGGCACATACGACATGCAGTCGGGTATTCATCCCATCAAGAAAACCGGTCGCGCGATCTCGAGCGCGCTCGGCTATGCGCAGCTTCTTGACGCGAACTCGATCAACGAGCTGGCCCGCAGCGGCGAAACGTTCATCTCGCTGATTAATCAGAAGTTGCGCGATCCGGCGAATTCTCCGGCGCGAACGGCGGCGCTGAAACGCAAGCTCGCGGTTCTGAAACGCATGTACGCTAACGTCAAACGCTTGCCGTTCGAATGGAGCGTGCAGCAGCGCTACGCCAAGACGGACACCGGCATGGGAATTCACACCCTGAACATCGATGCCGATATCGGTCCGATGCTGCAGGCGATGAAGCTCAGAACACTGAAAGATACCGCCGAGAAGCAAGGCCGCCGATCGCTCTCGGGAGCGGAACTCGAGTTGATGAATCTCGCGGGCCCGACGACGGGTCTTGAGATGATGCAAGAGCCTGGCTCTTCCGCGCCGACGACGAACTTTTTCGCCCGGCGCGCTTATTACGTGAACAAGATGGTCATCGGTTTAACGGGCGCGCAGTTGCAGCTCGAGTTGGACCGTCGCATGACCCAGGCCATCATCAGGCCCGGCGCGCAGGAATTCGCCGAGGCTTTCGATAGCGTGTATGCTAGGCGCAGCACGGCGGAGCGATGAAGCACCGCTGCGCCCTTTGATTGCTTTCGCGCCGGTTTCCTAGGCTTCCGCGCGCTCCAGGAACGGATAGTCGGTATAGCCCTTTGGACCTTGCGCGTAGAACGTCGCCGGGTCGGGAGCGTTGAGCGGCGCGCCGAGCTTGAAGCGCTCCGGCAGATCGGGGTTGGCGATGAAAAGCTGCCCGAGCGCGACGGCATCCGCACGGCCGGACTTGATCGCAGCTTCCGCCGTCTCTTTGGTGAATTTCTCGTTCGCGATGAAAACGCCGCCGAAAATCTTCTTGAGTTGCGGCCCGATCGCATTCGCGCCCTCGTATTCGCGGGCGCAGAGAAATGCGATTTTGCGTTGACGAGTTTGCTCGGCGACGTAGCCAAACGTGGCGAGCGGATTGCTGTCACCCATCGTGTACGCATCCCCGCGCGGAGCCAAATGAAGCCCGACGCGATCCGCGCCCCAAACGTCGATGCAGGCGTCGACGACTTCGAGCATCAGCCGCGCGCGATTTTCGATAGGCCCGCCGTAAGCGTCGGTGCGCAGGTTGGTGCTGTCCTGCAGGAACTGATCGAGCAGATAGCCGTTGGCGCCGTGAACCTCGACGCCGTCGAAGCCCGCGCGTTTCGCATTCTCCGCGCCGCGCCGATAATCGGCGACGATGCCCGGAATTTCATTGAGCTCAAGTGCGCGCGGCACGACGAAGTCGCGTTTCGGACGCATCAGACTGACGTGACCTTGCGGTGCGATTGCGCTGGGAGCAACCGGCAGCGCCCCGTCGAGATAGTCGGGATGCGAGACGCGCCCGACATGCCAAAGCTGCAGAAGCATCGTGCCGCCTGCCGCATGCACGGCATCGGTAATGCGCTTCCAACCCGCAACCTGTTCGTCAGACCAGATGCCCGGCGTATCCGGATAGCCGACGCCCATTGCCGTAACGGAGGTTGCCTCCGACAGGATCAGCCCCGCTGAAGCTCGTTGAACGTAATAGTCCCGCATAAGATCGTTTGGCACGCGTCCCGCACTTGCGCGGCAGCGCGTCAGCGGCGCGAGGACAATACGGTTTTTCAGCGTAAAGGCACCTGCGCGAAGCGGATCAAGGAGCGATGTCATGTGAAAAATCCCGGATGATGAAGGATATGATGGATAGCGCGAGCAAACGGATATCTGCGGCAGGGTATGATGTGGCAAGCCGGTCGTGGACGGCAACTGTGGCGATGCACCGCTCCGCGATTATGAGATCGCTGCAACTCCCCATTCGCAACGCTCACGCTACTTTTGCAGAAGAATTTCCATCCTGCGCCTCGTCGTCGGCCGAGACTGAAAATGCGGAAGAAAGACTCCTCGGCCGGTACGCAATTTCCTTGACCGTCCGGCCGCGCGCTTCACGCACCGTCTGGCCGAAGCGCGCCAGAGCGCTTTTGTGGATCGTCTCGTTGAGAGACACCAGCTCGGGAGCGAGTTTGCTCGTCCGCCATGCCCTGAGCCATCGCCGTCGTCCTTTTGCAATGGCGCGCAGATCCTGGCCGACAAGCCGCATGTAAGGGACCAACCGCGAGAAGGTGTAGACCCAGCCTGTCGCGGAATGGTGCTGCAGCCCAAGCGGATCTGGCGCTGTCGTGCGCTTCAGTTTTCGCATATCGATCGCGAGACCGGTCAAGGCGCCGACGCGCTCCGCCATCCAGAGAAGCGCGATGTCGGATAGTTCCGTCTCGGGCCAGCCGCCGCCGATGTCGGCGTGCGTGCCCGCGAACCATGTCTGCTCGACACGCTGATGTGCTGCGAGCGTCGCTCCATCGGGTAGAGTAAAGAACGTCGGGCGGAACGGCCCGCGCACTTCGTCAATCGAAAGACCGTGAAGCGCGACGTCGATCGTGTCGTGCAAGCGCATGTCGTGATACGCGAGCCGACGGCTGATCCTCGACGCGCCCGAGAACGGATTTCCGACGTTGCCGACCGTATCCCACACGCCGACGCAACGGATTGGAACGGGATAGTGACAAGCGGCGCTGAGGCGCGCCAAAGTATCGACGTCCCGTTTGTGCTCGGACTGGCGATAGAGCTTCCACGCGTCTTCGAACGAGAAATCGCTGTCCGCCGGAGCGATGCCGAACAGCGTCACGAAACTCGCAAGGCTGCGCGCTTCAAAAGCGCCGCGCGAAAATCCGAACAGGTAGATTTCATCGCCGGGCTCGTAAACGTCGCGAAGAAACTGATACGCGAGCTTGATGCGCGCGCCGACTTCGACGCCGACGGCGCCCCGCAGGAACGCGAAGTGCAAATTCTCTGTCGTCGCGATGCCCGCAATGTAGCGGACAAGCTGGCGAACGCCTTTGCGATCTCTCGGCAGAATGGCGCTATGTAGTTTCGCGACGTTCGTCTGCGGCGACGAACCGTCACCATCGTTCCACGTGCCGTCGAGCGAGCAGACAAGACGTTTCATTCTGCCTCCCCGGCAAAGGCCGTTTCCGGCACGCGAAACACGACGGGGTACGCACACCCATGCGTCGCCAATGCGAACTGAGGCACAGGCGACGAGCTATTTCCAGGCAGCGTTATAAGGCACCAGCCGCGACGGTCCAGAACGGCCTAGCGACCGCTCGGGCCGTTGCAAGGCGCGGCTGGCCAAATGGCAACAGAAGTAGGGATTTGCCTGAGAGGAATCTCCGCTCTACGGCCACTTCACCACGGGCGGCATGGAGGAAAGAATGCTCTCGACGTTGCCGCCAGTCTTGAGCCCGAACATCGTGCCGCGATCGTACAGAAGATTGTATTCGACGTAACGTCCGCGCCGGATGAGCTGTTCCTCGCGCTGCTCGTCCGAATAGGGCATCGAATAATTGCCGCGCACGAGCATCGGGTAGACGCTGGCGAACGCCTTGCCGACATCCTGGGTGAACGCGAAAGCGGCATCCCACCCGCCGCTCGTGTCAGCCGGTGTGAGGTGATCGTAGAAAATGCCGCCGACGCCGCGCATCTCGTTCCGGTGCGGCAGGAAGAAATACTCGTCGCACCAGTCTCTGTATTTTTGATAGTCGGCGACGGAATGCGGGGCGCAGGCGCCATACATCGCCGCATGAAACGCCAGTGTATCGGCGTCCGATTGCGTGCGGCGCTTGTCGAGTACCGGCGTTAGATCGGCGCCGCCGCCGAACCACCATTTCGACGTAACGATCATCCGCGTGTTCATGTGAACGGCGGGCACGTTCGGATTTCGGGGATGCACGATCAGGGAAATGCCCGACGCCCAGAAGGCGGGAGACTCCTCGGCACCCGGAATCTGCTTCCGGAACTCGGGCGAGAATTCGCCGTAGACCGTCGAGGTATGAATGCCGGCCTTCTCGAACACGCGTCCGTGCAACATGCTCATGACACCGCCGCCGCCGTCATTCCCAGCGGCATCTTTCCGCGTCCACGGCGTCGCGACGAAACTGCCCGGTGTGTCAGCGCCATGCGGAGCTGTTTCCGGCAACCCGGCTTCGAGTTTATCGAAAGAGGCGACGATGTCGTCGCGCAGCCGTTCGAACCAGGCGCGCGCCTGCGCTTTTTGCTGCTCGAGGGGAGAATTGGATGTGGTCATCAGCTATTCTGCATAATGTCTTGTTTTTGACTGAAAGGACCCTTAGCCCTAACCGGCATCCACGATCAACATCCGGTCGCCGCCGCCAGTCGGATTTCCGTACTTGCGACGACGCGCCGCTTTTGCGCTTGTGATAGGCATCATGTTCCGCCGACTCATGCACTGGGGGGAGACCCGCATCAAGCCTTTCGACGAGCGCGAGGTTACGCGCCCGCCGGATACTCTGTGGGGATTTTACTGGTTTTTCATCAAGCCGCTTTGGCCGTTTTTCGTGCTTCTGCTGATCGCGGGTTGCCTCGGCTCGGCGATTGAAGTCGCGCTCATGGGGTTCGTCGGCGCCATCGTCGACCGGATGCGCACGCATCCCGATCCCGCGACCTTCGTCTCGACCTACGGCGGGATGCTGGCGCTGATGGCCTTCGTCGCGCTGATCCTGCGGCCGCTGGTCTCGACCGCGCACGATTTCATCAAGAACCAGATGATCTCGGCGGGAACGACGACGCGCATCCGCTGGCAGACGCATCGCTATGTGCTGCGCCAGAGCCTCGGCTTTTTCCAGAACGATTTCGCCGGCCGCGTCGCCAACAAGATCATGCAGACCGGCACGTCGCTCCGCGAAAGCGTCGTGCAATTGATCGACGCGCTTTGGTATGCCTCGGTGCAGTTCATCGGATCGGCGCTGTTGTTCGCCGCGTCCGATTGGCGACTGACCATCCCTCTCGTCATCTGGCTCGCCGCCTACATCGTCGCGCTGCGCTACTTCGTGCCTCGCATCAAGGATCGTTCAACGAAATCGTCGGAAGCGCGCTCGATGCTCGTCGGCCGCATCGTCGACAGCTACACGAGCATCATGACGGTGAAGCTCTTCGCGCACGCCGAACGCGAGGATGCCTATGCGCGCGAAGCCCTGACCGAGCAGATGCAGGCATGGCAGGCTTCGCTGCGCCTGATCACCGGAATGGAGCTTGTGCTTTACACGCTCAACGGCATCCTGCTTGTCGCGACGACCGGCGCGGCCATTATGCTTTGGACGATGGGACACGTTTCCGTCGGCGATATCGCCGTCGTCAGCGGCCTCGTTATTCGTATCGTCACGATGTCGGGCTGGGTGATGTGGACGATTGCCGACGTCTTCGAAAACATCGGCGTCGTGCATGAGGGCATGGAAACGATTTCGCTTCCGAACCTGTTGCAGGATGCGCCTGACGCGAAGCCGCTCGCCGTTCCGCATGGCCAAATCCGGCTCGACCATATCCACTTCCACTACGGCGCCGGACGCGCGGCATCGGAGGACGCGCCGCCGCGTGTCATCGAGAATCTGTCGTTGACGGTGAAACCCGGTGAAAAAGTCGGACTCGTCGGCCGTTCCGGTGCCGGCAAGTCGACCCTCGTCAATCTGCTGCTGCGCTTTTACGATCTCGAAGGCGGCCGCATCGTGATCGATGGACAGGATATCGCGCACGTGACGCAGGACAGTCTGCGCGCCGAGATCGGCATGGTGACGCAAGACACCTCGCTGCTGCATCGGTCGGTGCGCGACAACATTCTTTACGGCCGCCCGAACGCGACGGACGCCGAGGTCATCGCAGCGGCGCGCCAAGCCGAAGCGCACGGCTTCATCCTCCATCTCGAGGATATGAAGGGTCGCAAGGGTTACGATGCCCACGTCGGCGAACGCGGCGTGAAGCTGTCCGGTGGACAGCGCCAGCGCATCGCGATCGCACGCGTGCTGTTGAAGGATGCGCCGATCCTCATTCTCGACGAAGCGACCAGCGCGCTCGATTCCGAGGTCGAATCGGAAATCCAGGCGAGCCTCGAGAAGCTGATGCGTGGCAAGACGGTCATCGCCATCGCGCACCGTCTGTCGACGATTGCCGCGATGGACCGGCTCATCGTGATGGAGGAAGGCCGCATCATCGAGCAGGGCACGCACGCCGAGCTGTTGCTCCGTGACGGGCTTTATTCGCAGCTGTGGCGGCGCCAGTCGGGCGGCTTCCTGGCGCGCGAGGCGGCCGAGTAATCAGCGGCGGCGTTATCAAGCCGCCGAACGGCAAACGGCATGTCAGCTAGCGGCCGTTGCGGCGCTGCCCAGCGAGGGGCTGCGGCTTGCGGGCAGCGAGCACCGCAAGCTCGGCGAGCGCATGACGAAAATTGAAAAAGCGTGGCACCTCGGTCCGGTAATCCGTGTAGGCGCGTCCATAGCGCGCCCCGAGCCAGGGCTCTTCCGCGACCGCCATCAGCGCATAGACGAGGAGCAGCTCAGCGGCGAGCGGCGTTGCGTCCGGCGACCACGCCGCGAGCCCAAGCGCGCCGAAGGCCGCGATGGCCGTCGCGTATTGCGGATTGCGCGTCCAGCGATAGAAGCCGTCCGTGTTGAGACCGCTCGCCCGGCAATAGGTGGCGTCGCGCCCCAAAACCCAAAGTGCATAAAGATAAGCGGCGAACGCAACGATCGAGATCGCCATCAAGGCCAGTCGCAAGATCGCCGTCGGGCCGGCCGTCGTTAAGGGCAGCAATCGCCCGATGCAAAGAATGAGAACGGCGATGTTCAACGTCCGGAAGAGCGTCCAGAACGCAAAGCTCTTGAGCGATCCCGCTGGCGGAGCAGGCCAGATGCGCCATGTGCTTTGATCGTCATGCGCTGCAATACCGGCAATGAGACCCGCAATCAGAAGAAATGCAGCAATGCCACCGGCGACGGCGAGATAAATATTGAGGACCATGCTGTGCGGAAAACTTGGTTGAGAATGGCCCGCCAAATCTGCCGGACTCGCATGTCATGTCTGCGACAGGAATTTAATTCCGACTTGCGGGCTAGGGAATTGATGGGTCTGGCGCAGCGCTTCACCAAGAACGATCGCCGCTGTCACCGCCACATTGAGTGATCGGAGCCCTGGTCGCATCGGGATGGTGATGCGTGCGTCCACTTGTGCGTGAACGGTCTCGGGGCATCCCGCGCTTTCGCGTCCAAGCATCAAAATATCATTGGGTTCAAAGGCAAAAGAGATGTGCGGCGTCGCGGCGTGCGCGCTCAATAGAACAAGCCGGCCGGCATGGCCGCGCGCTTGCGATTCAGCACGCCGATCCATGAATTCGGAAAAACTTATATGCCGCTTCAGCTCGACATGATCCAGATAGTCGAGGGCGGCGCGCTTCAAGGCGCGGTCGCTGAAATCGAATCCGGCGGGTCCGATAACATCCACCGGAACGCCGAGGCACGCACAAAGGCGGAGTATCGTACCGGTATTTTGCGCTATGTCGGGTTGATAGAGCGCCAAGCGCATTTATAGAAATCCCGCAATAATTGTGAATTGAGCTATCGAGATTGAGAGTTTTATCACGATGCGCCAAATTGCCCCTTACAGTGTTGCTCGGCCGAGCTTGAGAGCAAAGCGAAACGCTGTCAGAACGACCACAAGGGATGAAGAAGACTGGGGTTTGATGCGGACGGTTGAGAGCGGGAGACGCAAGTCTCGCCGCCTGCCCATGTATCTTGCCTCCAGTGTTCCCCAAACGCTTCGAACTGGAGGCCCCCGTGACCACTGACGCAGTAGAACCAAATCGCCGAGATTTTCTGGTGGTTGTGGGCAATGCGTTTGCCGCTGTCGGCGCCGCTTCTCTGCTTTGGCCCTTCATCCAGCAGATGAATCCCGACGCAAGCACCATGGCCCTGTCGTCTGTCGACGTTGACCTGTCGCCCGTTAAAGAGGGTCAGGCCATCACGGTGCTATGGCGCGGCAAACCGATCTTCATCCGCAACCGCACGAAAACCGAAGTCGCATCTGCCGTGGACGTCGACGTGAAGACGCTTCCCGACAGTCTCGCCCGGAACGACGCGCTCCCCACCGACGATCCCGCGACGGACGCCAACCGGACCGTCAAGGGTCACGAGAACTGGATCGTTCTCGTCGGCATCTGCACGCATCTCGGCTGTATTCCGAAAGGCCAGTCGATGGGTGACGAACGTGGCGAATACGGCGGCTGGTTCTGCCCCTGCCACGGCTCCGTTTACGACACGTCCGGCCGTATCCGAAAAGGCCCTGCGCCTAGAAACCTTGAGGTGCCGCCCTACGCGTTCTCCTCGGATACAAAAATCAAGATCGGCTAGGGAGAAGAATAATGAGTGGTCACACTTCGACCTATGAGCCGACCTCGCGCTGGGGCAAATGGTTCGACGAGCGCCTGCCCGTCGGGCGCTTGGTACATGGGCAGCTTGTCGATTTTCCGACGCCACGCAACCTCAACTACCTATGGACGTTTGGCGGTATTCTGACGTTCTGCCTCGTCGCGCAGATCGTGACCGGCGTCATTCTGGCGATGCATTATCAGCCGAGCGCCTCTGGCGCCTTCGATTCGATCGAGCACATCCGTCGCGACGTGAATTACGGCTGGATGATCCGTAACTTCCACGCTGTCGGCGCGTCGATGTTCTTCTTCGCGGTCTTTATCCATATTTTCCGCGGACTTTATTACGGCTCCTATAAGGCGCCGCGCGAAGTGCTTTGGGTTCTGGCGTCCTGATCATGCTGCTGATGATGGCGACCGGCTTCATGGGCTACACGTTGCCCTGGGGGCAGATGAGCTTCTGGGGCGTCACCGTCATCACCAACCTATTCTCGGCCCTCGATACGATT
>Ga0172380_10001012_pt1 | contig 50178 bp, 48 predicted proteins | sample Leawe162metaG_FD_119747 | JGI IMG/M metagenome (GOLD analysis project Ga0172380, IMG submission 119747) | Leachate microbial communities from a municipal landfill in Southern Ontario, Canada - Leachate well 162 metaG | ecosystem: Engineered > Solid waste > Landfill > Unclassified | place... | reverse complement strand
GTATTTCTGACTTCGCGGTAGAGAGCTGCAGCGATTGGTCTTGTGCGCGAAATTTCAGATTGGCGGTAAGGCAGGAAAACGGTTGTATTTCTGACTTCGCGGTAGTGAGTTGCAGTGATGGGTCTTGTGCGCGAAATTCCGGATTGGCGGTAAGGCAGGAAACCGGTTGTATTTCTGACTTCGCGGTAGAGAGCTGCAGCGATGGGTCTTGTGCGCGAAATTTCAGATTGGCGGTAAGGCAGGAAAACGGTTGTATTTCTGACTTCGCGGTAGAGAGCTGCAGCGATGGGTCTTGTGCGCGAAATTCCGGATTGGCGGTAAGGCAGGAAAACGGTTGTATTTCTGACTTTCTCGCAGCGACCAGCAGAGTCAGGCCGTGCCAGCGAAATTCCGGATTCCGTTAAGGCAGAAGAAAGGCATTTTTCTGACAACCACTTTTTCATTCTAAATTTTGTTGAGAATTTACACCAATCATTGAACTAATTCACCAAATCTATCGTTATTACTTCTATGACACTTGCGATTGAAACAAGGAGGTGCCCGTGTCTTGTGTTGAGCAGATTATTGGCTTAATTGAGAGCCTTGCTAAAGGAGTTCTTTTTGCAACAAAGGATTGTTTGAATTTCGGCCTTCGAAATGCTGTAGATAAGGCCCTTTCTCGCTTGGTGAAGATTGGCTATATCATGCGTATTGCCCGAGGCGTTTTCGTCAGGCCTGATTCTCCGCTGATTGTTTACGATGTAAGAGATATAGCCGCTTTTAAGGCTGCTGTTTTCAACAAGACTATTGCCACTCACGGAGCCGATCTTGCCCATCGCTTCGGCTTAGTTGACGAAGCTAGTAAAGAAGCGGTTTTTTACGTTGGTGGCTGCTCAAGTTCTTTCGATAGCATTGTGCAACGAGTCTATTTTAAGAGAGCTAGTGCCAAACGAATTGCCGCTGGTGAAAAGACGGTTGGTGCTTTGATAAGAGCGCTTTGGCATCTTCGTTTGCCTGAGCCAACTGACGCTGTCCGAAAGGCGATAGTGTGCTTACCAGAGAGCGAGCAACGCGTTCTGATGCGATCGGCTCATCTCATGCCCGGTTGGCTGACGACGCAGGTTCGTTCGCTTCTTTCTGCTGCCTAGAGCAAACTGCCAAAAGTCTGCCAAAACTTTGACCCTTTTCGGCCAAGTCTTTGCGTTAGATTGCCTATGTCGATGACGTTACTAGAGTTTTTGAGGCCTGAGCAATGAGTTTAAGACTAAAGATAGCAATCTCTTGTTTTACAATCGCCTGCGTTAATCTGGCTGGCCACAGTGGCAATGCTGCTCTTGCTCAAGGCGCTCAATTCGATACTGCTTCTATTCTTAGTGCCGCTGCTCAAGGCTTAGGTCTAACAAGTGGCCGCCAACCGTTGCCAGTTGTCTCCACTGGTTCAGTCGACATCAATAGTTGCGACATGCCGTTTTTGCGCAGTGCCGGCGGCTCTGGAGCCTTTCCGAGCAGCTCAGGAAGCGGAAATGGAAGCGGTGGACCTGGTTCCGGTAACCCAATTACTCCAGCCCCGGCGCTACCCCCAGGCTATGTGGGTATGACAAATACTCACTCTGGCGACTACATGGGCTACATTCCACCTGGTGGCAATCTCTATGATTGGTCTCGCGGGGCCTACGGGCTCACCCCCGGCCAAGAGGCTGAAGCTACCTATCTATGGAGTAGCGGACAGTTGGCCCAGGGTTATAACAGTGGCATGTTCGCTGGTACTGGTATTAGTTTGGGCGGCCCTTAGCAAAAAACTGCTTGAGTAAGTCGCTGCACTCGACTTCTAATATTCCGCCCAGTACGTCTGGAATGGGATATATGCGTTTACCGGTATAGAGATTGAAGGCCGAACCAAGGGCTCCGGAGAGCGGGTCGTAGGCCCCAAAAACGACTTTTGACACACGGCTCTGGATAATTGCCTCAGCGCACATTGGACAGGGCTCTAAGGTCGTATATAGCACTGTGCCGGTTAGGCGCCAGGTGCCTTTGATAGTGGCTGCCTGGCGCAGTGCTACTATTTCAGCATGGGCCGTGGCATCGTTGAGCAGCTCCTTGCGGTTTTGACCAGTACAAATCAGTTGGCCATTTTCGACAATTACAGCTCCGACCGGAATGTCTTTGGCTGTTTTGTCAGAATTATTGCCGGTTTTCTGATTTTCACCTGCCGCCTTTAGCGCCAAAAGCATCCATTCTTGGTCGGTTTTGAGAATATCCATAATTATTTTGATTTTTTTCTGAAAATCTGTCGAGAAATTTTGGGCCCAGTATATATGCGTATGTCAAACAACGGAAGCGCTAAATCGAGAGCAGGGGTGTATCGAGATTTAGACTGTGGAACTAGCAAGGTCAGGGGTGTCCCTGCTGAAGAAACAACCGTTAGTACAGTGTTAATACAGTGAAAACGCAAACTTGCCAAACAGGGGTGTAAGGCAGCGAGCGAAGCAGACAAAAGGAGACGCAAACAAAAGGAGAAGCACTACTTAACCGATTTTTTCTTTTAATACTCGAACCAATAATATTGGAAAAGAGAGGTGAGCGACAGACAAGTTGCTCGCCTCTCTTTTTACTTACAAGTATTTTTTTGTTACGCCAAGGTCTAGAGCAAAACGATAGCCAATGAGCTTGTATAGCAGTTTTGCCGCTAAGAAATTGGGAGAGTGCAAGCCCTTGATTGGCGAGAGCTCGGTGATATCGGCTGCGACAACGTTTTTGCGGACACAAACGAGTTTGATTACTTCCATTAATTGATACCAGTCAATGCCGCCTGGTTCGGGCGCGCCCGTTGCTGGCATCACGCCGCAATCAAGGGCGTCTACTGAAATTGAAAGGTAGACATCGTTGGAAAGTGTATTGATGATTTCGCTGACGTCCCACTTATTTTGATTTCTGGCCCAGAAGATGCTGATGTTTGGCTCCTCTTCTTCCATCCAAGCTACTTCTTCCCAGCTGATATTGCGAATACCTACTTGGGTCATTGCTGGATTGGCTAGAGCTTTGTAGACCTGGAAGCCTACTGAAGCATGGCTATGCGAATTACCCTCGTATGATGAGCGCAAGTTGCTGTGGGCGGCAATTTGCAATACTGAAAGATTGGGATATTTTTCTAGGCATCCTTTGACCCCGCCCAGGGTGAGTGAATGTTCGCCACCTAGCAAGACGGGGAACTTGTCGCTATGTATTAGGGGCTTGATTGAGTCGGCCAAGGCGCTAAATGCATCTTCACTTTTAGTTTCGCTAGTTGCTGCTTCAACTTGCACCGATTCCATGGTGTGAATGCCGATCTTGAACGGCTCAATCCATAGCTCATCATCAAATAATTCTACTTGTTGACTAGCCTCAAGTATGGCATTAGGACCATCTTTTGTACCTTTACCGTAGCTAGTTGTGGCCTCATAGGGAACCGGTACAATCGCTACTCGCGAGTTGTCTTTACTAGAGTAGTCTTCGGAAAGCCCGAAATAGTTTTTTGAATTGCTTGACGACATTTGACCTTCGCTTTGGAGCGTGCAAGACAGGTACAGGAATCCGGAAAGAGAGGTGCCTGCCAAGGGTTGGCGAGTTCCCATAAGGAAGTTCAGTTTTTATAGCATTTTAGAGATGCGATTGGCTACACATAGCCGCTTTGCAACGCGCCTAACGTTGATAACTGCGGCCATCGGGCACGGGGTGTCATGCTAGACTTTTGCACTGTGTGTTTTTGCTAGGTTGAAGAAAGACCATCATGATTAAACTCGAAAAAGCCAGTCTAAAATTGCCCTGTCGAAATTCGATTAGATTTTCTTGCCTGACGCTTGTGTTTTCCGCCTTTGTAACTGTTTTAACTACGGCCCAGCCAGCCCATGCGCTCTTCTTTGGTTATAACCAACAAGCCGAAGCCTACAAGCAGCAAGGTGAGGCTGCTCAGGAAGCTCAAAACTATGATATGGCTGTCAATTACTTTACTAGCGCCATAAATTGTTTACCTTACGATGCTGCTCAGAATCTGGCCGATCTCTACTATGTACGTGCCATTGCTACTGACGCCACTGGTCAATACGATAGGGCTACCCGTGACTGGCAGGCCTCCCATGACAATTTTCAAAAGTGTGTGGATCAAGCGCAGTACAATCCGGGCACTAATGTTGCTTACGACAAAGAATATGCCGATGATTTGCAGCGCATGTTGAATTGGCGCTCGACAGAGAATCCCAATACTCCAAATTACATGGAGTGCGGTCCGATGAAGCGCTTCGCCGCGCCTTCTAGTGTCAAAGTCTATGTTGACACGACTGAGCAGGCTGGTTTTTCTTACGATTTGCGTTACATGATTTTTCAGGCCATGTACCAATGGTGCAGTTTCTCTGGTTCACCTATCCGTATGGAGCAATGGTCAACGGCTGATGGCGCTAACATCATAGTACAAAGGGCCAACGCACCTGGGCAAATTGGTTTTGGCGCCGGTGGTCAGACCAACAACCAAGATAGTGTTAACGCTGCTGGGCAAGACATCATGACCAAGAGTTTTGTGCGATTGACAAGTCCTAGTTACAATGGCAACAGCATGTCTCAGGTCGACAAAAACAAACTTTATAATTTGGCTTTGCACGAAACTGGTCATGCACTAGGAATTGGTGGTCATTCGCCCTCGGGCCTAGACGCAATGTATTTTAAAGCGCCTGTGCTCAAACTAAGCGACCGAGACAAGGCAACCATGCGCATGATGTATCAGTAATATCAGCAATGAGAACATAATCAGTAGTGACTATGAGGCCGACTAAGCAAAATGAAAAGTAGTTTGAGATCGAGCTGGAAAGAGAGTTTGTCGACCTGTCTAGTGGCTGGTTTGGTTCCTGTACTGATGGGAATCTCTGGAATTGTTGGCACAGCTATTGGGCTAGGTTCCGTCGACCCTGTGTCAGCTGCTCCAGATGTTTTTTCTACTGCCAAAGGCAAATACGAGAAGAAAGACTATCAGGGTGCCCTCAACGACTTTAAAGCCCTCTCTGCCAAGTACCCAACTAACGTGCTTTGTCATTACTATATGGCCTTGTGCAACCAATGCCTATCTCGCGTTGGTGAGGCAAAAAAAGAGTATCAATGGGTAATTGCCAATGATAGAGGCAATTTGTCGGGCCAAGCTACTGCTGGCTTGAATCAGCTTTCTGGTCTTAGTGGCGGCTCTGGTTCTTCTGGCTCGGCCACAGCTGGCTCATATACCTCTATTGGCTCTGCTGCTGGTAAGTCTTCGGCCGGTGGTACTGTGAAAATGGTGCTGGATTTTTACACCAAGTGGTGCAAGCCGTGCAAAGAGATGGAGCCTGCCTTTGAGGCAGCCAAAGGTCGTTATAAGTCGATTGCTTTTAAGCGCTATGACGCAGAAGATAAAGCTAACGCCGCTCTTGTGAAACAGTTCAATGTTCGTGGCTTTCCTACTATCGTCATGATCGATGGCAAAGGCAAAGTGCTTTACAATGAGCCTGGGGGCCTGCCTGACGAAGAATTAGCCCAAATGATTGACCAGGTCAACGGCAAGTAAGCTCAATAGTGCTAGTGAATTACTAGGCGGCCAGAGTTCATCTGTTCGCGCAAATATGGTGTCAGGTGGGAGAATTGGCCATCCGGGCTAATCGCCACGGTTTTGATTTTGCTTGATTTCAGTAAGCGCTCTACTCCGCTCGGTGAAACCTTGGTACCACTGAGGTCTAGCTCTCGTAGACTCTTGATCTGCAAAAATAGAGGGATAGAAGCATCACTAACTTTTCCGCGCGTTAGCACGAGCCGCTCTAGGTGCGGCAGTTTTGTTAGCCATTTGATACCGGCATCGCTAATGTCAGTGCCCTCAAAAACCAGAGTTTTGAGCTGGCTACAGCTGCTCAAGCTTTGAGTAATCAAATCGGTATTAACTATCTTTGCTTTGCGGTTAGAGTTGAAAGCACGCATACCAGTGAATGACAGCTCAGTTAGCCACTCTGTTGGCGGTTTCTTGGCAAAGAAGCGGCCGTCAGCTTGGCCGTTTTCCATCTGTAGGCTTACTAGTTTCTTTGCATCACCTAAAGCGGCAAAGACTTTAGGTGTGAGATAGTTACAGCCAATAATCGATAGGTTTCGCAGGCCGACCATTCTAAATATTGCCGCCATGCCACCGTCATCGATATCACCCCATTTGACTTGAACCTCAGAAAGTGGCAGGTCCTGAAGCTCTTTAAGGTTATCTGCATCTAGACCGCTACAGCCTTCTATTTCAAGCTTCTTTAGACTCTGACCGGCTTTGGCGATGACCACAAAATCTGGCTTTTTCAGCTTATTGCCTGGGGGTAACTTGAGTGACTCTTTGCCCTTTTTTAGCTCATGTTCAATTAGATTGAGGCGCGATTGATCTGATGGATTTAGCATTTGGTCGAGCAAACCAAGTTCGCTTGGCGCCTCGTTATAAATGGGGTGTTTGTCAGCCGCCGGCGCCACTGCCTTGTCTTTTTCCCCGGCAGCGTTGCTGGCTGCGCTTGAAGGTTTGGTTTTTGAAAGCGAATTGGCTGCCTTGTCTTGCAGCAGAAAAGCAGCAATTCCCCCCGCTGTAATTACTCCGGCTAGCACTGCCGCTGCTATTAGTTTCTTATCGTTTGACGGGCTGGTTGCTGGGGCGCTGTCGCTCGGTCCTTGCCGACCGAGGCGGCGTTTAACCGTTGTGCTCAGTGAGTTGAGTTCGGCCAATCCTGCTTTGTCTTTGTCGATAATGGCTTGTAGTAAGCGCACTAGTTGATCGGCAGATTGCAGCCTATCCTCACGCTCTTTAGCCAGTAGGAGGTCTAGCAATTGTTGCACTGTCGGAGGATATTTTTGTGTGGGACAAGCGACGGCAAGACTTAGTGGAACTTCTGAAACATGCTTGAAAATGGTCTCCATGGCCGATTGGCCGACGATTGGTGGTTTGCCGGCTAGAGCTTCATAGAGCACGCAACCGAGAGAATATAGGTCTGAACGCTCATCAAGGCTTTTGCCCAGGGCTTGCTCTGGGCTCATGTAGAGTGGGCTGCCAAAGATTTCGCCGGTTTTGGTCAAGTCTGCCCTGGCGCCAGGATCGTCCATGAAGAATAATTTGGCGATACCAAAATCGAATACTTTTACCAGTGGTCCTTCTCGGCTTTGAGTAACGAATATATTGCCCGGTTTTATGTCGCGGTGCACAGCACCAAAGCTGTGAGCGTGAGCCAAGCCAGCTGCAGCTTGTTTTGTTAAGTCGAGGGCCAAATCGAGAGCTAAGATACCTTCTTCTTTGAGCATCTCAGCAAGGCTTTCTCCTTGCAAATACTCTAGAACCATGTAAGGTTCTTGCGCTTGATTGACTCCAAAATCCATAACTGAGACTAAATTTGGGTGCACTAACTTGGCTAGCAACTTGCCTTCTTGTTGAAATCGCAATAGCTCTTTCTCATTGTATCGCTTGCCTTTTAGAGTTTTGATCGCAACAATTTTGTCGAGATAAGAATTGAGCGCTTTGTAGACGACACCCATTCCGCCTACGCCGAGGAGGCCTTTGTAGACATAGTGACCAACTAACGGTTCGTCGAGTAATGGCAAAGGGGTAAGGGCATTGCCGTCTTTCGAGCAGTATGGCTTTTCACCATGCCGCACCTTATAGACTTTGCCACAGGCCATACAGAGACCGTCTCGCGCCAATTTGTCAATTGAGTTGTCTATTGCGTCGATAATTTTTCTCGTGGCATCCTGCCCGTCACTCATTAATTTGCCTTGGTTTGTACAGATGCGGATTACGGATTACAGATACTTATTTAACCACCTAAAATGGACAAATTTTGCTAAATGTCTGTCCGCTAGCGTGCGTCGCTAATTTTATGACCAGACCTCGATTGAGTTTAAAAACCTCTCTGTGTCAGACGAGTTTACGCGGGAGCGCTCACCAGCTGCACCAACTACCACCATTTTCTTCTTAGGGTAATTGCAGTAGAAGCGCAGTTTGTAGCTAGTTTTGCCGTCTTTCGAGTGGGCAGTAATTTCTCTGCCGCTAAAAAGACCTCCTTTTAACGCTAGGGGAACCTTACTATCTAGAATGGCCCCCCGGTCGGTAAGCCAACTAGCGCTGAAGGCGTCAAGGCTGTTTTGGATTTGTAGCGGCTCTGAGTTAAAGTTAGAAGATCGAGCAAGGCTATTGTTGCCAGCTGGGGTGGCATTGCTGGAAGAGCCCCAAAAGCTTTTTTTGTATTCTATCGCTGCAAAAGTGACATCTCCGGTTGGCATCGGCAGGGCCGGTAGTCTGAATTCACTGAGGTAATAGACTTGTTTAGAGTCGGCTATAACGCGGTTTTCTCCTGACTGAAGGGGCGTTATAAATAATTGCTGAGAGTACGATGGCTGGTGCGGTGTGACGGTTCCGGGAAACGATGCTTTGCAGTGTCCATGGGGCAAGGCGAAAACGACCAGCGGTTTTCCCTGCAGATTCTCAGCATCAATGCTCTCAAAAGCGAATAGGTCTTTGTTGAGAGTTGCTGTGATGGTGCTGACATTGAGGCAGACATAGGCTGTAATTGCAAGTAATACGAGTAGAACAGCTACTTTCATATCACCACCTAGCGGCTGTTCTGCAGCTGTTGTCTTACTCGATCAAAGTCACCTTGAACCTTACGTCTTAATTCATCAGATTTTTGCATTTGTTGCTTTCTTGCTGCTTCAAAATCAAACTTGGTGCCTGAATTGCTTAGACCAGGCCAGGTAGAATTAGTAATAGAGCTAGGCTTGAGGCTCGAAGAACTGCGATTTTGAGCAGAACTTCGTTGGCTAAAATTACTTGAACTAAAACCATTTTGACCAATATTGCTATTTCGAGAGGCCGGTGCCGCGGCATATCCTGATTCTGGAATAATCTCAAGCGAGCTTTCAAATTGACTGAAGAGTTTAGACTTAAAGAAGTCAGCGCTTCCTTGGCCGCCAACGAGGTAGAGCCTGCGTCCACTGGCAATCATGCGGCTGCGGAAGTAAGTCGCTTGATTGGTCATACCGTTTTTGCTTGGCAATTTACAACTGAGTTGCATAGCAGCATTGTGAGTACTGCTAGCGTTGGCGACGGGCAGACAGGTCGAGTTTGTGCCTTTCATGTTTTTAAGGATAGCGCTAGCAACCAGTTGCATAAATTGCTGCTGCCGCTCGGCACTTTGTATGGCTGAGGGTAAGACGATATAAGATACGGCCAGTACTCCACCTAAATTTGAGTAGGCGTAGTCGACCATGCGAATGCCGTTTACTGTCTCGTATTTTACCTCTGGCTCAGCGGGAAGCATGATGCGAAATAGGCCTTCTGGAAAATAGAGTGACTTGAGATTATTGCCCCCGAAATTGATACTGCTAGTCGTTTTCTTTTGCGCGGTTGTTAATTGCTCAATTGAAAAATTTTCTCCTTTTAGTTTCGCTAATAGGCCTTGATCGCCTACTAAATGTGCTGCACCTACCGCAACCATAGCGATGCTACTTTCAGGAAGATTCTTTTTTACATCGGTGAGCATCGATTGATTTCTCTTGTCTAGAATGGCTACCCGTGCAGCCTCTAGGTCTTTGTCTTTATCTTGGTCTTTGCTTGTGACGTCGATACAGCATGCTGCTAGGGCGTCGGCGTCGCCATTCTTCCAGCTGTTTTCAATCTTTTCTAGCTGTGTTTTTGCTTCACGTAGAGCGAGAATGCTGCCCAGTAATTGTTTGTCTTGGGTCTCCTGGTTGAAGCCAGCCATAAGGTTTAGTTGTGAGTCTACCGACTCAAGAGGGATGATTTTCTTGCCGCTGTCGTGAGCGCTGGCTAGCAGGTGTCGATCTATGCCTAGTTCACTCTTATAGCCAGCTCTTCGCAGGGCTGCACTGGTTAATATTTGCGATACCACCCAGGGCTTGTAGGGCTGATACATTGAAAGAGACTCGCCTGACCATTCTAGGTATTGGTTTAGGGCGTCTTTGGTCGTATCAGATAGGTGTTCAGAAAGTGAGGCTCCAGGTGGGTAAATGCCAACTCTCTTGAGCGTTTCTGTGATTTTTTCGGGACTGATCTGTAGGGCATCAGCTTCGACAAAGAGAATTTTGCTCTCTGCTAGTGCCTTTTGCATTTCTAGTGGGAGGGGATAAAACCCAGGCCTTGCCACATGGATTGTGCCAACTAAATAAATAGTTTGATTGCCCTTCTTGCACTTCCACAAAAAGATTGGTTTTAGGTCAGACTTCTTTTCAGTAGTTGGTTGGCTGGCGCTAGCCGATTCTAATGTTGAGCTTTCTAAGGCAAGACCTAGATTGTTGCAGCTCAAAGCAATCGAGGAAGCCAAAAGAACCGGAAGAAAGATACCTTCTCTTCTTAAATTCATTGCATTGCGACCGCCTAGGAATTGTCGTTAGTTTCGTACCCGCTTTCTGCAGCTAATCCACTTTTCCTCCGATTGGTTTTTTCTGCTTAGCAAAGGGACTTCTCTTCTGCTTGTTGATACCGAAGTTGGTGCTTATGATAAGGTATAGTATTAGTGGGAAAAAGAAAAATTCTGTTGGCTAAAACCCCTGGGGCTGCCGACCTCCAAAGAGGATAGGCAGCCCCGAGGCTAGTCAAAAGTGCTAACAACTTACCAGCAATTACTGATAAGTCGAGTGCGAGTTAACTGATCGAGCCAATAACCAGCAGCGCCAGGCCCCATTCCGGACAAACCAGAAGGGCGCAGACCATGCCGATGGCCGCCAGCAGAGCCAGACCGAAGAGCATCACCGATACTGTGAACTGCCAGAGTGAGAGATGAGCAACGAGGTTGCCATCTTTCACTTCTACCGACTGCAAAAACATGCGGATGGTTTGACCCTTCAGCGTGTCTGGAATCTTGTAGACCGGCGTTACGGCAAGTACCGTTTCAGCCGAACGTTGCACCAGCGACTGGCCAACTGCTGCGGCCGCATCGATGATTTCTTGTTTGTTGGCGTTGATTTTGGGCGAATCCACCCATTTGTCGATCAGGCCGCCAACTTTATCACCGATTTTGTCACCGATGTTGATACCAGAGCCGTCCTCTTGAAAGTTCTTCAGTTCAAGCTTTTCCGGCTTGAAGAAGAAGGCCCCGCGGCTGTTGTCGTAGGTGAGGACACCCTTGCCCACGCCGTTGAGCGAATATTCCTTGCCGTACCTCTTGGCCGAGGCGACGAACTCGAGGGTGATGTCGTTGTCGAGAATGACAGTGGCTTTCGAGATGGTGACGCCGTGTTTGGCTTCAAAGGGCATCTTGGCGTCGATGCGGCTCTGCAAATCGCGCTGCGAAATCGTGATCGATTGCTCAGCGAAGAAATTCCAGTAGATGCCGACTGCACCCACCAGAAGGAGGATGGTAGCAAGCGTCCAGACTAGCATTCGTTTGGTCATAGGGCGTGTTCCTTTGGCGTTCTGTGCTGAAGTTGAAGGTTCCGGTTTCAGCTGGCTTTTGCCGGGCTGTTGAGCAGCACGCCCGCGGGCAACTCGTCGATGTTGACGGCACCGCCGCTGAGCAGCTGTTCGCTGATGGCATCGCGCCACGACCAGCTGGTGTTGCTCACCGTGGCTTCGGGGTCGATCCAGGCCAGCACCGCCGGCAATGCGCGGGCGACTTCGCCTTCCATGGTCAAGGCGCCGAAGGGGCGGAATGCCAGGGCGGACGGTTCGCCGTCGTCGAGCTTGATCACCGAAGTGTGGCTGATGATTTCGCCGGCGGAGAAGGGCGAGAGCAGTGCCGCCGGGATGGGCTTGCGCTGGCAACGGGCCCAGGTCTTGCTGTTGATATTGGAAGCGTTCATGGTAGACCTCAAAGTGGCTGATGAAGAGAGAAGAAGAAGCATGTGCCTCTTGGGTGTGGACAGGCTGTTGCTAGTGAACAGCCTGTTCCGACTTGTAAGGCTGGTTTGCCTATTTAGTCGCCGATGACCGTGGCTGCCGTATTGACGGCGCTTTCGGCTTCGCCGATCAGGCGTTCGACGGTGACCAGTTCTTTCGGGCTGAAGGTGCCGAACTGGGTGTCGAGGTTTTCGACCTGCTGCCGGGCAAAGCCGAAGTGCCAAGCCAGCGACGGCCGCATTTCGGCGGTGATGCGCGGGTCGACTTCGAGGCTGGCGATGCGCTGACGCACGGTGGCGAGACGGGTCTGCAGAGCCAGTTCGGCGGTGCTCATGGTGAAGACGGTGGAAGCGGTGGTAGGGGTGTTCATATGGTCCTTTGGTTGCAGTGAAGTTCTCGCTAGACTAGATTTGGCTAGCCGAGATTGGTTGAAGAACAGGTTTGCTTGAAGAAGAGACTGATTGCGGGCTCAGAGAGGAGTGAGCAGCACCCAGGCGACGAGGAAGAGAATGCCGCCCACAGTCAGCGGTGCGGTGGCAACGCCCATGGTGAGGCAGGCGAAGATACCAACGCCAGCGCCGGCGGCGACAGCGATGGTGAAACGCTTGAGGTCGGTGTAGACCTGTTCCTTCGGTGGAAAGAGGACGAACATCAGCGACAGCCAAACCACTTCTACTGTGCCTAGGGCGAGCAGCAGAGGGATGGCAGAGATATCGTTCCAGTAGCACTGCACCAGACCGGTGCAGACGCCGACTGCCAGGGCCGTGGCGATATGCAGCTCACGGCAGAGCAGCTGCTTCTTCATGAAGGCCGCCCAGTAAGCGTCGTTGTTCGCATAGTTGAGCGACGAGTCGCCCTGAAACAGGTGTGAAAAGGCAACGCTGACACAGGCGATGACAGCGATGAAAGTGACTATCGTGGTGAGAATTAGAGGCATGGTTGTCTCGGTTGATGTTGGTTAGTCGGATGCTCGGTTACGCGATTACTCGAAATATTTACAGATGCACTGAGAAAGAGTGACTAGCAGTAAGGCGCAAGCAATGCTGCTAGTCGCAGAGCCGTCACTTACATGCCGCCGTGGTATTGCTCGGTGGCAATCTTGTCGTCGTACTGGTTGATGCCAGCCGGTACGCTGAATTGCGTCAGCACCCGGTGAGCGGCGGGCAGCGTGAAGCTGGGGCCAGAACCTGGTTTCAGGATCACTTCCGGCAATTCCTTGCCGTCTTCGTCGCGAGCCTTGTACGAGACCGCCTGGCCTTGCTTGTTGACGGCGTACTCGATGCGGCCCTTGAGGTACTCGTCGTTCTTGTAGAGCGTCACCTTTTCGATGGTGCCGTCCGGCCGCAGGTCGAACTCGCGGATGTGTCGGCCCTTGTCGTTGGTCTCGATGGACTTCATGAGATACATGGGCCGATAGCCATTGCCGTCCACCGGACCGCTCTTGCTCTCCATCCAACGGGTTTCGAGATAAGACTTGCCGGCTTCGTTGTAGTGGTTGAAAGTGATCGAGCGGTTCGACCACATCTGCACTTGAAGCTCATCGCTGCCATCGGGGCGGTGGAACTTGAGGGAGGTGTACTGGATGCCGCGAGAGGCCTCGAAGTGAGGCTTGCCGTTGGCGTACATCTCGGCCATGGTGTAGTTCCCGAAGCTGCGGGTCTCCTTGCTCACCACCACTTGGCCATCGGCCGAGAAGTGTTCGCGCGTGAAGCTGGTATCAGTCGGATTGAGCGCCTGGCGCACCAGAGCCGTGCCATCGGGGCGATAGAGTGTCTCGCTCTCGACGCTGTTGCTGGTGAGGTTGTAGGTCTCGGAGCGGGTGGTGAGACCGGCTGTGCTGAAGAAGTCGGTCTGAAACTTGCTGCCGTCCTCCACCAGATTGCCCGCCGAAACCAGCTTGCCATCGAGGTCGTACTTGCGTTCACGCACTGGCTTGCGGCCGGTGATGTCGCGTTCGACGGTGGTGAAGAGCGGGCCGTGCTTGCTGACCGTGACCGGGCCATCCTTGGCGAACGATTCGCAGTCTTTACGGTCACTGACAGGGTAGTAGGTGGTTTCACTGTGAATCAGGGGCAGGCGCTTGAACACCACCACTCGGGTCTTGCCGTCGGTCAGGTCGATGTTGTCGATGGCACCGCCAAAGTCGTCGAGCACGCGGCGGCGCTGACATTCACCACCGGCGGCAGGGAGTAGAAGAATCTTCGGCATGGCGACTTCGGCAGACGTGAACGAGACGGTGATGTCCTTGTTGAACATTCCGCTCATGTAAGTTGCTGAAGCCAGGATTGTTGCCAGAGAGACGACAGCCAAAGCTGCCGCAGACAAAATAAGCTTTCTCATGTGAGTGCTCCATTACAGGGTTATAAGAGTCGTGATTGACTGTTAACTAGTCATGGTGGCTGCATAGACAGTCGCAATCGAGCTTGCCTTAATGCAGCGAGAAGTAGAACTACGTTCGTTCAGGGGAGTGTTTTTGTTGTTGTTTTGTTTTTTTTGCTTTTAAGTAAGAACGGACATACTTCATTAGATATCAAGAGCAAGATCGAAGTAACAACTTAAGATTTGTACAAGACGCTCTTTACAATTGTAATAATCACGTTGCGCGGGTAGCGCAAGTGCTGAAATCTTAAGTTAAATGACCACCAGCTCATGTTCTTGCACGATATGCAATTGGCTGGCGCGAGCTTACGCTAGGTTGTTTAGAATTGCTTGAACTCGTTTAAGCTCGGCTTCTAAATCGTCCATTGTGCTGAATCGCTTGTCTGGATCTTTTTGCAGACACTTGAAAAGCAGGGGCTCCATGATGTCCGGAAGTTCAATGTCTGCTTTGATTGAGCGCGGTTGGGCTGGCATATCGTGCACGTGTCTGAAAATCAACTGCACGGCATTCTCACCTTTTAGCGGAGTAACACCAACGAGAGCCTGATACATGACGCAACCCAGCGAGTAGATGTCTGAACGGGAGTCCATTTTGTTGCCCATACACTGCTCAGGGCTCATGTACAGAGGGCTGCCCAAAATGTCGCCAGTGCGGGTGAGATTCATTGAGTCTTCGCTTTCGTCAGTGAGCACTTTTGCTATGCCAAAGTCGACAATTTTGACGAAATCAGGCTTTTCTGGAGTGGTAGCAAGAATTAAATTGCTCGGTTTGATATCGCGGTGAATGACACCTTTACGGTGAGCATGAGCTAGAGCGCTGGTGGCCTGAATGAAAATATGAAGGAAGCGTGCCAGGTTTATGGTGCCGCCAATTCTAATGACTGGGTCAAGATTTGAGCCATCCAGCCATTCCATCACCAAATATGCAATTGATTTAGGTGTTACACCAAAATCGTGCACCACTACAATGTTAGGGTGGTCCAATGTGCTAGCTGTGCGAGCCTCTTGCTCAAAGCGGCGCAAGTGCAATTGGTTTGCAGATAGGTGCGGATGCATGACTTTGATAGCCAAACGCGCTCCAGTTCTCTTGTGGCGGCCGCGGAAAATTACACCCATGCCCCCTTCGCTTACCTGCTCGAAAATCTCGTAGTGCTCAGGCAGGTCAATGATGTCGATTAGAGGGCGCTGGTCAAATGGCATGATGAAAGGCATGTCTGCTGTTGGTTTGCTGCCAGCATTTGGACCCATACTGGTTATTTGTGTGGCTCCAGACAAGTCTGCTGCCTGCGGCGAAGGCGAGAGTTTGCCAAAGTTTGGTGGCGCTGCTTGCCCTGCTGCTCTGGGCATAGTGGGAGCTTCTCCGGGACCTCTAATGGTGAACGGTGCACTGGTTTGACTGCCCTTGGTGTTTGCCCCATTGGCTGGCTGGGCTGCCACCAGTTCTGGTTCGTCTAAGGCGGCGACAGCGCGATTGATAAGTCTCTTTGCCAGTAGGGCAACTGTTAGTGAGAGTGCTGCTGGGCATATGTCATCGTCATAATGTTTATAGCGAAAATGGGCGTAGGCTAGACGACGCAAGTCTAGAACGCTATCCCAGAGCGATTCTAGTGAGTCTTTGCGACCCTTGCGAGCCGGTAATTTGAATTCTTTGGCGGCGGGCAAACTGCGCAGCTGCACAAAGAAATCAGCTGCTAGTGCAGCTACCAGGCAAAGCAGGAAAAGCACTAAAGGCAGCCAGCCGCTGGCTGAGACTAGGTTGAAGAATGAAGCTCCCCAGGGTAGTGCACCTTGGGTTTGATTGTAGTTGAGGGCAAGGTGGTCGGTGGTGGAGATGACCAGACCAAGGCCGCAAGCCACAAGTAAGAAGATTTTGCCGAGATGTCTAAAGAGCCAGCCTAAGCCAATCGTTGCCGCTGCCAGACCAGTCCAAATGGCGTGCCCTGAAACAATACGACCATTGATAAGCTCAGAAGATGGTAGCCAAACTGATAAGTTGTTCAGTGACGAGTGGTTGGCGGCGTGGGCGTAGGCATCTTCTACGAAGGCGAATCCAGCTCCAGTAATGGCACCCATGAGTAATATGTCTGTGGCACCCAGAGTGAAACTGCTGAATTTGCGACCACGCCATAGCAAAAATAAAAGTGGTAATAATTTGAAAATCTCTTCTAGTGGCACGGTGATAAACGGTCTCAGTGGCGAAGTGCCAAGCATTTTCATCATTGGCATGCAAGCCAGCACAGTCAGACCCATGGTTAGGCCGCCAGCAAAGAAAAATGTGCCAATTTTTTGAATGGTGATGCTGCGAAATGGTGTGGCAATGATCGTCAGAATCAGCACAAAAGCGAGGTTGAAGGCGAACCAGGCGATGCCTTGTATGCCGGTAACTACGAGGGTTGGTACGAGCCAAAGGGCGACACCGAGCCAGAGCACGATATGACGCACTTGCAGTCGACTGGTGCCAAAAGGCACTGTGCCCCATGAATTAACTTGCGCCTCTGCGTTCAAGCCTTACCTCCCTTCTTTGGGAGAGACTTTTGTTTGTTTTGATATTTTCCGAAGGCTTCCAAAGCCATATAGGCCGCTGGATTAGTCTTCAGCGCCGTGAGCAAGCCCTTAACCCCTTCAGGGCTGGCATTGCTGGCATCTTCTAGCTGTCTGAAAGCCAGTAAATACTTTGCTTGCAGCGCTTCAGGATCGCTAGGAAATTCTTTGGGCAGGCTCTTGCGTTGAATTTTCGCCACTCCCGATAACAGGGCAAACATGGCTAAACCTGCAGCTATGGCTCCTATTACCCCAGGATTGCCAACTTTTTCGGCAACATCGTGCATAAAGAGGTAATTAAAGCAGTAATTGATGTAATTCATGGCTATTCTTCACCGAAGAGGCGCTGCAGTATGCCCTGATAGATATTGCTCAACTTGCTGAGATCAGCTATCGAACAGCATTCGTCAACTTTGTGAATGGTGTCATTGACGAGCCCAAGCTCGATTACTTCAGCACCGCTGGGGGCAATGAAGCGACCATCCGATGTGCCACCACTTGTCGATAGCTCGGTGGTTAGGCCGGTTTCGGCTAAAATCGACTGCTGTACAGCTTTTAGCAGCTTGCCTGTGGCCGTTAAGAACGGTTCTCCAGAGAGGCGCCATTCAATTTTGTAATCGACATTGTGTTTGCTTAAAATGGCTTCAACAGTTGCTATTAGGCTGTCGGCGGTTGACTCGGTGGAGTAGCGAAAATTGATCCAGGCTTCTAGTGCGCCCGGTGTGACATTTTCAGCCCCAGTGCCAGAATTGAGGTTGGTCACTTGAAAGGTTGTTGGTGGAAAAAATTGATTGCCTTTGTCCCATTGCCCTTGGCACAATTCCGCTAGGGCGGCAGCAAAGGTGTGAATTGGATTAATTGCCTTGTGCGGGTAGGCTGCGTGACCCTGCACTCCTTTTACGTATATACGGCCATTGAGAGAGCCTCGCCGGCCGTTTTTGACCATGTCGCCTACGGCATTGACCGAACTCGGTTCACCAACAATGCAATAGTCGATTTTTTCTTGGCGTTTTATTAGTGCCTCTACTACCTTAACTGTTCCGTCAACACTGGGCCCCTCTTCGTCACTGGTGAGCAGCAAGGCAATTGATCCATTTTTTGAAGCACTGAAGCTCTGTGGATGCTCTTGGCAGAAGCGCTCAAGAGCGGTAACAAAGGCGGCGATATTGGCCTTCATGTCAGCTGTGCCCCGGCCGTACAAGTAACCGTCTCTTTCGCTTGGTTCAAAGGGTGGGCTCTGCCAATTACCTTCAGGGCCAGTAGGCACGACATCGGTGTGCCCAAGAAAGACAAGAAGCGGACTGGTGTTACCTTTCTTTGACCAAAGGTTTTTTACTTCGCCAAATTGCATGGTCTCGCTTGAAAAGCCAAGGGCGCTTAATCTCTCTGCAATTAGATTCTGACAGCCCGCGTCATCTGGTGTGATTGATGGCAATCGCACTAGCTGTTTTGTCAATTCTAGGGTGTCAGTTTTGTCTATTGCTCTTATCCTTTTTCTGGATTTGATTCAGTATTTTATTCAGTTTCTATTCCGGCTCTAAGCAGCTCGTTGATGCTTACTTTGCCGCGGGTTTTGGCATCGACTTGTTTGACTATAACAGCGCAATAGAGGCTGTATTTGCCATCTGCTGAAGGCAGATTGCCTGATACTACCACTGAGCCTGCTGGAATTCTTCCGTAACTTACTTCTCCAGTCATACGGTTGTATATGCGAGTGCTCTGGCCAAGAAAGACACCCATTGAAATCACAGAGCCTTCTTCGACGATTACCCCTTCTACCACTTCAGAACGAGCACCAATAAAGCAGTTGTCTTCAATAATTGTCGGGCTCGCTTGCAAAGGCTCAAGGACTCCGCCAATACCGGCCCCACCTGAGAGGTGAACGTTTTTGCCAATTTGGGCGCAGGAGCCAACTGTAGCCCAGGTGTCGATCATTGTGCCAGAGTCAACGTAGGCGCCAATGTTAACGAAGGCGGGCATGCAAATAACGTCGCTGCCAATATAAGCTCCCTTTCGCACTGCCGCTGGTGGCACAATACGAAAGCCACCAGCGCGAAAATCGGCTTCAGTGTAGTTTTCGAATTTGCTTGGTACCTTGTCGTAAAAATTAGTTGATTGGCCAGGCATAACGACATTGTCGTGGGTTCTGAAAGAGAGCAAAACAGCTTTTTTTATCCATTCGTTTACCTGCCACTGGCCGGCTTGCTTTTCTGCTACTCGCAAAGAGCCGTTGTCGAGGCCGTCAATGACGTCACTGACTGCTTGGCGCACTTTGGCATCAACATTTTTGGTATTGATCTCAGCTCGTCTTTCAAAGGCTTCTTCAATTGTCGCTTTTAGTGCGCTAGATGCAGTGTGTTCGGCCTGGGCAGTATTTTTCGTATCCATTTGTCGGCTCTTCCTATTTTAAGTTCTACAAGCTTTCTACAAAATTTCGCAGGCGCTGGGCTCCCTCGATGCATTCTTCTAACGGTGCTACCAATGCCATACGCACATGATTGGCGCCTGGGTTTATGCCCTGGGCTGGGCGTGATAAGAAAGTGCCGGGCACCACTGTCAAATTTTCGCGGGCGAACAGTAGGCGAGTAAATTCAGTTTCGTCAATTTCAGTACCGTCAGTCTTGGTCTCTGGCCAGAGATAAAAGGCCCCTTGAGCGGGTGCTACTTTCATAACAGGAGCAATGGTTTCAAGCACAGCACTGAATTTTTGCCGATATAGTGCGCGATTGGCAACCACATGGGGCTCGTCGCGCCAGGCGGCTGTACTGGCCTTTTGGAAAGGCGGTGACATAGCGCAGCCATGGTAGGTGCGGTAAAGCTTGAATTGGGCAATTATGTCAGCGTCACCGGCAATGAAGCCTGAGCGCATCCCTGGTAAGTTAGAGCGTTTTGACAGGCTGTGAAAAACAATACAGCGTCTATAGTCAATTCTTCCCATGCCGGCACAAACTTCTAAGAGCCCGACTGGAGGCTGATCTTCGTTAGGGTATAGTTCAGAGTAGCATTCATCAGAGGCAAGGACAAAATCATATTGGTCGGCCAGTCTAACTAGCTTTTCTATTTGCGCAGCTGGCATTACTGCCCCTGTAGGGTTGCCTGGAGTACAAATAATTAAGAGCTGACATTGCTGCCAAATTGCTTCGGGCACGCTGTCAAAGTCGGGCAAGAGTGACTGGGCATCAACATTGAGAAAGTATGGTCTTGCTCCAGCTAACAGTGCAGCGCCTTCATAAATTTGGTAAAAAGGGTTGGGCATCAGCACCAGCGCATCTGGGCCTGGAGTTACCGCTGCCTGTACAAAGGCAAATAGGGCTTCACGACTGCCGTTGCAGGGCAAAATGTGTTTGTCTTTTGATAGTGAATCAGGCTCTAGCTTGAAGCGCATTTTGAGCCAGTCGCAGATTGCTTCGCGCAGTTCGCCCTCGCCAATGGTGAGGGGATAGTTGCTCAGGCCACTGATTTCTTTGGCGATTATTTCAGCGATAAACGGTGGAGCTGCGTGTTTTGGTTCGCCAATCGACCAGTAAATTGCTTTTTTGTCAGCTGGGGTCGTACCTGCCAGCAATTTAGCCAGTCTTTCAAAGGGATATGGTTGTAGCTCGGCTAGATGGGGATTCACTTTCGCATGTTCTCACTTGCCTTTGTAGTATTGAGCAAGTCTGCGAGCGGTTTCTGCTAGAACTGCTGAACCGATGAACAGCCCTGACTCATCGAGGTCGAAAGTGGGGCTGTGATGACTGCGAGTGCTACCCTCAATTTCAGCGCCCAAGAACATGAAGGCACCGGGTACTCTTTCGGCAAACATCGAGAAATCTTCGCTCCATGTTTTCGGTTGAATCGCTATAACATTGTCTTTGCCAATTAAGTCTATGGCCGCTTGGCGCATTACTTCGGTTACTTCAGGATGATTAACCGTAGTGGGATAGCCTAGTTCGTATTCGATTTTGTAGTCGCCACCTAAAATTTTGGCCAGCTGGCAGGCTTTGTCGAGTTCTACCATTATTTGCTCGCGCACGGCCTGGCTAAATGAGCGGAATGTTCCTTCTAGCTTGACGCTATCTGAAATGATATTGCCCCTGGTGCTAGAACTATGAAAAGAACCAATCGTGACAATGGCTGGGTCAAGAGCGGAGATGCGACGTGAGATGATTTGTTGAATTGCTTGCACTACCTGCGAGCCTAAGACAACAGCATCTACTGTGCTTTCAGGATAGGCGCCATGGCCACCTTTGCCAATAATGTGAATGGTGAAACTATCGGCAGCTGCCATGATTGGTCCAGGAATAATGCCCACTTTTCCCGCAGGCAGGCTGGCATCCATGTGTAGGCCAATGATTGCTGAAACGCCATCAAGAGCGTCATCTTCGAGCATTCTACAAGCGCCTGATTTGCCCTCTTCGTCACCAAATTCTTCAGCCGGCTGCAGCACCATGCGAATGCGGCCCGGTATTTCAGTTTCTGCTAACATTTTTGCTGCACTGAGGCCGCATGCCATGTGACCATCGTGGCCGCAGGCGTGCATCACGCCTTGGTTCTTGGAAACGTAAGCAGCTTTGTTGTCTTCATCGATGGGTAAGCCATCCATGTCAGCGCGAATGGCAATCAATGGCCCTTGTTTGCCAAGGTCGCCGATAACACCAGTTTTGCCCACGCCTTTCTTTGTTTTGTAGCCAAGACCTTCTAGTCGGTCGTTCATTAATTTGGCAGTTTTTAGCTCATGAAAACTCAGCTCAGGATGTTCATGCAAGTGCCGGCGCATCTCAATTGTCTCGCGCTCTAATCTCTTGGCATTGGTAAGAAAGTGCTTGTCGCTTTCAGTCTTGTCGGTGGTCTGCATGTCCTGTACCTGTACCTGTTGCTGGTTTTGCTGTTGCTGTTTGCTTGACTGCTGTCTCTATGCACCATGGCGTTAAAGTCTTCGCTGCCTTTTGGGCCTCGAAGACTTCGAACTTTACTACGATTTCGACGACGACGACAAGTGCCTAATATTGGCCGCGGCCGCCAGAACTTGGTCTGAAGTTTGCTAGCGATTCATCAACGGTAGTTTGGGTAATGCGCAGAAACATTTGGGTGAGAGCCTCGATTTGCTCGTCAGTAAACTTTGCATTTGTATCTTCTACTATGTTTTTGATGATTCTTGTGGCTTCGGATTTCAGCATGGCGCCTCCAGTATGGTCTTGTAATGGTTGTGACGCTCTTGAGTTTAGCGCGTTTTGCCGATGGCTTTTTATATATGTCTAGATTTAGATATTTAGGCTAGTGCAAGCTGGTCAAGAAGATTAGAGAGCTGCTGCATTTGTTGGGCAAAAACGTTTTTAACGTTCTTCCAGGCAAGTGCAAAGCCACTCTTGGCGTGTTGGTTCTTGCGGCAAGTAGAGGCGCTCAACAATTTTTGGTGTGTTTTTCTGTAAGCAATTTGCTCTCTGCGCTTAGAGTTAGTAACTTCAACTAGGGCACGCAGTTCAGTTGGTGAGCTCACTGGCAACATGCCTGTTTTGGCTGCTGGTAGTAATTTGCGACGACGAGCAGGGGCGGCCATGATTGGCAGGGCTTGCAGTTTTGTTTGTGAAGTGCCGACGGCTAGTACTAAAGGTGAAGCAATGGCTGGTAATTTGTCGCTGGTGGCGAGATGCTCGTTGTCGTTGTCTAGTGATGCTAAAACTCTGGCTGTTCTCTTTAGACGGACAACACTGTTGTCGGCATACATGTTACGCAAGGCCTCGTTAGAAGAGAATGAGCCTGTGCGGAACTCAAGCAATTGGCCAAAAGAAGGTTGTTCGCTGGTCATTGCTTGTTCACGGTGTAGTTTGCTGGCGCAGATGTTATCAAACTCTTGGCTCATCATCTCGGCACTTGGTAATGATAGGAAGCTTTTGGCAGAGGCGTTTTCGCTTGTAGGGGCGCTAAAAGATGGCGAGCTCATTGGACTGTACCTCGACTGAATGCGTGTGTGATTAAGGATGCCTTGCTGTTTATTGTTTGCCATAATGACAACGAGGCCTAAACGTTGTCAGCACCTCTTGGCACCACGTTTAATGTGAGTAGTGATTTTTATCAGTTTGGCGTCGAGTTTTAGTCAGCTTCTCTCACTCCGGCCTGAGATGGAGGTTGAGCAGCGTACTTGGTGGGTGCCAGCTTATTGCTCTGTATTTTACTGAAGTCTTCCATCGCCTGGCGATATAGCACTTGCTTTATGTAAGTCTGGTACGGTACGCCCATAGCTTCAGCGACTGTCTTTATTAGCGCTAGAGGCTCTCTGTGCCAGCGAAAATTGACTCTGGTGGCGTCGAGCTCGGTGTCAGCGGCTTCAGTCATCTGTTGTGCTTTTTTGTGCTGGTCTGCTGGCAGTTCGAAATCGCCGAGATCTTCTATCTCAAAATTTCCTCTTTTCGATTTTCTCTTTTCCATGGAAAGCTACCTGTTGTATTGGTCGAAGCAAGAGACGACCATAAGTACTTTTTGTGGTTCGTGGATCCAGTACCACCATAGACCTTCACCATCTAAAAGAGTTTCCCATAGGTCTTGGCTGGAGTTCCAAGAAGTGGTGCCACTGAAAAATATGTAAATGGCATCGTCAGGTTCTTTGCGGTGACGGGCGAAGATATGAAGCATATCTGGAGGGTCGGTTTCATATTTGAAAACGAAGGTGATTCCTCCTGAGCGAACATTTCGGTAGCGATTTTCTGGCAAGAGAACCTCCACCGAGCCATAATATGAGCTTTTCACGAGCGGGGGCAAATGTCAATACAATTGGCGCCTTTTGAGCTTCATTTTAGAGAGGTTGATACGAGGTAGATTGAGTGAGAGTGGATTTTTTCATCTTGGTTAGTCTACCTAATTCCGCCCGATTCAACGTCTGTGTATAAAATGAGGTATAAAAGCTACAGGTTTCTCTAGGTTTCAGCGGATTTCACTACAATTGACGAGATAAGGATAAGCTGTGAATAGTTACATCAGAGCCATTGCCGCCATCACCCTCCTTCTCTCTGGTATTCCCGCTCATGCTGCGGAGAGTGCGTCGGCGCCCCCTGCTGCCACTGTTGTTAGTTCTGCTACCTCTGCTACAAGTGTCTCTTCGTCACCGGTGTCTAATCAAGTTGTAAATCAGGCAGCTGTTGCTGATGGTGTTAATAAGCCTGTAAGAGATAAATGGGCACTGATTGTCGGTATTGGTGAATTTAATAGTGACAAAATTCCTAAACTTAAATATGCCACTAAAGACGCCCGCGATTTTTACACTTATTTGACTAAAGAAGCTAACTTCGCCCCTGATCACGTGCGCATATTGCTTGATGGCAAGGCCACCCAACGCCGCATTATGTCTGAGTTAGGTAGTAAGTTTTTGGCACGTTTAGCGCGGCCTGACGACATGATCGTGCTCTTCTTCTCAACTCACGGCAGCCCTTCACAAATGGATATTCGCGGCCGCAATTATATTGTTGCTGCTGATTCTGACCCAGAAGATTTGTTTGCTACGGGCATTGAAATGCAGAAGGTTCTTGAATCAATTCAAAGCAGAGTGCTCTCTGACAGGGTTTTACTGGTAATGGATGCCTGCCATAGCGGTAGTGTTAGTGGCGAAGGAAAGGGCATTGCTCGCACTGGTAACTTTGATGCCGAAGTGCTTGCCGCAGGTTCAGGGCAGATGGTTATTTGCTCAAGCAAACCCGACGAACAGTCGTGGGAATCTAAGCGTTATCAAAACGGTGTTTTCACCAAGAATCTGTTAGATGGTCTGCGCTCTGGTGGCTCATCTACATCAATTGCTAAAGCGTTCGAGACGGCTCAGTCATCGATTCAAAACGAAGTAAAAGAAGATCATCCTGGTGCTAGGCAGACACCAGTCTTGCACAGCAAATGGTCTGGTAATGAACTTCTTCTGGCAATTAGACCGGCAGCACCGGAGCGCATTCCACCCACTGTGTTTGAAGAGTTAGATTTGGATAGCACTGATGTGGCCACCGGTGCAGCTAAGGCGAAACCAGCTTCTAAGCCTGTGAAGAATCCAGAGAAAACCCCTGAAGATTTCGCCCCGGCTACTTCTGGTTCCCGCGCCAACACCGGGTCTTACGCGCCCCGCTATAACGCCGAGGGGGCTGCTTCTGAAGATAGCGATAAAAAACTGGTACTGACAAGGGCTTATTTTTCTAATGACCCTACGCCAGAGAAGTCATATCAGTATGCTTGCGAGGCATCAGGAGCGAATTTCAATAATACAGATCTCTATTATCGTAAGGCCGCATTGTTGATCCAAATGGGCAAATACGGCAAGGCGATGCAACAGCTAACTGGTGTTTTGGTGGATGATCCAAACAATGAACACTATCGCCTCGCTCGTGCATTTTGCTATGCCAAGCAAGGCATGAGAGCTTTGGCTGCTGAAGATATTCGCACAGCGCAGTTTAAGAATCCCAAATTGCCTACCAAGATAGAATTCGGCGATTAACTCTTGGTAGGGGCGAAAAGATCGAATTTCTATCTTTGCTGGATATCTGTCTGAATATTTGGCAGTCTAACCCCTGGTAGGGGTCATACCACTGCGCTAGGGAAAACCCCAGTAGATGAGTCGCCTATTAGGCGCTTTTGGTGTGTTTATAAGGCGCTTCTAAGTCTAAGTGAAGGTTTGGCTGTTGTTTGCTGTCGTGCTAGGCGGTTATGTTCTGTGCTGTATTTATCTATTTCTACTTCTAATAAATCTTTAGGCGCTTCTCGTACAACCCTCATCTGACGCTCTTTTTCAAGTTCTTTCGTAAGACACAAGTCTTGAGAGCTAGCAGCGCCGGCCATCTCTTTGTCAAGGGAAGCCTCTTCAACCCCGCCTCGCCAACTTCAACTCTGGAGTAAATCATGAGTCACGCAGATCACATGGAGCACATGCAGCATATGCACGAGCATGCCTCCTCTTTCCCTTTTCTCTCGCTCCTGGCTGGATTCTTCTTGCTGGGCGCGCTGTATTACGGCTTTCGTCTGTTCAGCCCCAAGTATCTGACCAAGGTCAATGGCTATGTGGACCGTGAAAACGAAGTCTGGCACGGCGCTTGCATGGTCGGCATGGTGAGCTGTCTCGCCCCTTCCTGGTTCGGCATTGCTGATTTGTTCTGGCAAATCGCCTTTGCTGTCGGCACCGTCTGGTACCTCGTTCGCGCTTTCACCTACGGTCGTTCATTGCCCTTCAACAAGCAGTGGTATGACTTTGCCCATGCCGCCATGACGTTTGGTATGTGGTGGATGTTCGCAGCTCCGGTGAGCGGCATCGTTGTTACGGTTCTGTTCACAGCGTATTGGACCTGGTTTGGTTCTTACTACGCTTGGCGCCTTTACAACGACTTCAAGAAGCCGCACTGGCTCTCTTTTGGTCAGGACATCGCTCACTTTGTTATGGCAGTGGTCATGGCATTGATGATGGTCTTTCCGGGCACTTTCATGGGTCATCAGCACAACCTGTCTGGTCATAACATGCCTGGCCATGACATGCCTGGTCATGACATGCCTGGTCATAACATGAAAGACCCGTCTATCTGCACGAGTCCAGCTTCCACGCCCGCTTCTACCCCAGCGTCTACGTCTGATTCGGTGCCTGATACTGCGGCTCCGTCCTCGGATAGTTCTGGCGGTCACGTTCCCGTTCACGGTCATGGTCACTAAGTAGCGGCGGCTGCGGCCAAGTAAAACTAGCAGTGAGAGCTGAAATGTCCACCTAGTGTGGCCTTCAGCTCTCATTGCTTTTTCGCTTCAGCTACTATCGCGTGTCGTTCAGTGGGCCTTTGGCTCAGACAGTGAGCACCCGCCAAGCAAGCGGGAATAAACCAGCTCAATCGGCAATAGAACAGCAATAGAACAGCAATAGAAAGACGCTAAACTGGCAATAGCTTAGTCATTCCTGAATCAGTGACCATCATTGTTTGCGCTAAAAGAGTTAGCTCTGAGTAGGTCGTCGTCTGCGTCTTTCTCCATCCCAAGCTCACGGTAAATTGAAGCCCGTTGCTCGTAGGCGATGGCTTCACGGTCGTGAATTTTGACATGCTCATTGGCCATGTCTAGTGCCAGTGGCCAGTCTTTGTTGTAAACCGCTGTATCGGCTAGGGTGTTCCACAAATAGCCATCATTGCCATAGCGCTCTTTGTATTTGTTGGTAAGAGTCTGAAATTCTTGGTCTCGCTCGGGTAGTCGGCCAAGTACTCCCAGTCGTCTAATTTTCCAGCGGCTATCGCGGCGGTTAAAGCGTATAACTTTGTCTGCCATTTTCACAGCAAGAGCATACGAGCCTACTTCCTTTGTTCTCTCGAAGTGTCTCTTGGCCGCTTCTGTGTTGAGGGGTGAAATTGTTGCTGCTCGCTCAACTTGTTCTTTTTTCAAGATCTCATAGTTGGCCGGGCTCATGGTGCTGGAATAGCCAGGGTAATTACCCTCTGCCCAGACATAGTCGACAGCGTAGGTGAGGCAGTTCCAGCCTGCTACCAAAATAGCCAAAAGCGGCGCAGCTAGAGCGGTGCGGCGGATGATTTTTTGAGCCCGCTCTGAGAGAACATCTGATTGGCTATTTGGTCGGCGATGGCATATTGCATAGATGGTGGCTGCTGTCCCTAAGGCCGCGAACAGGCAGAGGCCCACGATGGATGTTTTGTACAAGTATCCGCTGGTTTGAGCGATGACGCAGCAGGCCGCACCGCCTAGAGCGAAGTAGATGAGGTTGAATATCTGCTTGCCCGGCCCATCCCACCACTTACGAAAGCGGTGATCGTCGGCAAACTTTCCTGGGCCGCTAAAATCATAGACTGATGTCCAAATGTGTTCTGTGGTTTTTTCTTGTTGCGGTTGCAGTGGTTCCGCTGCTTTTTCGGCGGCCAGCGCTGCAGCTTTGGCTCGAATTGCTTCAGCCAGAGTGATCGGTCTCTCGTTGCCGCCGCACAGACAGTTCTCTTTTATTGTGGATAGTGCTGTTGCTTGCGCTACCGCTTGCTCTGTTGGCACTTCAACCAGCTCTGGGCTGACAGGTTTAAAGTCTTGCATTTGCTCTTTGTAGACTCTGTCCGCCATCAGTAATTTCTCTCCAACCCAGCTGGGCTCTCCAACTCAACGGCGCTCTCTAAGTCAGCGGCAAAGGCATGTCTGAGCCATTGCGTCCTATCGACATCTTACCCCTAGAACGACAAAGAGAGAACTTAATTTCGCTCTTTGGCCAATCTGCTCTTATTGCCGCTTAACTTGGGGCGATTGTGCTCGCTCATGCAGGTGTTCGGAAATCAATTGCTTGTGACTACCACCGCTCGTTACTGCCGAAAGCTTTTTGCAAGGTTTGGAGCATGCCCATTGCAAGATTTTCGCAAGATTCTTCTGTCTGAATAGTAATAGGTATCCCGAGAGTAAATGTTATGAGCGCTCTATCTGACAATGAAATCCGTGAACGGCTAATTTCATACACTTGTTTGCGCAACTGTTGCGGCGTTGCCGAGCAGGCTGGTACTTGTTGCACTTTGGCAGATAAAGACTGGATTTTAGGCCCAATCGAAGACTTTGCTGAAGTCTTGAAGCGTTTAGAAGAGCGTCTTGGTAGGCCCGTGCCGTTTGCCGAAGTCTTTATCGACTACGAAGAAGGGCGGCTCCTGTTTCCTGCCAAAAGTAGCTGGCAAGACCCAGCGCATTACCCTGCTATGAGGGTTGTGCCTGACACTTTTGATGTTTTAGCTCGCTATTCGTGCGCCTTTCTCAAGAATGGAAGGTGCTCTATTCACGATATTAAGCCAGACGTTTGTGCTAGTTTCCTTTGCGATTATGTGCAAAAGGTTGTTCGGTCGGTGGTTGGCAGTTGATATAGGGCTTCTTGAAATTTCTATTTTTTGATGGGCATCTCTAATTCAACCACCACTGGTAGATGATCACTGCCAATATCCTCTCCTGTGTAGCGTTTGAGGGTAACAATCTCTTTGCTGACGAGGCAGTGATCAATGGGAAATAGTGTGATTTTTTGCTGAGTACTCCAGCTAGGCTGGGGTCCGAAGCCCTGTTCAGTGTCTGTGAGTTGGCCATCATTGAGAAGTTTTCTGAAATCATTTGAAAAAGGGGTGCAGTTCAAGTCGCCAGCTACTATAACGGGGCCGCTCTTACTGGCTTCTACGGCTTCGTTAGCGTAGATGGCAAACTCTTCGTTTCTCATGGCCGTGTGTTTGAGTGGAATAAATGGATGAGCAAAAATAAGGGTGAAGTGGCCACCGGCCAGTTTGACTTTCGCAATAGCTCGCGGGCGTTTGAGAGGGCTGTAGTATCTGATTTCTTTGCTCTCTAAGGGCAGGCGGCTGAAAATTGCAATGCCACCTCCAGTAGTGTCGGTAATCATATAGGGGTAGCTCGCCAAGCCTGCTTTCAAGGCAATGAGCCAGGTTGGGGTTATTTCAGAAAAGCCAATTACATCGGGATTAGTCTGAATGATTGTTTGGGCTACAGCAAAGTATTTCTTGTTTTTTCCGCCCCAGAGGTTAAATTGCATGATTTTGAGGCGATGCATGTCCTCGGCCGCAGGTGATGATTGGCTCTCTCTTTGGGCTGGTAAGTAGAGCGGGGCGATGGCAGCAATGTTTGCCAAAAAGGCCATGGCGGCAAGAATAGTGGCTTTTTTATTTTTCAGGGGCAGGGTGGCAAGCAGCAGAACTGCGCCGAGAAAGGCAAGCAAAATGCGTCCATGGCTGATTAGCTCCAGGGTCTGATTGGCCGAGCTACAGTAGGCAGCGATAGAGATTGCTAACAGCGCTATTGATAGCAAATTGATGCAGATTACTAGAGCGTTTTTCAAGGGAGATTCCGTTAGTTCTGGCTGCAAATCAATGCTGTCTGGAATGTAGTGGCATATTGTGGCATATTGAAGTAGCCATGACCAAATCAACCATTCAAAACCAAAACCTCCATATACGACCGCTCAACCCGTCAGACTTTGCTGTCTTTTGGCCGGTCCGGCTGTTGGCACTGCAAGAGAGTCCTCAAGCTTTTGGTGCTTCTTACGAAGAGAGTCTGGCTCTGCCTGAGCATGAAGCCATCGGTCGGCTTAGCCCGAAAGATGGTGGTTTTGTACTGGGTGCCTTCGGCAGTGATTTGCTTGGTATTGCTGGCTTGGCCCGGCATTCTGGTGCGAAAGTGAGACATAAGGCTTATATCTGGGGCGTTTATGTCGTGCCGTCAGCGCGCGGTGCTGGTGTTGCTCGCAAGCTCATGGAGCGATTGTTGGAACAGTGCCGCATTATTGACGGTCTTGAGGAAGTGACACTGAGCGTTGTTACCAGCAATGCTTCGGCTAAGCGGCTTTATCAATCATTGGGCTTTGCCGTCTATGGTTTGGAAAAAAGAGCCTTGAAAATTGACCGTGAATATTTTGATGAAGAGCTTATGGCACTGCGGTTTTAGACTGGCGGATCTTTCTTCTATCAGGCGATTAATAGACCGGTCTATTAGCTTGGTGTTCATTTTTTTGCTTGTGAAAAAAAAGAAGGAGGGAAGCTGAAAGTTGCCAGGCAACCTTGAGACATTCCCCCCTTCTTCTGCGAAATTGCGGTTAGTTACTAACTAACTAGCTTACTTACTTGATCAGTGGGCTCTTCAGCACCATGAGCTTCTCACGGCTCATTTCTTTGGCGCTGTATGTGATACCACCCATGCCCAGACCTGACTGATCCCGTCCGCCGAATGGCATCCAGTCGACGCGGAAGGCCGTATGGTCGTTGACCATTACGGCGGTGGCGTTGAGCCGCCTGACTGCATACATGGCAGTGTCCACGTTGGTCGTGAAAACTGCGGCCTGGAAGGCGTAAGGCAGTGAATTGCTGAGAGCAATTGCTTCATCCAGAGTCTCGTAAGAATAGAGACAAACCACCGGGCCAAAGATCTCCATGGTAGAAACTTTAGCGCTGGCAGGCGGGTTGAGCAGCACAGTGGGCTCGTAGGCGGTTTCTCCAATGGCTTTGCCACCACAGAGAAGCTTGGCCCCGGCTGCTACTGCTTCGTCCACCCACTGGCCAACGCGAGTGACTTCGCTTGGCTTGATCAATGGTCCGACTTCGGTTGTTTTGTCGGCGGGGTCGCCAACTTTGAGTTGCTGCACCCGAGCGCTGAATTTGGCAGCGAAGCCATCGATCAGGTCTTTTGGTACGAAGACTCGTTGCACCGAAACACAGACCTGTCCGGCGTGATAGTAACCACCTTTGACCAACGGCGCGATGATGGCGTCGAGATCGGCGGTTTTGTCTACAATAACCGGGGCGGCACCACCATGCTCAAGAGCACAACGGGTTCCTGGTGCCAGTTTCGAGCGCAAGTACCAGCCCACTTTAGCTGAACCAATGAACGAGAGGTAGCCAACTCGTGGGTCTGTGGCGAGCTTCTCGGCATTGGCGTTGCTGAGATGGACGACTTGACACCACTTTTCTGGCAGACCGGCTTTGTGCAGCAGCTTGACGAAAGCTTGGCAGGAAGCGGGTGTGGCGATGGCTGGCTTGATCACTACCGGGCAGCCAGCGGCGATTGCCGGAATGGTCTGATGCACTATCAAGTTGAGCGGATGGTTGAAGGCGCTCAGTGAGACGACTACACCAATGGGCTCTAAGAATGTGAACGCCATGCGGTTGCTGGAAGCAGCGGTGAGAGCCATCGGTACCTCTTCGCCATGCAACTGGTGAATAGCTTGGATACCCAGTTTGACTCCCTGGATAGCGCGATCGACTTCCACGACTGTGTCGGTGTAGGGTTTGCCACCTTCTCTCAGCGCCGTGGCGATCAGCTCTTCGCGCTGTTCCTGCATCAGTACTGCTAAGCGCTCCAGTATGGCGATACGCTCATAGGGCGGTAGCCAGCCGTCGCGGTTGTCGAAGAGAGCTTTGGCGTTTGCCAGTACATGCTCAACCTGGTCAGCATTGTCGAGGGTGACAGTGCTGATCAGCGAACGGTCGTGGGGTGAGCGAACTTCTACGGTTTCTGGCGCACTAGAATTAGCACTAGAGCCAGCGTTAGAACTAGCTCCAGAACTGGCGCTCATGCTGCTGTCTGTTGGCACAATCTTTTCCTCTTCAGGCTGCTTTCCTTGAAGCTGGTTTGCTTCAAGCTGTTTCAGTGCAGAGTTTAGACCATGCAAGTCGAGTTTGCTGTCGACTGAGTAATCAATCGGTAGATCAATGACATGCACACCTTTGGCTGCAAGAGCTCGCTTGAGTGCGGGAAGCAGATCTTTAGTGCGTTTGATGCGCTGGCCTTTAGCTCCATGAGCGCGGGCGAAGGCCACGAAATCAGGGTTTTTGAAGTCTAGGCCGAAATCCTGCAACTGCACTTCTGACTGTTTCCACTTGATCATGCCATAGGCGGAGTCGTTGAGAATCACTATGACCAGGTCGAGGTTCAGACGGATAGCTGTTTCAAGCTCTTGAGCGTTCATCATGAAGCCACCATCACCACAGATCGAAACAACCTTGCGGCTGGGGTCGATTAGCTTCGCTGCGATAGCAGAGGGCAAACCAGCGCCCATGGTCGCCAGGGCATTGTCCAAGAGCAGAGTGTTGGCTTCGTGAGCCTGGTAGCTACGGGCGAAGGCCAGCTTGTAGAGCCCGTTGTCGAGGGTGACGATGCCATTGGAAGGCATTGCTTCACGGATATCTGCTACCAGGCGAGATGGTATGACCGGGAAGCTTGACGATTGAGCGTTGCTGAGTAGGTGCTGTTCTCCCAGCTTTTTCACTCGCAGGAAGTGCTCGAAGTTCCAGTGATTGGCTGGGCACAGCTTTTTGCCAAGTTCTTTGCCAAGCTCTTTGAGCGAATTGGCGATGTCGCCAATGACTTCGTGTTGGGGAAAGTACACGTCGTCGACTTTGGCCGAAAAGTAGTTTACGTGCAGCACCTTGGCGCCATTGCGCTCCATGAAAAAGGGCGGCTTTTCCACAACATCGTGACCGACGTTGATGATCAAGTCGGCCTGACTGAGTGCCAGATGCACCACATCATTTGCCGACAGCGCGGCAGTGCCGATGTAGAGCGGGTGGCGTTCGTCAACCACACCAACACCCATCTGTGTGTTGAAAAACGGGATGCCGCTCTTCTCAACGAATTCAGTCAGGGCCAGGCAGGTTCTGTTGCGGTTGGCTCCGGCGCCGACAAGGATAATTGGCGAGCGAGCCTGGCAGATCATCTCGGCCGCAGTCTGGATGGCGGTGGGGTCTGGGTGGGGTCGCTTGACTCGATGAATGGCAAAAGGGGTTCCGTCTACTTGCTCGGCGGCAATGTCTTCCGGCAGTTCAATGTGCGTTGCACCCGGCCGTTCTTCAGCGGCGAAGCGGAAAGCCTCGCGAACTATAGATGGGATGCGACTGCCATCAACAATTTGCCGGGCATATTTCGTGATTGGTTTCATCATCTCGACTACGTCGATGATCTGAAACTGCCCCTGCTTGCTTTTCTTGATTGGCTTTTGGCCGGTGATCATAACCATAGGCATGCCACCCAGTTGGGCGTAGGCCGCAGCAGTGACCAAGTTCGTGGCGCCGGGGCCAAGGGTGGAGAGGCAGACGCCTGGCTTGCCAGTGAGGCGGCCATAGGTGGCGGCCATGAAACCGGCAGCCTGCTCGTGACGGGTGAGAATGAGCTTGATGCTGGATGTTCGTAGTGATTCCAGAAGGTCGAGGTTTTCTTCGCCTGGAATGCCGAAAATGTATTCAACGCCCTCGTTTTCGAGAGCTTTGACAAAGAGATCTGATGCTTTCATAGTGTGTTTGTCCGCGCACTTTTGTGCGTCTTCAGTTGTGAGAATTTGAAAGGTCTAGTCGGTGTCCTAGGTTGTTGAGGTTCTGGTTTTGTTAGGGTTAGGCCAGCCAGACAACCAAACCGGCAAGAGCCGCGTGCATGGCGAAGATCAGGCTACAGATCAGCCGGGTTTTGCCTTCTTTGGCGTAACGTGAGCCGAAGGTGTAGATCAGCGAGCCCTGCGAAAGGATAATTCCTGCCGCAAAGTATTTGATGACAATGGCAGCCTGAGTTGAGGCTTCTGCCAGAGGTACGTTGCGAACCTCGGCGATGAATTGAGAGAGCATTGTTCGAACTTTCTTTTAATTCTTTGTGTTCGGAGTGAATGACCTGTAGCAGAAACAGTGGACAGCGGTCGTAATTAACGACAGTTAGTAGTAGTCAAGGGTAAAGCAAAAAGAGAGAGAATGGTGTTTGAGACCGCCCTCTCTCTCTTGCGATGAAATGCCTAGCTGGCTAGGTCAGTTGCCCTTAGTCTTCATCTTTCGGGAAGAGCGTGATGATGGTGGGCACGCCCATGTACTCGAAGGGGACTTTGCCCATGTTGGCCGCGAACTGGTCGGGGTCGACATGGTACTGGATGAAGCCGCGGCTGAGCCAGGCGTCCAGAACATGCGAGCCCGGCTTGACGAATTCGGCCTTGAAAGCCTTGAGGGCGGCTTCTTCGTCGACTGCAGCGACAGGGGTTGCGGTGGCGGGCGCTTGCGAGGGGTCTTGGGTGTTCACTGAAATTGCTCCTGTATCGGCTTAGCCGAGACGGTTAGGAGTTTTGTTGGCCGGAAAGTGCTGCTATTAGCATTGACCGGGGCAGAAGGGGAAGGCAAGGGAAGTTGTTAGGATGGGAAGGGAGAGCCTTCGCGAGCTATCGCTATGCTCCCCCTTCGCCAATGGTTCTGTAGCGTAATTCTGTTCTTTGGTCGCTAGAGCCTTGATGAGGTTCTAGAGCAGTGCTGTGGGTACTGGCTGATTCTTGAGCCGAAACTGACGACTGGCTATTTGCCGTCCACAGGCAGGTGCGTTGTGGCGCAGGCCTGAGTGACGATAGCTTCGCGCACGACTTCAGTGACATTGTCAGAGGTCATCGGCGTGATGTCGTTGATGTAAATCGGCGTGCCGACGGTGATGGTAACACCACCGCGCCATTTGAAACCCATGGCTCCATAAGAGCCACCAGCGGTAGCTTCGTCACGTTTGCCGAAGCAAAGGTGGATGGGGACGATGCCGACCTTTTCTTTCTTCTCGAGCCGCTCGTAGGCGCCAATGGCGATCAGAGCTGAGCCCTTCTTGAAGGGAAGATAGGTGCCGGAGTTGGAGATCTTTCCTTCCGGAAAGACTACCAGCGTATCGCCGCCAACCAGCACTTTGATGGCCGGTTCGATGACGGTTTTACCTTTGGTGCGATCGACTGCGAAGCAGCCAAAAGCGCCCATAACTATTGCTTTCAGTCCCCAGAGTCCGCGCATTTCTTCTTGCGCTGTCATATACCGAGGCATACGACGCATGATTGAGTAAACGACTGGCGCGTCGAACATCGAACTGTGGTTGGGGCAGAAAATGAGACGCCCGGGGGCGACCAGATTTTCCTTACCGACAATGCGAATGCGACCGACCTGGATGTAAACCCAGAGGCGAGCCAGATATTTACCAACAAGCTGGAGGGGACGGAACGACTTCGGAATGAACCCGCTTGTAAGGCAGAGGTCCACATACTCGCGGAATTTCTTTCTCCATGTGGCGACGAATTCCTTGACGAGATGTGAGCCCCGGTTGAATGGGGTTTTCACGATAAGTCTCCTGTACTCACGGGTGTGAGTAGGTTTTTGTTTTTGATGAAAGTAGAGAAAGATTGAGGCTGGAACGTTCAGAAAACCTTTTGCTGCAAGCGCACAACACTTCTCACTCCGCGAGGGAATGGTCGAAAAGTTGCCGTGACAATCTAAGCGCCTAGTGAAGGAGCAGAGAGTGTCACAAGAAGTGCCAGGGGGCTTACGAGCTTTGAGGTTAGTTCCAGAATTTGGTTGATTGAGTTGCGCTGACAAACTAACCGAAGCTCATATGAGCTATCAATGCTTCTATCTGGTGTTCTACTTAACCTTAGGCTTATGTATATAGAAAATCTTGAAACCAGTATCTACTCTAAAAATATGGCTAATGGCGTAGCTCTGCTAGGGTGCCCCGAAAATGCTTTATGAGTAGGCTCTTAATCGCCAGTGATTACTGATTGACGAGGTGCGCGAGGCCCTCGTACATACTCAAAGCTGCAAACCCTTGAGACTGCTGAATTTATTAGGTTTTCAAGAAGATAAAGGATAGGTTAAGTTATCACTTATACACCTTCAACAAAACCGGATAAATCAAAGACCTAGACCCCTGACCCACGCAACAAACAATCGAATCTTGAGGCTTCTATCTAGCCTTTTGATCATTGCCGTCCTCTTCCCCTGGCGAGTTGTGCGAGTTAACCTAGTGTCTTAATCAAGATCGAAAGGAGCCATTATGGGAATCTTGTTAAAGTGCCTGTGGCGGCTCGTCTTTCCGTGGCGCATGCCCGAACGACAAGCACCACCGACATCTACCAAAGCTGCAACAGGCACTACGCATGCAGCTAATAACGCTGCACACCACGCTTCCACTCCCAACTTCGAAGTCGAACGGAAGTTCCGGCTTCAAGATAGTGAGCTTGGTGCCTTCAGCGAACGACTCGTGCAAATGGGTTTTTCGCCAGGGCGTCTGATTGCAATGACCGACCAGTTTTTGCCCGTCAAAGTCAAAGGCGAAATGCTCCGTATTCGCGACGAAGTCGTGGGTAGCGAGAGTGTGACGCTTCTGACAATCAAAGAGTGGGTGAACATTGCTGGTGGCCGCGAGCGTCGTGAAACAGAGGGGCAACTTTCTGCTTTGACTCGGCGCTTTCTGCTCGCCCTTGGCGGTCTGCTCAACGGCGGCAAGCTCATGTCATTTTCCAAGCAACGTCAGGAGCATCACAATGCTCAGTTGCCTGGAGTAGTGATTACGCTAGACGACGTTTCTGGCCTGGGTAAGCACTCGGGTCGCTACGCTGAAATTGAGGTCCTCGTTCCTCAAGACGGCGATGTTGAGTCTGCTCGCGCACAGATAGCGCAGCTTGCTCGAACTGTGTTTGACGAGGAACGTGCACCTGTCGAAATGTCGTACCAGCTGATGTTGGAAGACTCACTTCGTTAGGCGTTGATGTAACCAAGGTCTGGTTTAGTTAAACCAACCACAGGGGAAGGCATGTTGCCTTCCCCTCATTTTCTTAAATCGCTCCATCCGGTGTCAGCGTAAATGGCTTCGAGGTCTTTGACTCGTGGCTATTTGCGCTTGCGCACGGTTTGGACTCAAAAGGTGTTTCGGCCTCACGGCCGTTCACAAAGGAGACCATTATGACTACGCAAATGAAACCAGCAATCAAGACTAAGACTGGCCGCAGGCTTGACCTGACCAGCCCAACCCGTTCCGAAATCGACATGACCGACTTCCTTGGTCAGCGTTTGATCGGGCAGAGCGACGCCATCTCGGCGGCCGTTCGCATCAAGTCGCGTGCTTTGAGCCCTCTTCGCGATGGCAACAAGTGCGCTGGCTTTTACTACTTCATCGGTGAACCCGGCGTCGGCAAGACCGAGCTGATGAAGCTTCTGGCTCTCTACGTTCACGGTAACCCCAACGCCTACGTCAAGCTCGACGGCGGCTCGCTGGCAGAGAAGCATCAGGCAGCTCGTCTGATTGGTGCTCCCACCGGCTACAAGGGCTATCAGGAACCGGAAGACCAGGAGAAGGACAAGGCGGCCTTCGACAAGAAGCTGGAAGAGCTTCAGAAGACCGACCCGGAGAAGGCTGCCAAAACTTTCCGCCGCGATCCTCGCAAGCTGCTCTCCCGGGTCAACCTGGAAGCCTCGCGTCGTGGTTCGAAAGTGCCGGTGATCTTCCTCTTCATCGACGAGGCCGACAAGCTGCATCAGTCCATCGACGACCTGCTGCTCAACGCCATCGAAGACGGCATCCTCAACTTGGCCGACAACGAAGAAGTGCAGTTCTCTGACGTCGTTATCGTCATGGCAGGCAACACTGGCTCTGCCGATGTAGTCGACCGTAAGGAAAAGATCGGCTTCGTTCGTGAGACTGCGGTGCAGAAGCAGGATGCCTCGAAAGAGATCATTCTGTCGGCGATGAAGACCCGTCACCGTCCGGAGTTCCTTGATCGTCTCGACGAGGTGATTTTCTTCCGCGCCTTGGGCAAGGAAGACCTCCGTTCGATCACGACTCTTCGTCTCAATGAAGTGGTCAACCGCTTCTTGAGCGTGATGGAGCGCGGTAAGGCTTTCACCGTAGCGGTGGAAGATTCTGCTCGCGACTTCATTCTCGATGAAGCGATGAAGGGCACGGGCAACGCTCGTAAGATCAAGCGTACGGTGAAGAAGTACTTCACTGACTCGCTGGATCGTCTGTGCACCAAGATCGCTGAAGGCGAAGAGGGCTTCGAAGATGTTCGCGCCGGCGACCTGGTCAAGGTCACGCATTCTTCCGGCAACGTGCTCGACTTCGATGTCTTCGACGACGAAGGCGACCTTTCGGCCGCTGACACATTCACCACGCACAAGCCTGACTCTACGGTGGCACAGCGTCACCTGGGAGAAGTTCGCAAAATCGACGCCGCTGCAAAGCGTGCCAAGGGTGCGAGCAAGAAGGTGTATTCGGTGACTGTCGAAGCTGAGAACGCTGGACAGATGATCATCGAGCGTGACGACGCAGTTCGGGTGCTGACTCAGCATCTGGGCTTGGAACTGGTGTTCGTGGGTGCAGCAATGAAGGCGCCCTGGAAGATCACGGTTCACGTCGAAGCAACTGATGAACAGCTCGCCTTCATCAAGGATCGCTTCAGCACGAACGGCGTTGTTGCCCTCGTGTCTGACGGCGAGTAATTGGCGGTGGGTGAGACTGCATGAATGAGCAACTATGAATGAGCCATGTGGTTGGTGGTGTAGACAGAGAAATCTGTTCTACACCACTGCCCTCGGCTCATTCTTTTTTCTGTTTTATATTATTACATATAGTATAAAACTCAAATCTGGTTGCAAAGTAGAGGCTTCGCGCGCTTGCGAGAACCTTGAACCTGCCATATTAAGGCCACTTGGCTTTGCTATAACAAAAAGTAATGAAGAACTGTTGCGCATACTGGGCTGGATGGATAGGTTCATTATCATCACCCCCAAAATTGCAAAACAGATTTTAAACGCCAATATCTGCTCTCCGCTCAGAACATCTCGAACTTTCATTTGCTGTCTCCGCAGTATGTGATTCACCTGATTTTTGAAGTAGTGCAGACGGGGATAACGGACAAAAAATTAAATGGAGACCCCTATGTTTGCCAAAGTAAAACTCATTGCCAGTGCGCTTCGCCGCCGGCTTTTTCTTGTGCATCGCGAAGACAGCAACCAGTTGCCTTCCGATCCCAATTGCTTGCCCTTCGCCTCACTTTCTCGGCAAGAGCAATTTGTGGTCACTCAGTATTTGATCAGTGTTTCCGAGCTGGTTGGCTTGTTGAACTGCATGCAGTCGCGTGGCCGAGCTGTAGATCATGATTTGGTGCTGGCAAATTTTGCCAAAGGCGAGGCTGACTATGTTAGCTTTGGTTTCATGCCGTTCATGCCTGGTGCCCTCAAGGCTTCTGGATTGACTTCGCTTGAGCCCCAAGCTATCGACCGCAGCCTTTTAGTTCGTCGCAGCGCCGGAGACAACCATGCTTGCTTTGCTGCAGTGATGCGCCAACAGGTCGAACGGCTACTGCGCAGCGGCAAAGTGATCAAGCTCGATTCCCGGGTCGCTGAGCAGCGTCTGAAGGAACTGTGTGAGGCTTCTCGCGGCGATCTGGCAGATCGGCCTGACCGCTCTTGAGCTGAGTTTGTAGGCGATTAAGCCTACGAAGGCTATGGTGTTGAACAAGTGCAGCATAGAAGACTAGATTGCCTTGTCGACCGTGTTGCCGGGGTGAGTAAGAGACGTGTCTACGACCGTTTTCTTGCTTGCCCCGGATAGCACATCAACCTTTTCGCCCCCGCAAAAAAAAAGGTGTTGTTTTACTACGACATACCGTAGGTGTGAATATTCGTTTTTCGATGCGATCCTGCCCTAACGCGTTGGTTGAGAGTCATGGTCACTCATCGTAAACGCTTAGTAACATTCGCTCTTAGGTTACAGAACATTGCCAAATGTATGTAAATATCACTTCAAGAAGGGCCTGGCTAGCGCCGCTTTCTCATCATTTTGTTGAGATCTTTCGGAGTGTTAACTGAAATGACCCTGTCAGATTGCTTCTGCGCCCTGACATATTGAAAGGTAATGGTGCAATTCAATTTTTCCTCCTCAGGCATCCAACCACCTTTACCAAACCGAACTTACCCATTCAGTATCACTATCAGCCCTAACATGCAGCACACCAGTGCCGTAGTTGGTTGCCCGCCATGTCAAAAGCATGCACTGCAACTCATTGCCATAAGCACTGAGGCCGATTCGATGCTTTTGGTTTGGTAGAGCGCTGTCACGAGCGGCAAGCTGAGGTTCGAGTGGCGTGTGGCCAAAAGCCTTATCGCAACTTGTTGGCGCCAGTATTAGATGGCGTTTGGACGAGTTGAATTGCACCAACTAAACCGTCGAATTTGAAAACACTAAGAGGAAATATGCACAGCGCCAACACTTTGACCCTCGTTCTCTCCAGCTATGCCGAAGCAAGCAAGAGAGCTGACGCCAGCATGAATGCCACCCGCGAGCGCCTTGAGGCGCCCCTCATCGCCGCTCGTGAAGCCCTGAGGCACACCAAGGCGACGGCCTTACAAGAACTTGTTATCACCTGCGAAAGAGCCTACCTGGCTGCCCACAAGACCTACGAGCACGAGTACCGTCAGGCTGGCAACAATCATGGTCTGGCTATTACCCGTGCCCTCGCCGGTCTCGACCAACGCAAGCTGGTAATTGACGCCGAACGCGTTGCCAGACTTTCTCAAGCGCAAGCTCGCTACCAGCAGGTTTGTGCTGCTGCCGGTTCGCCCGATCACATCTCGTGCCTGCCGGCTTTTGATGCTCTCAAGCTCGAAGAGGTCGAAGCTGATGAAGTTCGCGACGAACAGTTGCGGGGAAGCAATGAAATATACTTGGGTGACAAGCGCGAGCAAGACATCATTTATGCCGACCGTCTAGTTGAAATCGAGCGCCAAAAGCGCGAGAGTCTCGACCAGGCCAAGCAAGTTTTTGACCTCGCCGTCAGTCAGTTGATTCCTCCCCTTGAGGCTGCTCTCGGCTCTGCTCAGGCTGTTTTTAATGAAGAAATCTATGCAGTCACCACTCTCTTCAATCAGACTCGGCAGCGCCGTCTCTCTATCTATGAGGGCTTCCAGAATGGCACCAGCACTGCTGCTCAGGCCATTCGTTGGCTCGACCACATAGATTGATTGCGGCATAAGGCGCTGACTAAGTTGCCACTGATGTAACTTAGTAAATAAGCAATTCTGCATTCTTTGTGGCGGCATACTCAATATCGAGTGTGTCGCCTTTTTTCTTCAGACCCACCCCCAAAAAAACTTTTTTGTCTTCTACTACATTCTATAATACGAATAAGAATAGTATATAGATTTTAGTATGGCCTGATTTCATTCTTGGTAATCAGCTCCATTTTTAAGCCGTTTAAGTTACTGCTTCTTCTTGCTGTGTCTAGTGGTTGGCCGAAGAACTTGGATGCCATTTCAAAGACTAGCCGTTCGCCAAATTGGTCAATCCTTCCTTCGAAATGAAATCCGCCGACCTCATGCGTAAAAATTCTTTCTCCATCGATCATTTTTGAGTTGGCAAAAATCGCTTGTTCTTCAGGTTGCAGCTCGCCAAAGTCTGCCGTTACTCCGCTGTCTAACGATCCTGCGAGGTGCCGAATTAGTGAGCCGTTTTCATAATAGGCATAGCCGAAAACATTGTTGCCACTATGTAGGGCAAACATTAGAAGTTTGCCTTCGGGGTAGATAGCTAGTACTTTGCGGAAGAACGGATGCTGTTCGAGATCATCGATGCATTCGAAAACTATGTCTTGGTCGGCGATAAAGACAGCCTTATCATAAACGCCTAGCAATAGGGTTTGTTCTTCTGGATAGACGTCCAGGGTTGCTTCTGTTCTTGACTCATAGCCAATAAAGCCCAGTTTCTCCAAGATCTCATCTACTCTTTCCGGGTGGTGTTCAGGCAGTTCACCTAAGTAACCTGTGGCGCAGTCGCCAGTGATAATGCAAGCCGCTTTCCAACCCATGTAGGAACTCCAATAGCCAATGCCAATAGTTTATCTAACCTTTTGTATTCCCCCAAAGTCACCCTTGTTGGCTAATCTGCAAAATTACCAAGTGATAGAGGTGATATCTACCACTCAATGGTAAATTTGCATGCTCTATCCGCGAACATTTTCTCTAATTGTTCATTTGCCCTTCTTGGGTTGCTCATTGACCTCAGTCGGAGTGTTAGCTTGATTCGATGTTTGATTATTTATCCCATTGATAAACGCAGCCAGATTGGAGATGGCGAGCACCAGTAAGTAGCCACCAATAAACCAGGCTATGGTGGCGAGAAATTTGCGTGCCGACTTATTAGCAGTAGCCGCTGGAGTAAGTGGCGTGGTTGCTTGGTCTAAGGTTCTTAGCGGACTAAAAATTTCGCCGTTGGCAGTGACATATTGTTCGCTGACAAAGTCTGGAACCTTTGGTGTCTCATAGGTTTTCATAATTTTGGTTCGATCGTCTTTGAGAGCGAGAATGACATCAAGTGTAAGCATTTGGCTAGCCTCTAAACCGAGGTGGCCTGTCATGCTGCGACTATGCATGCCGACGATTTCATTGTTCTGAAAAATTGGTGAGCCCGCAGCTGCTAGGGGTAGGTGAATATTGTGATTTAAGTAAGTGGTGTTAGAGCCTCTGTCGGCTACTACTTCCCCGACCTTCTTGATCAAGCGCATTGAAGCCGGTTCAATGCTGATGCTAGTAATGGAGCATTTGTCATCCAGCTCATTTTCCGAAAGAATAAATTCATTGATATCGTCGGTTGCTTCAGTAGGGTCCGAGTCTGCTGCATGATTGCCTACTGAGACAATTTGACCGCTGCGACTCAGCTCAAACAGTGTGCGATAGACTGTGTAGTCATCACAGCCGAGTACCATCCATAAATCATCAGTCGGAGTTATTTCGTCGAGGGTCTGAAATAGTTTTAGAGCAAAAGGTTTCGCTTCGTCAGCTAAGTCGCTATCGTCGCACTGCTCTGTTTTTCGGGCAAATGTACTGATTCCTGCAGTAAGACCAGAGCGAATTCGTTGTAGTTCATCGAGCCGTCTGTAGCCTTCCAGCAACAAGGTATCCGAAGACCGATTGAGCATGGCATGAGGCCAAGTGCCCTGATTGGTGCTGGGGTGAAAGGCAAATTTGGTGGCAATATCTTTTTCAACAATTTGATAAATGGCCATTTCGTTCCATAGATTTTTGTATTGTGCCGTTACCACCTTGCCTTTTAGGCAGAAAATCTGCGCCAGCGGTCGCATCAGGTCATCGCAAAGATAGAGAATACCGTCCCTTTGGGCGCTGCTTAAGGTCTGCAGAACGAGCGGCAGATCAATATCGCAAAAATTGCCGCGAAAGCCCTCGTTGTTCAAGTCTAGAGGAAAGCGCAAAGCTTCACTGACTGTTTCGATTTGAGCGGGAGACAATGATTGAAATTCAGTGTCCATGTGCAGAAAACAACAGTCGTATACTCTGGCTTTCGGCGGTGGCGGCGAACCGCCTAGCCAGGCACGAATTGCTTCAGGCGAGTCGAAGTATTGGTGCAGAGTAATTGCCTTGACGGCATATTCAGTTGGTGAATTAAGCAGAACTATTTTTAGAGCTTGGGGATTGCACTTATATGGTGCTAACACTGAAGCTACCGATACGACCAATCCGTCATCAACCAGAAAGCAGCCAGCCAGTGGTTGCTGTTCTGGTGCACAGCGATCATATATGAGGCCAATAGCAATAGAGCCACCGGCTTCGACTTTGGGGATTGTTACTTCCAAGAAATCACCCAGACGGCCAAGTTCAAATACATTCTACCCAATACGCGGCCGAATCTTAGTACTTACGGCGATGACGGCACAGTGGTAGCGGGACTAGCAGGAGTATCGGGGCTAGGGAGAGCGCTTGAAGTCGCGGCATCTGATGTAGGCTGGGGAGTGCTGCTTGACGTTGTGGTATCAGCAGCAGGTTGTGTAGCTGGAGCGCTTGAAGTCGCGGCATCAGCAGCAGGTTGTGTAGCTGGAGCGCTTGAAGTCGCGGCATCAGTCGCAGGTTGGGCAGCTGGAGCGCTTGAAGTCATGGTATCAGCAGCAGGTTGGGCAGCCGTGCTGCCTGAGGTTGTGGTATCTGCCAGAGGCGGGGCAGCTGGGCTGCTTGAGGTCGCTGTATCGGTCGCTGGCTGAGTTGCTGTACTTGTTGACGCAGCGGCGCTAGGAGCTAAGCTGGAGGTACTTGTATTTGCCGGAGTCGAGGCCGCCGTGTCATTTTGAGCGTTCTGGATAAGCTCAGATTCCACTGCTAATGCTTCCTGAGTTTTATTTTGGGCTTTGTATACTTTGCCCAGTACAACCAACGATATCGTCCGTTCCTTTGCTAGTGCCGGTGCTTGCTTGGCTAAAGCTACTGATTGCTTCAAGAGATTTTCAGCTGCAGGATAGTCTTTGTCTTTGATCAATAAATTGGACAGAGAAACAGACTCTTGCACAACGGCAGTTCTGGCCGGTGTTTTTGCCGCTTTAGTCACCTTTAAAACATTGGTTTGATAATAAATAGCCTGCTTCACTTTATGCTGGGCGTCGCTTGCTGTGACCAAATGCTTGAGTGGCACAATACTCTTCTGGCTATCCACTCCATCTCGCATATTGATTATTTGCAGTACGTAGGCGAAAGTTCTTTCAGCGTTCTCCCACTGCTTTTTAAGCTCATACTGGTTCCCGAGTTTGGAGTACTGCTCTACTGCCCTGTTTTGCATGGCGAAATACTGCTGCGCTTGCGCCGGATTGACATAATTGGTTCTTTGTGGCCTCTGCTGGGTCATTGCCGCAGCTCCGGCTCCTACGCCGAACAGACCAGCGTTCAGTCCACCAAATTCACCAAGGGCTTGCCCACTTGCTGAAGGATGAGCCAACGCAAGCATAGATATGACAGCACAGGTTTGTAGCGTGATTTTTTTCTGCGACATAACCACTAGTGAACGTCTGAAACTACTAAATTCACGTTACCACATCCCTGCCACAGCCATAATTAAAACCATGCTTTACCCCCCATGGTTGGGGTAGACTCAACAATCTAGACTAAGGAGTCTAATTTATCAGTCTAAGATAGATTAGTTCGTTTTTCCTTAACAATCTATTGAACTATTTTTTTGTTCGAGCATAATGGGTTGATGAACAAGAATTGCTACATGCTCCCCACCCAACAAATTGTCGCCGAAGGCGCCAAACAGAGGAGCACGTCGCGAAGTATGCACTGACAAAATACAGAATTCAGAATTCCGCATTCAGTTCAGCTTATTCGACGGCTCCCAATAAAATGGGAGCTTTTTTTTGCTGAAGTTTTTGCCGAAGCATTGTTTGTTCTAGTCCGAAAATCGATCCAAAAATACTTCACCATATGGAGATAGAAAGTGCACTAATGAAGCCCTTAAAGAACGCTGTAGAAACTGACAATTTGAGAAAAGTATTTGAAATCAAACAAGGCCTCTTGCGCAGAAATGCCAAGACAGTCGTGGCCGTTGAAGGAATTTCGCTTACAGTTCCAGCGGGGCAGTCAGTGGCGTTCATCGGGCCAAACGGAGCTGGTAAATCGACCACAATTAAGATGCTGACAGGCATTCTTAAGCCTAGCTCTGGCACTGCTTCGGTGTTGGGTTTAGATCCGTGGAAGCAGCGCTCTAAACTAGTGCGCCAAATAGGTGCTGTGTTTGGTCAGCGTTCGCAGCTCTGGCTCCATTTGCCGCCTTCAGACAGTTTTGACTTGCTGGCTGAAATCTATGGCATTGCCAAAAATGACTATAGAAAAAGAAAGGCACTGCTGGTAGAGCGCTTTGACCTCGGTCGCTTCCTCTCAACTCCTGTGCGTAAACTCTCTCTGGGTGAGCGCATGCGAGCCGAAATAGCCGCCAGCTTATTGCATAGGCCACAGTTGCTTTTATTGGATGAGCCAACAATCGGTGTTGATGTGATTGCTAGGCAAAACTTGCGCGATCTTGTCTGTGAGTGGAATAGAGAGGAGGGCGTAACTGTCTTTCTCACTAGCCACGACACCGGCGATATCGAATCTGTTGCCGATAGAGTTGTTGTCATCAACCATGGTCGAGTAGTTTTAGACGACTCTCTATCTAGTGTCAGTGCCAATACTTTGATTGAAGGAAGGTCCGCAGGGCTGGAAGAAATAATCGCTCACTTGTTCAACAGTGCAGCTAGTTTGACCATGCAAAACTGCATTTCGCCAAGTTAGCTCTAGCAAGTTAGACCTAGAAAATAGGAAATTGCATAATGAAAAATTCAATACGCCAAAGCTGGGCCGTAGCTAAAGTAGCGGCTCGGTCTAACCTGGCCTACATCGGCGAAGTAGCCAGTCGTACTTTCTTCTTGGCTGTCATTCTCTTCATCTTTTTGAAGCTTTGGCAAGCGACGTATCGTGAGTCGGCTAGTGCCGTTCTTGGTGGCTTGTCTCTCAATCAAATGCTTTGGTATTTGACTGTGACAGAAGCTATCTACATGTCGGCACCACGCTTGGCTCAGCAAATCGATGAAGACGTGCGTTCCGGTGCTCTGGCTGTGCGTTTGCTTAAACCTATAAGCTATCCGCTTTATTGTTTGAGTAGCGCACTGGGAGAGCGAATAGTGAGGTTCTTAGCTAACTTCGTTACTGGTGCTGCAGTTACTTTCTGCCTAGTGGGGCCATTTAATTGCAGTGCAGAAGCGCCAATCATGCTGCTGGTTAGCGTGCTGTTTGCCTTTGTTTTAGATGGTTTGGGCCATTTGATCATTGGCCTTTGGGCATTTTGGCTAGAAGATACATCTGGCTTGTTGCTTATCTACACCAGGTTGAGCATGATTCTTGGTGGCATGCTCATTCCGATGGAACTGTTCCCTGATTGGTTGAAGAGCTTTGTGCTTTTCCTGCCTTTCCCTTATTTGATTTGGGGGCCGGCCCATCTGTTTGTTCATGCCGACTGGCTGCAATTTGCTCAATTAGTGGGCTTGCAGTGTCTGTATATATTGGTTCTACTTGCTGTCGTTAATCTGATTTATGGTTGGGCACTAGAGCGCATTTCAGCACATGGAGGTTAACTATGTGGTTTTCAAAAATCCTGAGCTACCTCAGGCTGGCTCGGGCTTATATCAAGCTCAATTGGTCGATGCAAATGGAATATCGCGGGGCCTTTGTTTCGCAGGCCCTGGCGATGTTCCTCAATAACGGCACCTGGCTTGCTTTCTGGATGCTTTTCTTCAGCAGGTTCCCGGTCGTAAAGGGCTGGGAGCAAGCTGACGTGGTAACCCTTTGGGCTATCAGTGCTGCTGGATTTGGCTTAGGCAACGCTTTTTGCTGGAATTTGCACAATTTGGCTGCCATGGTTTCACGCGGAGAGCTAGATGTTTGGATGCTTTATCCGCGGTCGTTAATCCCGCATCTTGCCCTCGGTAAGATGAGTGCCACCGCTATTGGTGACTTGGCTTTTGGCTATTTTATCTATATCGTCATGGTTCGGCCGGATTTGCAGCATTTCTTGCTTTTCAACTTGTTGGTTGTTGCAGTTGCTCTGGTCTTTATTGGCTTCAATTTGTGGCGTGGTAGTTTGGCTTTTTACTTTGGTCAGGCAGAAGTATTGTCTGAGCAGTGGTTCTTCGCCATGATTACGTTCTCTACTTATCCGAATTGTCTCTTTGATGGTTGGATGAAAGTAGTGCTCTACACCTTGATTCCAGCTGGTTTTGTTAGTGGCCTGCCGGTAGAAGCACTGCGCGATTTCGATTTTAGCGCTGCCGCTTTTACCTGGCTTGGTGCCCTTGCTGTACTGGCTTCAGGGTTTGCATCGTTTGAGCTTGGCTTGCGCCGCTATCAATCGGGTAATTTGTTGGGTATGAGGTCGTGAGTGTTTCAGTGGGTATCGTACGATTAAATCCTCTCAAAATGCGAGATTCGCGCTTGCGTAAGTTCTCGCAAAATGAGAAATTGTTGATCACCTTGGCGACAACAAGTGGATTTTCAATATCGGCGGAGGCAACTATAGGCTGGCTGCTATGGTCTGGATAAGCAATGATCTTGTGTATGTTTTGAAAATCATGACTCACGCAGAATATGACAAGGAGACGTTTTGATGGCTACTGAGAAATACAAGAAACTAATTGATCGTCTTCCCTTGATTCCGATTAAAGATGATGTCCATCTTGATGCAGCCCACTGTATGGCCCAAAGTCTTATGGCGCTAAAGAATAAGTTGAGCACCGAAGAAGAAGGATACCTCGAAGTGTTGCTCAATGAGATTGTCAGGTATGAAGACAAGCACCACCGCATCGATTTGAGTGATGTTAGCCCGCTTGATGTGCTGATTTCGTTCATGGAAGATCATGAACTTAAGCAAGTTGATTTATGCAGGATAATTGGCTGCTCTTCTGGCGTTGCCAGTGAAATTATTAGCGGAAAGCGAGAGTTGAGCAAAGGACAAGTCGTATTGCTGGCGGAGCGCTTCAAAGTTTCACCAGCTGTTTTTCTTCCCAAGGCTATTGCTCTCGCCTAATTGGTACTGCAAATTGTGATCGTTAGAATCGAGGGTGGCTATGACTAAGAAGAAAGTCAATCTAGACGACGTCAGCATAGCCGCTCCCTGCCCAGTTACGTGGGCCGAAATGGAAGGTGATGAGCGCAAACGTTTCTGCTCTTTATGTTCGTTGCATGTCTACAATATTTCTGAGATGAAGCGCAAAGAAGCTGAAGATTTTCTCTCGGCCAATACTGAGGGTGTCTGTCTTCGCCTATTTCGCCGAGCCGACGGTACTCTGATTGCCAAAGATTGTCCTGTCGGTCGCCGCCTTGCCGATGCTGTAAAACGGAGAGTGCGGGCTGTTGCGGTGGCCTTGGTGGCGATGCTCAATGCTTCTGCTGTCTTTGGCCAGGATACTAAATTGAAGGTTCCGGATAGCCCCATAAGGACTGTGAGGCCACGCATGGGCTTCGTTTTTCAGCCTAATACATGGCCGAAGAAATCTGAGCCCGGTAATGACGGTGAGCAAGAAGTCAAATCGGAAGTGATGGAGGGCGGTGCTCCCGTTGTGACAGAGTCGGCCAGGCTTGGGGAGAACAGAGATCTCAATCAGAAGGCTGACACTACTGCAATGGATGCTTTTCGTGCCGCTCAAGTTCATCAGGGGGCCAAATGCTTTCGTGAAGCGGCTGAATCCTACGAAATAGCAATCAAAGCTTTTCGCGCCAATAAAGACAAGTATGACCACAAATTTGAAGTGACCGTAGTGAAAGAATATGCCAAACTATTGCGCCAACAGAAGCATTCGGCTAAAGCCAAGTTGATTGAGAAAGAATTCTGCCGTTCTTTCTGAAGTGAATCTTACTCTTTATCAGGAATTGGCGCACCCTCTGGCAATGTTGGTAGGCGTTGGCCTCGAGAACTCTGCATTGGAATACCGTCAAAGACGAAGACCGCTTTTTTGCCCTTACTTGTTGTCTCTTTCACCATCTTGCGAATTGCAGCCGCCTCTGATATGCGCTTCTGAGTTTCCAAAAAATCAGCTAACTCCGTCCATACTTGGTTTGCAAAGGTTGGATCATGACGTACTTTTGACAGTGCGATTGAAGCATTCATGAAATTTTCTTCTGCATCGGTACTTTGATTTGCTATCACGTTGGCCCGGGCTGTTTGCAGGTACTTATATGCAGTTGCATCTGCACTTTGCTCCAAGGTGAGGCTTGTATTGAGCTTATTACTCTTGTCGTGGGGGCGATGAAGTATTTGAGCAGCAGTAATTGGATTCTTCATATTGCTAGGTTGTTCTGGTTTGAATTGAATTTTTTGGGGATAGCCCTGAGCAATTGCCCCACTCAAAGAGAGCATCAGAGCCCAGATAGAAGCCCCCACCTGCGTCAAGCGCTTAGTCATAATTTTGTTGAGTGCGAACTCTTCTTGTTTCATTGGCTCCGATGAATCTTTGTGCTTCGTTTTCTAGTTTGAAGGAGGCTTGGGCTTGTCTTCAAATTGATTCATGCGGTCTTCTAACTTAACGATGCGTTTTTCTAACCGTCCAACATTGCGTTCTGAAGACAGCATCAATGAAGAGATGCCGCTCAGCTTTGTGTTTACTTCTGAACGAAACTCATGCAATTCTTCAATTGTCTGGTCAAGCTTGGTATTGGTTTGGTCAAGTCGGACGATGCTCTGGTCAAGCTTAGCGTTCGTTTGCTTGAGGCTAGCATTGGTTTGATCAAGCCTGGTATTGGTTTGACCAATGCCATCTGCAAGCAAGGCAAAGCCTGCCCGCATTTCTAGCTGCAACATTTCAATTAATTGCTTGTCCTGGCTCATCTCATTCACCTCGTTAGTCCCACAATAGAGAT
>Ga0172380_10001011_pt1 | contig 50206 bp, 56 predicted proteins | sample Leawe162metaG_FD_119747 | JGI IMG/M metagenome (GOLD analysis project Ga0172380, IMG submission 119747) | Leachate microbial communities from a municipal landfill in Southern Ontario, Canada - Leachate well 162 metaG | ecosystem: Engineered > Solid waste > Landfill > Unclassified | place... | reverse complement strand
TAAAACGTGGGGCTAAGGGTTTTTTAAAGAGAATTTCCCGGAGTTTGTCCGGAAGCGCTTGGCGGCTGGCGGGTAGATTTTAACCAGTGGGTCTTGGCTTGTGTCATAGCGGCGGGCGGGGGCCAGGTAGCGGCCGTAGTATATGACACGGTGGGTAAATGTCCCCCACTCGCGCTTGGGTAGCAATTGCATGAGGTCGCGCTCGATACGCACCGCATCTTTGTAGTCGCTTAAGTCGTACCGCTGCACAAACCGTATAACATGCGTATCTACCGTAATGCCCGCGACCACGCCGTGCGCCTCTTTAAGCACCACGGTGGCTGTCTTGCGCGCCACGCCCGGCAAGCGCAGCATCTCCCTTATTGTTTTGGGCAACTTGCCGCCAAACTCCACCTTAACCATCCGTGCAGCTGCAAGGATGTTCTTAGCCTTATTGCGGTAAAAGCCCGAGGCAAATATGTCCTGCTCAAACTCGCGCACATCCGCACGCACGTAGTCGTCGAGCTTTTTGTACTTTTTAAACAGCTTTTCTGTAATCTTGTTGACCCCTTTGTCTGTTGACTGTGCGCTTAGCTGCACCGCGACCATAAGCTCCCACGGGGTTGTAAAGTTGAGCTCGATGCGCGCATCGGGATACAGCTTTTTTAGTGCCTGGTTGAGCTTTTGTACACGCTCCTTCCGAATTTTGAGTTTGGCCGGGGTCATTGCCGCATAGTATCAAAAGGGCAAAGGCGCCGCTTTCGCGACGCCTTTCGTTAGAGAGCCAAGCTATAGGTCGTAATGTGGATTATCCTCTTTTTCCTTTTGAGGCATTTGCCCACTTTCAAGTACTTGAACTTCTCCGTAAGAGTATTAACTGAGGCGAAAATGGTGCCGGTCGAATAGGGATGCCCGCATTTTTCTTGGAGTTTTTTGAGAAGCTCCTCGCTATTTGCAGGCCCCCGCAACAGCTCCAGATAGATGACATCCTCGACGATTGACAAGTATACAGACCTGGGCCCGTTGGAGAGCTTGCGGCTCTGCGGGTCGTAGGATAGTTTCGCCAGCCCGGACAGACGAACATGCTGATTCATGGAAATCTCCCTGAACTATAGCTGAACTTACTATGCACCCGCTTTATATAGTTGGCAAGGCCACGGCCAAGTGCTCCAAGAGCATCTTAAGAGACGGCGAGCGGTCCCCAAGGTACTGGCGCACCATGGCAATGTCCTCGAGCCCCTGGCGGGCCTTAGGCTCCCCTACCTTTTTATACAGCTCGGCCTCCAGCGCGTTAACAAAGTCGCGCACGCGCTCGCGGACTCCCTCGTCGTCTTTTAAGAGTTTGGCGATAAGATCACTCCTGTCCTTACCGCTAGCCTTAAGGAACTGTACCGCAAGGTTCAACCTTACGGGTAAGGTTGAACCTTGCGGTAGCTCCGGATACGCCAACATGCGGGACTTTAATGTCGGCAGGAGCATGCCGTGCGGCACCATGAGCAAAAACGTAGTGCCCTCCTGCGGCTCCTCAAGGAGCTTGAGCAGAGCTTGCTGTGCCTCGGTGGTTATGGATGCTGCGGCGACCAGAAATGTCGTGTCTTTAAAATTTTTAAGCAGGGCCAGGGTTATAAGCGCCCGTGCCTCTTCTATGCCAAAGCGATCATGCTCTTTTGCATACAGCGGCTGGAGGTGCGTCTTGTACGCCTCAAAGGCAGAGAGCGGGCCCTCTATATAGTAGGCATGGTGCATGATGTGTAGTATATAAGGGTCATGAGACCCTTGTCTTGGTGGTATTACAACGCGCTGGCCGGCCTCCTGGACGCGGCTATGGGCATGGCTATTGTAGCCGGCTCTAGCTGGGCGCTTGGCATGCCTGTGGAGCCCTGGACGCTGGTAATAGGCGCCGCGCTGGCGCTCCTGCCCGACCTCGACATTGTGCCGGCCATAGTGCGCGGCCGCGTGGTAGAGGACCACCGCGCCACCTGGTGGCACGCGCCGCTTGTTGTTGTGCCGCTTGCGGCACTGCTGGCGTTTATACTGGGCGGCGCATACTGGATGCTTGTGGCGATAGCATGCGTGCTGTGGCACTACGTGCACGACACCCCCGACGGCGTGCGGTGGTTTAGGCCCTTCTCGCCGTACTACTGGACACATCGCGGCAGGCACGTGCGCTTTCCCGCCAAGCACGACATGTGGCTTAAGGAGACATGGGGCCAAGAGAGCGTGCGCGCATGGACAGAGCTCCCTGCCGCATTACTACTCGCAATCTTTTCGTGGGTGGCAGTGCTTATCGCTTAGCTATAACGGCTTTTTTATACGTGTCGAGGTGAGAAAGAGCGATGCCGGTGCCCTTGGCCACGCAATATAAGGCATCGTCGGCGACCTGCGCCTTAACGCCGGTGCGGCGCAGTATTAATTCCGGAAAGTTGCGCAGCATCGCCGTGCCGCCGGTAAGCGTGATACCGCTGTCAATGATGTCGGAGGCAAGCTCGGGCGGAGTCTCCTGCAACACATCGCGTATTGCTTTTATAATTTCGCGCAGCTCCTTGCCCATCGCCTTTACAATATCGTTGGTCTTTATCTCGGCCTGGCGCGGCAGGCCGGTGATAAAGTCGCGGCCGCGCACGTGCGCCACCAGCTCCTCCTCCATGGGCACCGCCGAGCCTATCGCAATCTTGACCTCCTCGGCTGTTTTGTCGCCGATGGCGAGGTTAAACGTCTTTTTTATATAGTCGGCTATGGCGTGGTCGAGCTTGTCGCCGGAGACCTTAATAGAGGTAGAGGCCACGATGCCGCCCAAGGATATAACCGCGACGTCGGCCGTGCCGGCGCCCAGGTCTACCACCATATGCCCGCGCGGCTCTTGTATCGGGATGCCGGCGCCTATGGCGGCCAGCACCGACTCTTTAACAACATAAGCCGACTTGGCCCCGGCCTTGATGGCGGCCTCTACCACGGCGCGGCGCTCTGTGGAGGTGACACCGGTGGGGACAGACACCATGACCTCGGGCTTAAACAAAGACCAGCGGCTGGTGGCCTTGCCTATAAAGTACTTGAGCATGGCCTGGGTGACGCGGTAGTCGGCTATAACGCCGTCGCGCATGGGGCGGTAGGCGATAATCTCGCCGGGCGTCCTCCCAATCATTTGCTTGGCGGCAAAGCCCACGGCCAAGATGCGCCTGTCTACCTCGCTAATGGCGACGACGGAGGGCTCGTTAACCACCACGCCGCGGCCCGGGACAAACACCAAAGTGTTGGAGGTACCCAAGTCTATGCCGAGTTTTGGAGCAAAGAAGGACATTGCGTAAGAATAATACTTTGATACGATTATTAATGCCACTGTGTCCCCGCATGGTGGCACCTCAAAAGACCCAACTACCCCAAGTTGACGCAACCACGGGGCGGACGCGCAAGCGCCCGCCCCACTTTTATTTATTAAACTTGAGTTTGGTCTTTTTCTCCTGCTCCTTCTTGGCCTCGGGCGTATGGTTCTTGGGGCTTATCTCCCACCAGAACTTTTTGCTAAACCCGTCTATCCCGCTGCGCTTGTCGGCGTCGTCGCAGACGCTCTTTAAAAAGTAGAGGTCCGGGGTGGGTATCGCCACCAGCAGGCGCCCCATGCGGCCCATGGTTAAGGCAGCCAGCCCGTCGCGCAGGCGCGCACGGTTTAACTTTTGCATAAAGTACTGCATCATCTCGCCGCGCTCGGTTGCCTTGTCCTTTTTATGGCTTGGCTTGCCGGCTATGTGCTTCCCTATGTGCTGCATGCTATAAGTATAGCAATATGGCCAAGGCAAAGAATATAGACAGAATCGTCCAGGACGGGGACCCGGTATTGCGCCAGGTAGCTATTGCCGTGCCCAAAAAGGACATCGGCTCCCCCGCCCTGCAGAAGGTTATAAAGAAGATGCACGCCGCCCTAGCACCCGAGAAGTACGGCGTGGCCATAGCCGCCCCCCAGGTGGGGGTAAGCCTGCGCCTGTTTGTCGTGGCTGGCCGGGTGTTTAAAGACGAGGTGCCGGAGGGTGAGGAGGACACACAGCCCAGCCCGCCTAACCGCGTCTACATCAACCCCGAGATAACCCGCGCCTCGCGCAAAAAGTTAGAGGAGTCCGAGGGCTGCCTGTCGGTGCGTAGCGTGTACGGCACGGTGATCCGGCACGAGCGCGTAACACTCAGCTATATAGACGAGCACGGCAAGCAACAGACCCAGAACGCCACAGGCCTCTTGGGCCACATATTCCAGCACGAGGTGGACCACCTAAACGGCATCCTTTTTATAGACAAGGCGCGCGACCTGCACGAGTCCCAATAATATGAGCAACCCCCTCTTTGCCTTTTTGGGCACATCAATAGACTCGAAGTACGCTCTAGAGGCGCTGGCCAAGGTGGGGATCGAGCCGGCTGTGGTTATTGACACCAAAGAGCTGCCCGACGAGCTGTACAACACCGAGTGGGACTTTATACTTGTCTGCTCGTACGGAAAAATCTTACCCAAGAAGCTCTTGGACCATCCGCGCCGCGGCGTCATCAACATCCACCCGTCCCTTTTGCCTAAGTTCCGCGGACCCTCGCCCTACGTCTCCAACATCTTGGCCGATGAGAGAGTGACCGGTGTCTCAGTGATGCTCTTGGAGGAGAAAATGGATGCCGGCCCCCTGCTTGCCCAAGCGCGCATCGAGATAGAGGAATCAGATTGGCCCCCGCAGGGGCTCACACTCTCGCAAATGCTCTTTACCGAGGGTATTAACTTGCTGGCAGAGGTCCTGCCCGACTACTTAAGCGGCAAGCTGACGCTCATAGCCCAAGACGAGGCAGGGGCTACCTACACCAAAAAATTTACCGACACAGATGCACTGCTTGATTTAACTAAGCCGCGCGAGGCATTCCTCAAAATCAGGGCATTCGACAAAAGCCCCCGCGCGCATTTTATAAACGAGAAAGGTAAAAGGGTCGTCGTGACCGACGCCGCTTGGCAAGCTGGCGAGCTTAAAATCCTCAAAGTCCTCCCCGAAGGCAAAAAAGAGATGGGATACGACGATTACCTACGGGGGCAAAGGTAAAAGCAGGGTTAGAGGTCCGAGCGCCAGCCGCGCAGGTATTCTTTAACGCGCAGGGAGGTGCGGCGCAGGACGGACTGCTTTTTCTTTTTGTTGCGGGACAGCTCGTGCGACAGATCGCCGCCGGCCAAGTCTATAGCCTCGTGCATGGAGCTACCCCAGTGCTCGGCGCGGTAAATCTCGCCGCCCAGGCTCACGGTAAACTCGGCGCGGTACTTGCCCGAGCGGCCGTCGGCCAGGTATGCAAGCTCGACGTCCGCGTGCGCCGTAGTGTCGCCGTTTACAAACTTGTCGGCGTGGGCCAGCTGCTTCTCAACATACGTGCGCAGCTCGTCGGTAACCGGGACCTCGGTGCCCTTTATGTTGTAATTCATACCCTCATTTTACCCTATCCACCTACCCCACGGTCAAATACTATGCTACAAAAGTAAGGACATGGTGAAGAAAAAAACAGCGGCCAAAAAGCCCGGGAAGTACACTCCCGGCAATTTTAATCTAAAAGTTAAGCGCTCGCTGGCGGGGCTGGGGCTCTTTACGCTCTCGGACATCCCCAAGGGCGCGTGCATTATCGAGTACCGGGGCAATATACTCACCAAGCAGCAGGAGGAGGACAGCAACAGCCTGTACCTCTTTGACGCCGAGGGCGGCGTGACAATTGATGGCGCACCCCGGTGGAACACCGCGCGCTACATAAACCACTCCTGCCGCCCCAACTCAGAGATAGACATATACAAGCACCGCGTGTACGTGATGGCCAAGCGCAACATTAAAGCCGGCGAAGAGTTAAACTACGACTACGACAAAGACTATTGGAAGGAGTATATAAAGCCCAAGGGCTGCCGCTGCATCAAGTGCGCGCCTTCATTGCACAACCGCGCGTAGCCGAGCAGTGGTCGCATGACCGCGCGCAGTAACTACGCCTATGAGCGTGCCCAGGATGGCGCCGGCCAGGAAGTCTGAGAACCAGTGCACAGAGACGGAGACCCCGAGGCCTATGTAGAGCGCGTAGGCGCCGGCCAAAAGGGCGAGCGGCTTGTTTTTAGGGTACAGCCAGATGAGCGCGACCATGCCCGCAAAGGCCACTGCCGTGTGCGAGGACGGCCAGCCGCCGAATATCCCACGCTCCCAAAAGCCGAAGTCAAACCACCGACTGATGTCTTGCATGGTGGGGCCGGGCAGAAACTCGGGCTCTATACGGCCGGTCAGCGATTTATATAAAGATGAGATACCCCATGCCAGTGCCTCCGCTTGGGCCACCACTATGGCTACACGCTTGAGCCGGGTATTGCCGCGCCACTCGCCAAAGTAGTACATCACCACCGGCAGGGCGATGGGCACAAAAAACCCCATCAATGCGGCCGGCAGCGTAAGCGCAAACAGGTTGTCAAAACGTGTCTGAGTAAAGTAGTACCAGTCAAAGCCTGAGACGACGCACAGGTAGGTCAGTATTATCATCACCACGTGCCACACCAGGTAGCGCGGGGCAAATATGCGGGCGAAGCCCATCGGCAAGCCGTGCAAGAACGCGCGTATCATGCATCTAGTATAATGGATAGGTGGACCAACAAACACAGGAAGAGGCCAAGAAGGTCGAGGCCCTGCTCGACGAAATTAAATCAAACACGCAGGCCCGCCCAAGCAAGAGTTTTTATAACGGGATGTTGCAGGGCGCGGGCATAGTGCTGGGCACCATAGTGGCGGTCGTGCTTGTGGGCTGGCTGTTGAGCATATTGGGCGTCATACCGGGTGTGAGCGAGCTGGCGCAGACGTTTGGCGAGATACTGGACAAGCGGTATTAAAACAGAAAACCCACCTAAACGGGCTTTCCGCCGTTGGTGGGTTAAGTCAGGAGATTAGATTTTAGGCGTGCTCCTGCAAGCGCTTAGCCACGTCAGGGTGTGCCTTCTCGAACTCTGCGGTCTCGGTCTCCATCTGCTGAAGACGCATTTGTTGAATCGAGTCCACAGGCTGGGGCATCGCCTTGATTTCGGCAATATCTTGCAAGTGGTAGAGGTAGCGTCCGCTACTAATCATCGGAGTTCTCCTTTTTTCGGAATGAAAGTGGCACAACTTAGCCAGAAATACAATACCTTATATTAGAAAAGAAGTCAAGTTTCGTGGGTAGGAGTCGGTCAGGAATATTTTTCTGCCGTCGCAGAAAAATTTCACGACCCTGGCTCGCGGCCGCGCAAGTGCACGGCAACGCTGCGCCTTTCTCGTCCTACCGGAAGCAAAGCAGTTTGCTTCCTCCCGCGGAGCAACTAGAAAAAGCGCCTCTCGGCGCCTTCCCTATCTAGTTGCTCCGCGGGTAGGACTCGAACCTACAACCAACTCCTTACACGTTGTCCCGCATTACTGCGGGCGTGGACTATATCATCATCCGTTCTGGATGCGAGGCGCTTCGAGCCTTGCGGCCCTACTCCCTTGCGGGATAGTCTCTACACCTTCTCTGTTGCCAGAGCTTGGCTCGGGATTGCCCTCGATTAGGGTTTCCCCGAATTCACCTCGTGTTGCAACCTAGGTTCCCCTAGGAGGCTGCCTTTTGACAGGGAGCTGCTCTACCATTGAGCTACCGCGGAATATACGAACATGCCCCCTAAGGGACACGCATAGTATACCTATATTTTTCAATTTTTCCAGACAATTATTAGACCACACCTTCCGAAATTTTATGGGGTCTGGCCCCAATTCCCAATTTTTCCAGACAATCATCAGACCACATATCCCCCAATCCTGCGGGGTCTGACCCCCAATTCCCAAGCATCTCTTGACAGGCTTTTGATACTGTTATAATTTATCGCAGGTAACTTCATCATAGGAGGAGAGGATGCATTTAGATCCAAGCAGGTCAAAAGTTTATTCCAGCGTGCGTGACAAAGCGGCCGAAAGCTCTGCAATGGTGCACGTCGCCGATGCGGAGAAATGGGCAGCGCGGATGGAAAAGAAAATAGCGCAGGGCCACCAGGTTACACCTGCTCTTTTGCACGACACCATCGACAATAATTTGAGCGGATACCAAGCGTGCTACGCGTATCAGATTATCCGCGTGTACTGGCTTCATCGCCACACCCTGAAGTGGAAGTCGTTCCTGAATGTTCCCACCCGCCGACTGCGGCGCAAACCGAAAAAGGCTCGTCGCAACCATCCGAGACGCAAACCGCGTACATACCACTGACCGCCCAGGAGCGAAAAGCCTCCCTCGGGCGGCTTTTCTTTTACTTTTTAAACTCCACCGGCTTGGAGGCTATGGCCACGTCAAACCTCTTGTAGCGGGCGTCGCTCGGATCGAATTTGTAGTTTATCCGGTTGATGAGAATACTGTAGGTTTTGTTGAGACTCCCCTTCATATCCACATAAATACGGAATGTTGCCGTCTTGCCCTGCGGGATCTTGGTGTACAAAAGCGTGCCCAGTGTTACCTGGCTAATGCCCTCGCCCTTGCACGATATCTCTGTGGTATGTATTTGCCCCGGCGCCGTGCCCTCTATCTGGTAGACAAAGCCTGTGGGCTTCTTGCCCGATGCAAGGCTGGTGGGTATGTAGAGCGTTTGCTGCAGGGCGATGATGTCGAGGTAGAGCGTAAACTGTCCGTGGGGTACGGCGCGACCCTCCTCATCGCGCTCTAAAACTGCAAACGCCTTTGACTCCTTAATTGTATAAAATACGTGCCCGTCGCCGGAGGAATTCTCTCCCGCCAAACCAAGTGGAGTATTCATGACTACCAGTATATCGCAGGCGCGTTGTGTATGCGCGCGATTATGCCTAAGATGGGCTTATGGCGAGATTGCACGACTACAAGCCGCTTGCGGCCATAACGCTGGTGGCGTTTGTCGCCGTACTGCTGGCACTGCAGTGGGGCCCGGCGCTGTGGCCTAGCCCGGCTCCGGGCCTGCCTGCCGGTGTAGGCAGCGCGCAGGATGAGCCTGCTACCACCACCCCCATAGCCCAAGAGCCGGGACCCGATTTGTTTAAATATATAGAGGTAGCCGACAGCTGTGGGCCGTACTTTGAGGGTGAGTGCGTCGCCATGCGCTCGGGACCCGGCGAGGCCTACCCCGTGGTGCTGCGCCTGCGCACGGGCGTGGTGCTTAAGGTGGCCGAGACGGTCATGAAGGGCGGCCGCGCGTGGTACAAGATAGAGCTCGACAAAACCGTGCGCTACCCCGAGCGCGTGGCAAGCGACTGGTATGTGGCCGCGGACACGGTCGAGCTGGTATACGACGACGGCGACCATACGCTGCAAAAAGGCGCCGCTACCACGACCAAGCGCATCGTCATAGACGTTTCCGAGCAGATGCTCTACGCCTACGACGGCAACGACCTGTTTATGAAAGAGGCTATATCGACCGGGTTGGAGTTTACGCCCACTCCGCGCGGCACGTTTAGCATCTACAAGATGACGCCCAGCCGCTACATGCAGGGGCCGCTGCCGGGGGTCAGCGACCAGTACTATGACCTGCCGGGCGTGCCGTGGGACCTCTACTTTACAAAAGACGGCGCGGTTATACACGGCGCGTACTGGCACGACCACTTTGGCCAGCAGTGGTCGCACGGCTGCGTTAACCTCACGCCCGACAAAGCAAAGGAGCTGTACTTATGGGCCACCGTGGGCATACCCGTAACCGTGAAGGATTAACGGAAAAAAGGCTTGCCCACGCACCACGCTTATGGAATGATGCATAAGTGATTACATTCCTACTCGCCGTACTCAGCGCAGTAAGCATTACTCTTTACACGCCCAGCCCCGCGCAGGCCGCACCGACTATTGCACAGCCTGTCGCTTTGGCGACTCCCTCTCCCTCTGCTGCCCCTGCCTCTGCTCCTGCTCTGGCACAGACCGTACACGCCGCACTTGCAGAGGCGGCGCCAAACATAGCAGCAGCCGCAAGCGTGCCCCAAGTGCCCTTTTACTCGCAGTTTAATGACATCACCTCGCCGTCGTGGCAAAAGGTAGGATGCGGCATAGCGAGCCTCGCCATGCTTGTGGACTACTACAAGCCCGCCGTGCCGGTAGATACTCTACTGGAGCAGGGCATCGCCTCGGGCGCATACCTTACAAACGCCGGCTGGACCTACAAGGGCCTTATTGGTGTTGCAGGCAAGTATGGGCTTACGGGTGAGAGCTACGACCTGGCAAGCCTCGGCCAAAAGGGCGCGTATGCCGAACTTAAAAAATATCTGAGCGACGGTCCTGTCATGGTCTCTGTCCATTACAAGTTTGACCCGGCAAGCACTATCCCCCACCTAGTGGTAATAAACGGAATAAAGGGAGACACGTTGTACTACAACGACCCGGCCGCCCGCGCCGGCGCGGGCGAGATATCTTCAGAGAAGTTCCTCGCCGCGTGGAAAAACCGGTTTATCGTATTACGACCTGCAGAAGAAGCGGCTGAGGTTGCCATACTCCGGTAGCAAGGCGCACAGCGCGGACACAAAGGCGCTTGGCCCATGCCTCAGCGACGTGTACGTGCCGGCCGCCGGCGCCAGCAGCGCCGGCAGATAGATCAGCATCTTTTTAACCACGAGCCGGCCGGCAAGCCGCGGGTACGGGTCGGTGGGCACACCGTCTTTGTCGCGGATCTCAAAGTGGAGCATAGGCGGGCCTCCTGCGGCATTGCCACTGGTGCCCACATAGCCCACCAAGCCGCCTTGGCCAAGCTCGGCGCCTGCGGTTACCCCGGGCGCCGCGCGGTCCAGGTGCATGTAGACAAAAGTTTCGTTGCCCGGGTTGGCCGTTACGACATATATGCCCTCGCGCGCGGCCACTCCCGTCTGCAACACCACGGCCTCTGTGGGCGAGACAACAGTGGACCCTGCGGGTGCCGGTATATCCTGGCCCTCGTGCGTGCGGCCGACAAGGCGATAGGCGCCGAAGTTGGGCTCGATATGCCCCGGCCCGATACCAAACACCGGCATCGGCAGAAACATGGTGGTCTTTTTGCCGAGCCGGGCTATTTTTTGCCCGACGGTGGTCGAGCTGTGCCGCCACTCGCTTATACTCTCAGGCACCACGGCACCCGCCTGGCTTGTCCAGTAGTCGTACACGTGGCTGGGTGCCTGCGCCTGCGCCGTGGGCGCGGCCAGGGTGTAGCCCGGCGGCGGCCACGCGTGCAGCACTATAGCGAGCAGGATGTAGAACATAAGATGGATGGCGTACGCATAGACCAAGCCGCCGCGCACGCGCAGGATAAGACGCGGAAACACCCAGGTCGAGCAAAGCGCCGCCAGCGTCATGATGGTGGCATAGGCCCCGGGTGCGCTACTAAGTCCAAACAGCACCACGTGCGCCAGCCCAAAGGTGGCCGCATAGGCAATGAGCAGTTTTTTATACGAGCCAAGGCGGGAGTTAAGCTCCAGCACAAGGATCGTTATGAGTATCTGCTGCATCCAGACCTCGACAGCCTTGGGCAGGAAGTACCACGGGGTAGAGAGCAGGAGGTCGGTGTAGGGCGCAAGCTCCGGACCCTGCAGAGCCGGGAATTGCGAGAACATGTGCACAAGTGCCACCACTACCCCCGCAAATCCGAACGACAGCGCGCCATACAGCCACAGGCTTGCACCGGGGGCAAGCCACGTGCTAAAAAGCCTGCGGAAGTAATTGATGCTGAGCGCAGTCCAAAAAAGAAAATAGAGAGCGATAGCCACAGGCGCCTCATTGTAGTCTATCGGGTAGCCGAGCGCCGGAAATATAAAGAAGTAGCCGGCGTTGGCAAACGCCCATAATGCGGCAATAGTGGCCAGTACCTCGTATAAGGGAGCCTTAAGGTCGTTGTCTGTGGCGGCGTGGTCTGGCACAGACTCATGATACTCCTGCCGGGCGTACTTGCCACCTTCATAAACTAGTTGTATTGTTGCGCGCAGTAACAGTCCTGTTCCAGTTGAGGCGTTGCGTATGCGTTCCTAACAACAGCAATAAGGGAACGAGCAATGGCAAAGGAGTTTAGTGAACTTTCCCGCCCTGAGAGGGCAGAGGTAGTGCGCGAGCTTATCGCACGCGGAGGCTCAGACCTGAGTGTAGCGCTCGAGCTGGGCACCACCAAGAACACAATTGTCGCCATACGCCGCGACTTCGGCATTGCGGCCAACTACCGCCCCGGGTTTGAGGATGTGCAAAAAAGCCAGAGCGGCGTGCCGCTCAGGATGGCAGCGATCGAGGCAACACGCTGCGAGCACAAGGGCGCGCACTGCCCGTACGAGGCCAAGCCGGGCAGCCCCTTCTGCCCCCTGCATCAGGACTAAGACAAACCGCCCCGCGCATAGCGCGGGGCGCTTCTTTACACCTCCCCTCTTTGATTGTATTGTATCGGCAGATCTTGAACCACAGGGAGGACAGCATGGATACCCCAAGAGACAAAGACTACCCCGTTAACGCCGTGCAATGCGACGGCTGCGGAGGTCACGGATGCAAAATATGCAGCATGCGAGGCTGGCTGCCGGCCGGACATCGCAACGGCAGGCTCTGTTGCCGCGACGGGTGCGGCAAGCTTATCCCGCCGGCCCAAGTAGTCTTGTATTGCTCAGACGTTTGCGCCTTCCAAGACGCATAACAGGAGGAGGCAACAATGGCGCGATGGCGAGGTGATTGGGTTTTTATGAATGTGATGCACTACAAGCATCGCAGTTCGGGAAGTGAGACAGTAACCGCGGAGAGCGAGGAGAGCGCGCGTATGATGATCAAATCAAAAGCGACCCGCTCATTGTTTGGCGGCAACATGATGACTACGTACATCACGGTAAGCAATCTTACAAAGGTCAAGGAAGGCTGGTAACACCAAGCAGGAACCCGCGAAAATCGCCCGGCGCAAGCCGGGCGGTTCTTTTTGTATATAATCATCCTGTGGCAAAACAAAAAAACAAATTTAAAGTAGGCGCCTACAAACTGCAGGTTAAGCGCTCCAAGACGGGGCGCGGGCTCTTTGCGCAGGAGGCCATACCGCGCGGCGCGTGCATCATAGAGTACATAGGCCGCCCGCTGGGCCTCGAGGAGATGGCAAAGGACGAGGGCAAGTACTACTTTTGGGTCAGCGACCTGGACATGATAGACGGCAATATAAAGGAGAACACCGCGCGATATATAAACCACTCGTGCGCGCCCAACTGCGAGGTGGACGGCCCGGACGGCCGGATTTTTGTTATGGCTAAGCGCGCTATAGCAGCCGGCGAGGAGCTGACCTACGACTACGGCGACGAGTACTTTAACAAGCACATAAAGCCCAAGGGCTGCCTGTGCCAAAAGTGCGCCCCGCCCAAAAAGGCGCTACAGTAGCACAAGTAGTACGCAACACAGGAGCACAGGATGATACGTTTCCTTATTATCCTCGCGCTCGCCTGTTTTGCCACAGGAGCGCGCGGCGAGGAGCCCGACTTGGGCACCCCGTACCCTTTCGGAAGCGACTGCGTGTCGTCAAAGAGGCAGGATGACGGCACACTGAAAGAACCCGTATGCACTCCGCTTGCATATGCGCCGATAGGCTCGCGGTTTAAGCCCAACTTCCACGAGAACGGCTACGTGGTTAAGTGGCACAAAAACAAAAGAGCCGACCGGGCAGTGCCGGCCAGGCCAGTTAGCGCCGAGGCCGCCCCGAAATAAGTACGGGCGGCTTTTGCTTGTGCATATAAAAAGGGCGGGATTTCTCCCGCCCTTGTCGGCGCTATCTAGGCCTTGCGCTTCTGCTCGTACCTGAGGATGTACATTTCCTTAACCCACTTGCCGTCGGCGGAGAAGCACGCTTGTACGACCGCGTGCAGGTTTGGGTCGTCACTCTCCGCTACCGCGCAGTATCCCTCTTGTCCCGCAACTGTGTAGTGGACGAACGCACTTTTTGAAGAGTATTTCTCATTGTCGGTCTCGTGCTTCGCCACGCACTCGTATCGTTTGCCCGCAATGAGCGGGTAAAACGTTGCAACTGTGCAGCTGTTGCCTATTGTCCTTACAACAGCACCGGAGGTCCTCTCCTCGCCGAGGAGAGTTTCAAAATTAGTGCGAGTGGTTGTAACCACCTTGCCGCTCTGGTCGCGGACGACCATGTTTATAAAGGTAGCCCCTCCTCTCACCTCGGCAAACTGAAATATGCTGAAGGAATCTCCGTTCAGGCTTGTCAGCTCACCTGTTGAATACTCGCCATTGTAATACGCGGGTGCGTGACGCAGGATTACCGTTTGCGCCGATGCGGCTGTGGTAAAGAAGGCGGCAGCAATAAGCACGAACAAACGCAGCATGGCTTGTCTCCCTGTTGAAGTGGATTGAGTTGTCGACGAAAAACCTTACTTTTTTTATTATAACATTTTTACAAAATGCGTCAATGCAAAACTCGTCTACCGGCTCCAGACTATGTCGGAGGGGTCGGCGCGGTAGCGCTTGCCCTCTTTTGCGGCTACGGGGCTCGGTACCGCATTAGTACGGGTAACCGTAAAGCCGTCGCCCACAATCTCTTGGGGTACTGCGAGCACCACCTTTTTGTTTAACTTGGACACCATGGTGACGGCGCTGGCGCGCGCGTCGCTTATGCCCACGCGCTTGCCGTCTACAACGGCATACGCGTCGCTGAAGGTCACCGTACCAAACTCGCTCAGCGGCGCGTATGCGCGCGCGCCCGCGCGGTCGTACACCACCGGCATCTCCTCTATCCACTCAGCCGTGTTGTTGCGCGAGCGGTACTCAAACGTCTGGGCATGATGAGCACCCGTTGTCTCGTTGACAAACGAGAGGTACCACAGGTCGGGTGCTATCTCGGTTAGCGACACCTCTACCTCGTCGCCGCCCGCAACCGCAAGCGGTATGGGCTTTTGGTAGTCGGGCAGGAGCTCGTACCACGCCCAATACTGGACCTTGCCGTTTTGTACCGCGCTGTGCGTGCCCGCCTGTATAAGGTCCTTGGTTTTGCTGCCGCCTATGCCCACCCAGGCCACATCTGTCATGAGCGTGGTGGTGGCGGCAAGTGTGGGCACGACCCACGAGGCGCCCACGGCGCTGAAGTGCCCGCGCCCGGCTACATACCCGGCCCAGTTGCCGGAGAGCCGGCCATTGACCATGCTCTCGGTAGCTGCCATAGCCGGCGAGGCCACCAGGCACAGCAGTGCCACAGCAAGCAGCTTAGAGAGATACTTACGATGCATACTTTTACAATATTACAATAACAGCATACAACTTAGCGGGCCAGCTTGCCGCCGCGGGCCTTGTTGTTCTCCTGCGTTCCGTTCTTGCCGCGGAAGCGGCCTCCCCTGCCGCGCAGCTTGGCCGCGGCCTTTGACGCCAGGGCAACTTTGGTTTTGTGGTTCTGCTTTACGGTCTCGTCTATATCGGCAACCTTGGTGTAGTCACGATAGTACATGAACGATCCTGCGCCATCCTTTTTTGTATCATCCATAGCTTAAGTGTACCGGCTGCGCCTGAACCGGGTGTGACGCCGCAACGAGCCGGATTTGATATACTGTATGCATATGGACACCGCGCTTATCGTCGTCGGATTCCTCCTGGTCGGGTTGCTGGTTATCTGGACGTTTGCGCACCTGAGCGACCCCGAGGAGATAGACGAGGACGAGGAGGCTCAGGTGCGCGAGCAAACTCCCGCCGAGCGCGAGCATGAGCTGTTTGAGGAGGAGGCCAAGAAGGTACAGAGCAATGCGGACGACATCGAATTTTACTCTCCGGGTGACTCAAACACCGACTAGCTTCATAGTAGTATCAGGCGAGCATGCGAAACTTTGTGCATGCAAACAGAACGCGAAATAATCCTCACCTGCCAGGAGTGCGGCCACGAAGAAGTAGACTCGCAGAACAAGCTCCTGATGCTCAAGGTCAGGATGTACAACCACATCAACCACGCGCATCCCGTCTTGGCCGAGCGGTTTAAGGAGGTGGTCGAGGAGCACTCCAGCTTAGTGTACTAAGCTACATATAAAAGGGCGGTCTACTAGCTGCTAGCCGCCTAATTTGATATGGTGGCGGTGAGTATGCAGCCCTACTTTCCAAACAACCCCGCGCTTACCTACTCTGCGCGCTTTGTCCTGCTTGCCCTCGTATACGCCGGAGTGGCCTGGCTGAGCCTCACGTTCCTGCCTGCAGGGACGTCCGGCGCGTCCTTGGTCTGGCCGGTGTCCGCCATAGGCTTGGCCGGCCTCCTCTTTTGGGGGCTTAACCTCTGGCCCGCCCTTACGCTGGGCCTGTTTGTGGTGCTTGCCTCGCAGGGCTTTGCGCCGCCGGTGGCCGCGGGCGTCGCGGTCGGCAATACCATAGAGGCGCTCATAGGCGCCTACATACTCATGCGCGTCGGGTTCCACCCCATTATGAGCCGCCTGCGCGACACGCTCGGACTCATACTGGCGGCCATCGTCTCCTCGTTTGTATCGGCGCTCATAATAGCCACCGCCGCGGCGGTTGTGTATGGCCCCTTCTTTAACATCGAGCTCCTGACGGGGCTCTGGATAGGCCACACGGTGTCCCTGCTCTCGTTCGGGCCGTTTGTCCTGCGCTGGGGCTACCGCCCGCTGTTCCGCAAGACGTGGCAAGAGGTGCTCGAGGGCATAGCCGTATTCGGTCTCATATTCGTGCTGGTGTTCTTCCTGTTTTGGACGCCGCACGGCTCGCTGGGCCGCATCTCGCTCATCTATATACTGATACTGCCTCTTATATGGGCCAGTCTGCGCACCGGGCCGCGCGGGGTGGGCCTCGCGCTCTTTATGCTCGCCACCGTCGGCATCTCGGGCATCCTGTGGGGCTACGGGCCGGTGGACGCCAGCCAACCCGGAGCGCTCTTTGGCGTGCAGACGCTGATAGGCACGCTCTCGCTTATATTCCTTTTGTTTACCTCCATTACCGAGGAGCGCAAGGAGGCCGTCATCGCGCTGGAGGGCCATGTGGGCCAGCTGGAGAATGCGCTCGAGAAGATATCGAGCGAGGACCGCGCCAAGAGCGAGTTTATCGCTATACTGGCCCACGAACTGCGCAACCCGCTCTCGCCGGTCCTCTCCGGCCTCGAGATTTTAAAGACCCGCGAGACGGTCGCGGACGAGGTCCGCGACGTGCACCGCATGATGGGGGCGCACTTAAACACCCTGGCGCGCCTCCTGGACGACCTGCTGGACATCACGCGCATCTCGCAGAACAAATTTACACTCAAGAAAGAGGCCACTACTTTGCAGAACATTCTCGGGCGCTCGTTTGAGATGGCGGAGCCCTACCTGACCTCGCGCAAGCACTCCTTTACCAAGGATATTCCCCCGCAGGACATCTGGATAGACGCCGACCCGGTACGGCTTAGCCAAGTGTTTGTTAACCTGCTTAACAACGCCGCCAAGTACACGCCGGAGGGCGGCGCGATACATCTTATGGCGCGGCTTGAGGGCAAGGAGGCAGTCGTGCGCGTACGCGACAACGGCCAAGGCATCCCGTCCTCCAGGCTCAGGACGATATTTGAGCCGTTTGCCGGCGGAGGCGCCACCGGGGTCCAGGCCGGGCTCCATATCGGGCTGTCGCTGGCCAGGCGCATGGCAGAGCTCCACGAGGGCACCATTGAGGCGCACAGCGGCGGCGTAGACGAGGGCAGCGAGTTTGTTGTGCGTCTCCCTCTGCCGGCCGTGGCGCCCAAGCCGGCACAGGAGCCCAAGCCGGAGTCGCGCACGCGGTTTTCCAAAGATACTGTGCAGGAGCATGCAGGCACGGCGGGACCCATGAGCGTTATGGTGGTGGACGACAACGAAGCCGCCGCCCAGATGCTCGCAACGCTCCTGACCCACAACGGCCATAGCGTGACGATAGCGCACACCGGTCTTGCGGCCCTAGAGGAGGCGCAGAAGTCGCGCCCGCAGGTGGCGCTCCTGGACATTGGCCTGCCCGACATTGACGGCTACGAGGTAGGCAGGCGCCTGCGCGCGCAGATGGGCGGCGACATATCGCTTGTGGCTCTCACCGGCTACGGCCAAGACGAGGACAGGCAGAAGGCAAAGGACGCCGGCTTTGAGGACCACCTGGTCAAGCCTGTCTCTATAGTAGACGTCGAGCGCACACTGGCCTCTCTCAAAAAGGCCTAGGGTGCCAGGCTTCCGTACACCACCAGGCGCTCGGCGTATTCTTCTTTGTCGCGGTTCCACTCCCCTGTGCAGGTTATAAGGGTAAGGTGCGCCGTGTCACGCGCGTTAAATATGCGCTCAAGCGGCACGTCTTTAACGGTGTAGGACGCCACCTCTGTGACCACAAACCTGAGCTTGGTAGAGGACGCCGTGTCCACATAGATCTCGTCTCCGGCTTTTAAATTTCCAAGATGCTTAAACACGCCGTCGAGCGCGAGTGCGTTGTCTACGTGGCCGTCCATTACCGCACTGCCCACAAACCCGGGCACCGCACCGTACTTGTACCAGCCCACGTCGGTATAGTTGCCGGGCGTTGCCATGTTTCCCTCTGCATTGAGTCCCACGTGGCGCACAAACGCATCAATGCCAAGCGCAGGGATGCGCAGGCGCCGCGGCAGCTCGCCTTCGGTGGCGGCGCGCGCGGGCGCGAGCGCCGCCAGGGTGGACGACGCCACCTCGGAGTCAGGCGCATAAAGCGTAGCGCGCACGAGCGTGCCCGCAAAAACCACGCCCGCCGCAAGAGTTATGATGGCGACGACAAGCCGCGGTGTTAGCCGCATGCGCTATACATATACCAACGGCATAGCGAGTGCCAGGAGCGTGCCTATCATGAGCCCCAGCATCCCGCCTGCAATCCTCTTTATTACAATACCCATGTCTCCAGTATGCCCGCGCGGACTGAAATAGAGATGAATACCCTTTGTGGGCACAGGTGCTACAATCTGAGTCATGACTATGTTTGATGCGGCCATACTGGGCATTGTCGAGGGCATCACCGAGTTTCTGCCCATATCGTCTACAGCCCATCTGATGTTTGCCAGCGAGGCGCTGGGCCTGGCCCAGACCGTGTTTGTAAAGAGCTTTGAGATTGTGATACAGCTGGGCGCCATACTGGCAGTGGTAGTCCTGTATTGGAGGAAGTTTTTGGAGTTTGACACCATGGCGCGTGTCGCCGTGGCGTTTGTGCCGACAGCCGTCGTCGGACTGACCCTCTACCCCATTATTAAAAACGTGCTCATAGGCAACATTGCCGTGGCTCTGGTGGCGCTCGCGGTCGGCGGCTTGGCGCTCATTGCGTTTGAGCGCTGGCACGGCACGCAGGTGCAGGCAGAGCCCCGCGCGCTTACCTACAAAGAGGCCGTGCTGGTGGGCCTGGCCCAGGCGGTAGCGGTTATACCCGGGGTGTCGCGCTCCGCGGCGACCATTGTCGGCGGCCTTGCACTGGGCATCAACCGCCAGACTATCGTGGAGTTCTCGTTCCTGCTGGCGGCACCCACCATGGCGGCTGCCACCGCGCTGGACCTGTATAAAAACGCCGGCGAGTTTAGCCACGCCAATTGGGGGGTGCTTTTGGTCGGCTTTGCGGTGTCGTTTGTGGTCGCACTCGCGTCCATCAAGTGGCTCCTGCGGTTTGTAAAAACACACGACTTTACCGGTTTTGGCATCTACCGCATCGTGGCGGCGGCCGCGTTCGCCCTGCTACTCCTTTAATACATACTCGTGTTGCAAAGAAAAACGGGCGCCAGGTATCCCTGGCGCCCGTCTCAAACTTTTGTCTATATGCGAGCGGCTGAGTTCCGCCGGTCGTCGAGCCAGTCCATTGTCCTCACCAGATTCCAGATGAAGTAGCCGCCGACCGCCACGAGCATCAGGAAGTTGGCGAGACCGAGCTTTGTGCCGACCTGAGCCGAGGGGAAGAAGGCGTTGGTAAGCACCGCCCCTTGCAAGCCAAAGGCCTGACTCCAGAAGATCACCGCAACGGACAGCAGTGCGCCGGACAGCAGCGGCATATCAGTCGCCACCTCGTACCCGGCCAGCCCGCCCAGGCACAAGGCAGCGGCCAGCAGCACGTACTGGTTGGCTGTGTTGGCAAACATCACCAACAGTATGAGCGTAAGCAGCCCGCACCAGAAACTGATGCGCAACTCATTCATATACCTTTTCACTTATCTCTCCTATGGCTGATGAAGAACGGCATATATTATACCTTTTTATATACAGAAGTCAATTATGACCCCGTACGGTATACTTTTTGGATGCCTCTTGAGCAGGTCATACATCTACTTGAAACATACGGATACGTCCTCCTGTTCCCCATCGCTATCATGGAGGGGCCTATTATCACGGTCATTGCCGGGTTTTTGGTAAGCCTCGGCATCTTTAACCTTTTAGTCGTCTACGCGATTATTGTGGTGGGCGACATACTGGGCGACGCTTTTTGGTACCTGTTGGGCCGCCACGGCAGCGGATGGAAGTACACGCGCCCTATCGAGAACTTTTTTGGCCTCACACCCGAGCGCATCGAGTCTACACGCGTGCGGTTTGAGACGCACCGCTACAAAATGATGATGACCTCTAAGCTGGTGCACGGGGTGGGCTCCGCGGGGCTTTTGGCGGCAGGCATGGTGCGCGTGCCGTACCTGACCTTTGCCGGCACATGCCTGGTGGTAACACTTGGCCAGGCCGCGTTCTTTCTGGCGCTGGGCTATTTCTTTGGGGAGGCGTACGAGGTCATAGGACAGTATCTCGACTACTTTGCCGCCGCGGCGCTCGTGGTAGGATGCATAGGCATAATCGCCGGCATGTGGTATTTGCGCCGGGGTAGAACATCATGAGAGTACTTATCGCTTCCGACACGTATCATCCGCACGTTAACGGCGCGTCCTACTTTACCCAGCGCCTGGCCCATGCGCTCGCCGCCGCCGGCCACGAGGTGGCGGTCGTAGCGCCCGGCCGGTCGCTCTCCCCTACCCACGAGATGCACGGCCGCGTGCATTTTTACGGCGTGCGCTCCTTTCCCATCTTTATCGTGCCCAAGTTCCGGTTTGTGATGCCGGTACTAAGCGCCATACGCAGGCGCACTGCCTATGTTATGCGCGAGTTCAAGCCCGACATTGTGCATATCCAGATGCACTTCCCCATCTCGCGCATGGCGCTTAAGGAGGCGCGCAGGCTTGGCATACCGGTGGTGGCCACCAACCACTTTATGCCGGAGAACCTCACGCACTACCTGCATCTGCCCCGCGCCGTAACCAGCCTCATCCATAGATGGGCCTGGCAGGATGCCGCGCGCATATTTAGGATGGCACACGCAGTATCCGCCCCGACCCGCACCGCGGCAAACATCATGCAGCCGCAACTCAACCAAGAGATGCTGGCCATATCAAACGGCATAGACCTCAAGCGCTTTAACCCCAGCCAAGACCCGGAGCCAGCGCGCCGTGCATACGGCCTGCCGGACAAGCTCACGCTCCTGTTTGTGGGCCGCCTGGACAAGGAAAAGAACGTGGACGTGGTCCTGCGCGCGGTCGCATTGGCTAAAGATGCAGACTTCCACTTCGTGGTGGCGGGACACGGCGCCGAGCAAAACAAGCTCCAGCGGCTTGCCAAGACTCTGGGCATACAGGGGCGCGTCACCTTTGCGGGCTTTGTACCCGACGAGCTCCTGCCGCACCTGTACGCCGCCGCCGACTGCTTTGTTAATGCGGGCACGGCCGAGCTCCAGTGCATTGTTGCGATGGAGGCTATGGCCACGGGCTTGCCCGTTTTGGGTGCGCGCGCCGTTGCCCTGCCCGAGCTCGTCCACCACGAGCACAACGGCTACCTGTTTGAGCCGGGCAACAGCAAAGAGCTTGCGGGATACCTGGCACAGGTAATGACAGACAGGGCGTTGCGCGAGCGCATGGGCCAAGAGAGCCTGCGCATTATCGCCCCCCACGACCTTAACACTACGCTCGAGGCGTTCGAGGATTTTTACCGCAAAGCGATTTCATCTGTATGAAAACGCTCATCAACCGCTACCGCGAGGCGAGGCAGGAGCCGGGATTTGTCGCCTCGGTGTTCGTGGGCGCCTCGGCCATGGCCGCTGCGCTGTGGGTCAACTTTTGGGCCATTAAGCAGGCCACCGCGCACGCCGGGGTCGGCGTCGAGGACCTCATCCTCTCCAACATCCCGGTGTTTGACCTGGACGGCGTGTTTGTATACGGCACATTTATTGTCGTGGCCTTAAGCATACTCATCATCTTTAACCGGCCCAAGCGCGTGCCGTTTGCGCTCAAGGCGCTTGCTCTCTTTATTATCATCCGCTCGATGTTTACGCTCATGACGCATTTGGGGCCGCCGGAGGCGCTGTACGTGACGGACTTTGGCGACACTATAGTGCGCTCGTTCTTCGGGGCGGACCAATTCTTCTCGGCGCACACGGGCATGCCGTTCTTGGGCGCGCTTGCACTGTGGTACCTTAACCGGCGCGAGGCGCTGTTCTTCCTTGCGTCGTCCTTATTTTTTGGCGTAGTGGTTCTGTTGGGCCACATCCACTACACCATAGACGTGGCCTCGGCGTTTTTTATCACCTACGGCATACTCCACATAGCGCAGTGGCTCATGCCCCACGACTGGCGACTGTTTAAGTCGGCTTAGCAAAAAGCCTTTATTTGCAAGGCATTTTGACTATCTGTAGACACGCTTCATGAACAGTTCAGGTTGTATGGGGCACAATAGGATGGTATTAATCGTTCATAAACTCCCTGTATGCACCTACTCATAGTTGAAGACGAGGAGCGCCTGGCCAAGGCCCTTAAAAAGGGGCTCGAGCTTAAGGGCTACGCTGTGGACTGGCTGGCCGACCCGGAGAAGGCCCGCAGCCGCATACTGCTCTACCGCCAGGAGTACGACCTCATCATTCTGGACCTCATGCTGCCGGGGCTCGACGGCGCGACCATTACCGAGTCCGTGCGCCGCGAGAACGTCATGACGCCCATCATCATCCTCACCGCGCGCAACGAGACAGAGCACAAGGTAGACCTGCTTAACAAGGGCGCCGACGACTATATCGTCAAGCCGTTCAGCTTCGAGGAGCTTCTCTCCCGCATCAACGCGGTCCTGCGCCGCCCCACCCAGCAAAAGCCCATTACCCTTAAGGTGGGGCCGCTCGAGATGGACATGGCCACTAGGGTCGTGAGGCGCGACGGGCAGGAGATAGCGTTGACGCTCAAGGAGTTCTCGCTCTTGGAGTGCTTTATGCGCCAGCCCAATGAGGTGTTAAGCCGGGAGAAGCTGTTTGACCATGTGTGGGACTTTAATTCCCTCTCGTGGAGCAACGTGCTTGACGTGCACATGAAGAACCTGCGCAAGAAGCTGGGAGCAAATGAAGATGGTGAACAATTATTTGAGACAGTCCGTGGCGTGGGCTACCGCCTTGTGGGAGAAGTACACGCATAGCTATAGTAGCGACCTCTTCTTCCGCACCGCAGTCCATATTGTCGCCCTCCAGTTGGGGTTTGTAGTCCTGTGCATCGGGGCCATTTTGCTGGTGGCCGCCAGCGCCGGCCAGGGGCTCGCCATGCTGGGACTGCTCATGGCGGTGTCGCTGGCCGCCGCCGCGGTGCTGATACGGCTGAGCCTCAAGCCGGCGCGCGACAACCTGCGCCACCAAAAGCTCTTTATCTCCAATATCGCGCACGAGCTGCGCACGCCGCTCTCTATTATAAAAACCAACAGCGAGGTGGCGCTCATGGACCCGGGGCTTGACCCGGACGCCGCCTCCGCCTTTAAGGAGACCATAGGCGAGCTTAACCGCATCTCCGACATTATTAACAACCTGCTCTCGCTCAACACGCTGGCGCGCCCCGAGCGCATGCAGTTTAAAAATCTCGACCTCACTCCCCTGGCCGAGGCAGTGGTGGCCCGCTACCAGCCGCTAGCGCGCGAGCGGGGCATAAAGCTTGCCCTGCGCCACGAGCGCGGCTCGATAGTCTGGGGCAACGCGGTGGCTCTCGAGCAGGTCATGAGCAACATCATCAAGAACGCGCTTTCCTACACATCGCCCAAGGACAGCGGGAGCGTTACGGTGGTACTGCGCCCGCAGGAGGGTATGGTGCTCTTCCAAGTAGCGGACAGCGGCGTAGGTATGACACAGGAGGAGCTCCTGCATATATTCGAGCCGTTTTACCGGGCCGACAGCTCGCGCAACCGCCGTGCAGCAGAGGAAGGATCGGGGCTGGGGCTCACCATTGTCAACGAGATGGTGCGCGTGCACCGGGGCAAGATACAGGTGGAGAGCCGCCGCAAATCCAGCAAAAAGCCCGGCGGCACAACAGTGTCGGTGTTTTTGCCACTGGGGGGCGCGGCGGCCAGGCAAGCGCAAGAGTCCAGCTCGACCTCGCTGGACTTCTCCAACCACAAGAGCAAGAGTGTGAGCGCTTAATGCGATTTCTTCATGCACATATTCATACTCGCTTTAAGGCGCACTGCTAGCATGTACCTATAGCGGGCGACAAATCCGCGGGGTCGGCGCACAGAGCCCACAAGAGGCCGCCGTTACCTTAAGAGCAGGCGCTTGGTTACAAAAGCATACTAGCCATAACGCGGTCGACTCACGCACTATGGAAAAAATAAGTAGCTAAGCCGGAGGGCTGGGCCGCCAAAGGCGTCCTGGCCCTCCGGCGCTTGTATACTTATACTTGTAATTTTTGAGTGCAGCAGTAGACTTCTGGTATATGAATAAAACAGGCTGGACGCTCGCCATCATAAGTATCCTTGTTATCGTCGCCGCCATTATCCTTTTTGTGCTCCCCGGCACCGGCCGCGCCCCTACGGTCGAGACCCCGGCCACCACGACCCCTGTTGTGGTGGATGAGAATCCATCCTTTGAGGACATGCTGGTTGTCGAGTCGCTTAACGACAACGACTCCATTGCCTCGCCGCTTACCATAACGGGCCGCGCGCGCGGCGGCTGGTACTTTGAGGCCTCCTTCCCTATCGAGATACAGAACGCATCGGGCACCAAAATAGCCGAGGGCCCTGCACAGGCGCAGGGCGAGTGGATGACGGAGAACTACGTGCCCTTTAGCGCAACGCTCACCTTCCCCGCCCAGCCCGCAGGCTCTGTAGGCAAGGTTATACTGCGCAACGACAACCCTTCCGGCCTGCCCGAGAACGCCAAGTCGCTCGAGATTCCGGTCACGTTCTAGCGTCCAAGCTGCAGCAGGCGCAAGCAAAAAGGCCCTGAAAAATAGTCTGGCCCGCTAGAGCCTTAATGGCTCGACGCGGGAGACCCGAGGACTTTTTTCAGGGCCTTTTCTGCTGGAGCTTTACAGCCTAAGGTCGCGGTTGTGCTCCTGGGCCTCGATCTTGAGGTTCTCTGCCCTCCAGCCCACCCCGTTGGCAATAACCTGCAGGAGCGAGCCCGCACCCGCAATAGCCAAAAAGAAGATGACCGACCACGCCCACGGGTAGACAAAGTAGGCAAACACCACTATGGCCGCCGACCATATGCCGATACACCAGGGGCAGTTAAGCAGGTCGTACACCGTGTGCCTAAAGCCGCTTTGGTATGGGGTTACCTCCACATACTCCACACTGTCCTTTTCTATAACCGTGGTGCGGGCAAACAGCTCCCTAAACCAGCGCGTAATTTTGTCGTACACCACCAGGCGCGTAATGCGAAATGCCGCAAACGCCATCATGATGGCGTCAAACGCCGGCACGGATGTTAAGAACCCGCCGCGCATGTCCTGCATGGCCCACAAGCCCGCCACCAGCACAATGACAAAAAAGACAGAGAACAGGAAGTTCCAAAAATTCTGGTCCTCCTTGGCGCGCAGTGTTTGCATACCCCAGTATGGCATCCTCATACAAAAAGAAAAAGGCCCTACCGAGATGGCGGGCCTTTTGAGAAACTATTTTCTGAGCTTAAGCTTTCGCCATGCGAATCGCGCCGGCGATAGTATTGTAGAGACCCATGGTAAGACAAGTACCACAAGCTACCGCAACAACACCAGCAAAGGGCGGTTCCCCTATGAGCATCAGCGAGGCCAAGCCTATAGACAACGTGGCACTCCCAAACCACAATTGTGTTGACGGCTTTGCGGCATCATAGCCGGACGCCGAGGTGACCTTTTGTGTATTCATTTGCACCCTCCATTTGAGAACAGTGTGAGCAGGTCATACTGCTTCACTTCACGTACTATTATGCACCCAATTCCATTCTTTGTCAATAGGACTTAAAGTGGCTCTGTAGAGCCATGGTTGCGGTGGGAGAAAGTGGTCAAAAACAAGGCAATTTTAAGGCAAAAAAGTCCATATTTGCACCATTTAATAAAAAATTGGTTGCATTTTGATGAATTTAGTTCCCTTATGCGTTATGCACAGGCCGATTTCATTCAGAGCGGGCGATAATGGATGTTCGACTTTAAAAACAGGCAGCTTTTATTACTTAATCCCCCACCACAATGGCAACGCCCAAAGTTAAGAAGCGCAACGGTTCCATAGCCGACTTCGAGCCGGCCAAAATAACCGTTGCGGTGCAAAAGGCGTTTGCCGCCGTGCTGGGCGACAGCCACGACCGCGATGCCATAGCCATTACCAAGGCGGTAGTAGACAGTCTGGAGGCCAAGTACGGCCAGACCGCTTTTATCCCAACCGTGGAGGACGTGCAGGACCTGGTGGAGAACGCTCTTATGGAGCGCGGGTACTTTGGCGTGGCCAAGGACTACATCATCTACCGCTACGAGCACGCCAAGGCGCGCGAGGAGGCCAAGCAGGAGGTCGCAGAAAAGATAGAGGAGAACGCCCTGTTTATAACCAAGCGCGACGGTAGCCGCGAGCACTTTAGCGAGGCCAAGCTCACCCGCGCGCTTGTGTTTGCCTCTGTGGGCTACGAGGCCATAATAGACACCCCCGCCATCATCAGCCGCGTGCGCCAAGAGATGTACGACGGCATTAAGACCAAGGACATCCACGACGTGCTTATTATGGTCACCCGCAGCTTAATAGAGCGCGACCCGGCCTACTCCTATGTGGCGGCGCGCCTTTTGCTCCAGTACATGTACCGCGAGGCCATAGGCGAGGTAGACGACTACGCCCGGCTCGAGGACAGCCACAAGGCGGCGTTTGTGCGCAACATACAGCGCGGTGTCGAGACCGGCTGGTTTGACCCTGAGCTCCTGACCTTTAACCTCCAAAAGCTAGCCGATGCGCTTGTTATAGAGCGCGACAACGACTTTAAATACCTGGGCCTGCAGACCCTGCAGTCCAACTACCTCTCCAAGGAGGTGCAGACCCGCAAGCTCCTGGAGACCCCGCAGATGTTCTGGATGCGCGTGGCCATGGGCTGCGCCCTGGCCGAGAAGACTCCGGAGGCGCGCGAGCAGCAAGCCATAGAGTTTTACGAGATCATGTCGGCCATGTACTACATGCCGTCGTCCCCCACCCTGTACCACGCCGGCACCACCATACCCCAGCTGTCCTCGTGCTTTCTCTCTACAGTCCCGGACGACCTGCACAGCATATTTGACGAGTACAAGGACGGCGCACAGCTCCTAAAGTACGCCGGTGGCCTCGGTGTGGACTGGTCCTACATCCGCGCCGCGGGCAGCCTAGTCTCTAAGACCGGCGTGGAGAGCCAGGGCGTGGTCCCCTTCCTGCGTATTGCAAACGACGTCACCATTTCCATCAACCGTTCGGGCCGCAGGCGCGGCGCCACTGCCGTGTACCTCGAGTACTGGCACCTCGAGATTGAGGACTTTATAGAGCTGCGCAAGAACACCGGAGACGAGCGCAGGCGCGCCCACGACCTTAACACCGCTACCTGGATCCCCGACCTGTTTATGAAGCGCCTCCAGGAGGACGGCCAGTGGACGCTGTTCTCGCCATCGGATGTCCCCGACCTGCACGACCTGTATGGCAAGCGCTTTGACGAGGCTTACGAGAGGTACGAGAAGATGGCGCAGGAGGGCAAGATTAAGCATCACAAGGTGCTTAAGGCAGGCGACCTGTGGCGCAAGCACATCACTATGCTCTTCGAAAGCGGCCACCCCTGGATAACCTGGAAGGACCCGTCCAACATCCGCTCGCCGCAAGACCACGTGGGCGTCGTGCACTCCAGCAACCTGTGCACCGAGATAACGCTTAATACGTCGAAGACCGAGACCGCCGTGTGCAACCTGGGCTCGCTTAACCTGGGCGCGTTTGTCACCCGCGATGCTAAGTTTGACCGCGACCTGGTGGCGCGCGTGGTGCCGGTGGCCATGCGCATGCTCGACAACGTTATAGACGTCAACTTCTACCCCACGGAAAAGACCAAGAACTCCAACATGCGCCACCGCCCGGTGGGCCTTGGCCTGCGCGGGCTTATGGATGCCCTGTACAAGATGGGCATTAACTTTGACACCGACGAGGCGGTTAAGTTTAGCGACGAGAGCCAGGAGGTCATTTCCTACCACGCGGTACTCTCGTCGTCCCTGCTTGCCAAGGAGCGCGGGACGTACGAGACCTACAAGGGCTCTAAGTGGGACCGCGGGATATTGCCGCAAGACACGCTGGCCCTATTGGAGCAGGAACGCGGGCAAAAGATAGACGTGCCGCGCCACGAGACGCTGGACTGGCGCCTAGTGCGCGAGGCCGTGCGCCAGTGGGGCATGCGCAACTCCAACACGCAAGCCCACGCGCCCACCGCCACTACCGCCAACATTGCGGGCTGCTACCCAACTGTCGAGCCGATATACAAAAACATCTACGTAAAGAGCAATATGGCCGGCGACTTTATGATAGTCAACGAGTTTTTGGTCGAGGATCTCAAGAAGTTGGGGCTGTGGAACCAGGACATGCTGGAAAAAATAAAGTTCCACGACGGCTCTGTCCAGCAGATACTCGAGATCCCGCCCGGCATACGCGAGAAGTACAAGGAGGTGTTTGAGATGGAGCCGCAGTGGCTCATTAAGGCGGCCGCGTACCGCGGCCGCTGGATAGACCAGTCGCAGTCGCTCAACATCTTCTACGGCGGCACATCCGGCCGCGTCCTCTCCGACATCTACATGTACGCCTGGTCTATGGGCCTTAAGACCACTTACTACCTGCGCACCATGGGCGCCTCGAGAGTCGAGAAGAGCACCATAGACAGCTCCAAGCACCAGAACCTGGCCAACCCCAGCACCGCTGTGGCAAGCGGCATCGCCAGCTCAGTCGTAATCCAGGAGACGGTTACCGTGGTGACCCAGGACAGTCTCATGGCCCGCGGCCATTTAAGTACACTAGAGGCGCAGGCCATGCACGCCAACACGGCACAGGAGGCCGTGGCCATGATGACCGTGGGCGAGGTGGTGGCCGATGTAGAGCAGGCCCAGGTGGCCGCAGGCCAGCTGGAGCTTATAGCGGCTGCCAAGCAGGCGCCATACGCCCCTGGCTCGATGTTTGCCGGAGCTGAAGGTTCGACCTTGGGAGCCTCTGAGCTAAGGTCGAACCTTGCCTCAGCCGGCATCCCCTCCTTTGGCGGCGCGCCTGTAGCGGTAGTAAACCGCCCCAAGCTCGAGGTCCTGAGCGAGCCCTGCGAGTCCTGCAGCGCGTAACTAACCAAATATAAAAGAAAAGGCCCCGGAGAAAGACTCGGGGTCTTTTCTCTCGGGGCTTTGGGGGCCTAGCTTGAGGCCATAGAGCCGGGCGGGAACGGCTCCAAGGAGCCGAGCTCGCCCAGGCGCTCAGGGTAGTGCTGAGCAATCCAGGCATGGGCCCCAAGCTGGTCCATGCGGCCGCATGCGACCTCCTTGAGCGCAGCAAAGACAAAGTCAAAGTTTGCCTCCCCCGCCTTGCGCTGACGCTCGACATCTACGCGAGAATAGTTGCCATCTCTACTTAAAGCATTACCGCTCATGGGCAGACCTCCGGTTAATGAACTTCAATAAAACTTTACCTATTTTAATATCAAAAGTCAACCCCTTGCAGGGGGCCAAATAGATGCCATGGTGCCTAATCCCCTTGCCCCGCCTGCCTCGCAAACGGTAAAATATAGGTACTAGATATGGGTATCATAAACGGCGCCAACACCACAGACCCCAACAAGATACTTCCGATGAAGTACCAGTGGGCGCGCGTGCACTACAAAAAGGGCGTGGCCAACAACTGGGTCCCCGAGGAGGTCTCCATGCAGCAGGACGTCGAGCTGTGGAAGAAGCCGGGTGCCTTGAGCGAGGACGAGCGCCGTATGATCCTCTGGAACTTGGGGTTCTTTAGCACAGCCGAGTCTCTGACAGCCAACAACCTGGTGCTGGCCATATACCGCCACATTACCAACCCCGAGGCGCGCCAGTACATACTGCGCCAGGCCTACGAGGAGGCCGTGCACACCGACACCTTTATCTACTGCTGCGACACGCTGGGGCTTAACCCCGACGAGATATACAAGATGTATGAGAATGTCCCGTCTATAAAGGCCAAGGACGAGTTTGTGGTCGAGATGACCAAGTCGGTGTTTGACCCGGACTTCAATACCCAGGGAATCGACAACATAAAGCGCTTTGTGCACGACCTGGTGGGCTACTACGTCATTATGGAGGGCATCTTCTTTTACGCCGGGTTTGCCATGATGCTCAGCATGCTGCGCAAAAACCGCATGGTCGGCATCGGCGAGCAGTTCCAGTTTATTTTGCGCGACGAGTCGGTGCACCTGGCCTTTGGCGCGGACCTTATAAACACCATTGTGCAGGAAAACCCCGAGATCTGGACACCGGAGTTTAAGCAGACGCTCACCGACAACATCAAGCGCGGCGTCGAGCTGGAGAAAGGTTATGTGGACGACGCGATGCCCCGAGGCATCGTGGGGCTGGTGCCCGCTACCGTTAAGCAGTACGTGGAGCATATTGCCGACCGCCGGCTTGAGCGCATCGGGCTGGAACGCCAGTACCACAAGGACAACCCGTACCCGTGGATGTCAGAGATTATGGACATGCCCAAAGAAAAGAACTTCTTTGAGACCCGCGTGACCGAGTACAAAACCGGCGAGCTGGATTGGTAAGATTCTAAAATTAAAAAGCAGAAACCCGCCGGGAGTACCCGGCGGGTTTTATTTCTTGCGGGACTTCTCCAGCTCTTGATACACTTTCCGAAGATCGTCCCTGTCGTGCGATGCGTCGTGCTTTATCATGCCGAACCCCATAATAAAGAGGCTTATGAATATCGCCGACACAAGCACAAACATGACCACAGCCTTAAGGAGCGGGCTGTGCCGGGTTTTTGGTGCCTGCATGGTTCCCCCTTTCCGCCCCCACAATACCCTATTTAAGGCTCTTTTCAACCTCGTACTCACCCGCCTTGGTGCGCAAAATGTGGAGGGCCAAGGCCGGCACGCCCAGGTGCTTGCCCACGCCGTGGGCTATAGAGCGCGCATAGGTGCCGCTGCTGCAGGCAATCTTTACAGTCGCGCAGGGGAACTCGCGCGTGCCCTTTGGCTTTAGGTTTTGCCGCCACCCGGCCAGTATCTCCTCTTGCCTAAAGTCGCCGTTAACCTTGCCCACGCTCTCCTCTATGTAGTGCAGCAGCTGAGGCTCCTTAACCTTGTAGAGCTTCTCTATATCTATGTGGTAGATGGTGACACTGCGGCTGGGCAGGAGTATGGATGAGAGCGCGTTGTTGCGCGCCCACTCAAAGAGTGACTTGCCCTCTACGGTCTTCGATGAGTACGGCGGATACTCTTGGTTAAGCTGGCCTCTAAACTCGTTAAGCGCCTGCTGCAGCGCCTTCTTGCTTAACCCCGCAGCGTCGCCCGTCTCCATCACCCGGCCCAGTACATCGTACGTGTCTGTGGAGAACCCAAAGAGAATGTCGAGCGTGTACTCCTTGCTAAGGTCAAGGTAGGCGTCGCGGCGCTTGTTGGCCGAGCCCACGAGGCACAGCAGCACGCCCTCGGCCATAGGGTCCAGCCTGCCGGCGTAGGACAGCACCTCGTGGGCGTAGTGGGGCTTCTCCACCCTTAATCGCTCAAGCCTCTCGCGCGGGGTCTCGCCCAGTTTTTTATAAAGGTTGAGTACCTGGCCGGCGGTGTTCCTCTTTATGCTTATGTCTTTCGGGTCTGCCATGGCGGGGTTGTCTGACATAAGGAATCTATATCTGTTAGAATACCAGCAAGGCCCCCAAACGCCAAAAAATGTCCAAAAAACTCCCCACAGACCCGTACAAAGGCGTGCGCGATTTTTATCCGGAGGACTTCGCTACGCTCAAGTTTATCTTTGACACTTGGCGCCAGGTGGCGCACAAGGTGGGCTATGTCGAGTATGAGGCGTCCATCCTGGAGCCTTCAGACTTGTACCGCGCCAAGGGCGCGGAAAACGAGGAGATGATATCGGACCAGAGCTACACATTTATAGACCGCGGCGAGCGCGAGGTCACCTTGCGCCCCGAGATGACGCCCACCGTGGCGCGCATGGTGGCCGGGCGCCGCCGCGAGCTGGGCTACCCATTGCGCTACTTTTCTATCCCCAACTGCTTCAGGTACGAGCGCACCCAGCGCGGGCGTCTGCGCGAGTTCTGGCAGCTTAACGTGGACATCTTCGGCTCCCGCTCGCCCGCCGCCGATGCCGAGATCTTGTCCGTGGCCTACGGCATGATGATGGCGTTTGGCGCCTCGGAGGGCGACTTTGTCATCAAGGTCGGCAGCCGCTCCTACATAAACGCCGCCATAACCGAGCTGGGCCTGAGCGATGAGAATGCAAAGAAGCTCTTTGCCCTCCTGGACCGCCGGGCCAAGATGCCTCGCGAGGAGTTCCTCCAGGCTCTGGCAGAGCTCTCCGTGCCCGAGAGCATGATACTGCCCGACGAGCCTCCGGCAGATGTGGCAGAGATGCTTGCCGCGCTTAAGGACGCAGGCCTGGGCAACATTGTATGGGACCCGTCTGTGGTACGCGGCTTTGCCTACTACACGGGCATGGTGTTCGAGGTCTTTGATACGCATGCATCCAATAGCCGCGCGCTTATGGGCGGCGGACGCTACGACAACCTCACCGCACTCTTTGACGACGAGCCTCTGCCGGGCGTGGGCTTTGCCATAGGCGATGTTACCATGCGCGACTTTCTGGAGGTGCGCGGGCTCCTGCCGGCGTACGTCCCTCCGACAAAGCTCTATATCGCAACCCCCTCGCCCGAGATGGCGTACGCCGTGCAGGCCCTGGCCGGCGAGCTGCGCCGCGCCGGGGTCAATGTGGCGGTGGACTTTGGCGAGAAAAAGCTGGGCGACCAGATAAAGACCGCCTCTAAGCACAAGATACCGTGGCTTATGGTGGTCGGCGAGAACGAGCTGCAGGCGGGACAGTTTACCCTGCGCAACCTAGAGACCGGGCATGAGGAGACTCTGCCCCAGGGTGCCTTGGCCGACTTCCTACTCAATAACTAATGCGGCGCATCACGTTTGACATCGAGACCGAGGGTCTCTTCCAGGGCAACGGCGACTTCAGCAATCTGGAGGTAACGGTGGTGGGCGTGTACGACTCGGCAACAAAAAAACTCACCGGTTATTACAAAGAGGACCTGCCAAAACTTTGGCCCATACTCGAGAGAGCGGACCTCTTGGTGGGCTACAATAGCGACCACTTCGACATCCCTATACTCAACAAGTATTACGCAGGCGACCTCAGCCGCTTTAAAAGCGTCGACCTGCTTAAAGAAATAAAAACCACTCTTGGCCGCAGGCTCAAGCTGGACGGCATAGCCGAGGCTACCTTGGGCAAGAAAAAGTCCGGCAGCGGCATAGATGCCGTCGAGTGGTGGAAGCAGGGTCTTAAAGAAAAGGTCATGGCTTACTGCCTGGACGACGTCGCCATAACAGACGAGCTGTACCGCTATGCGATGAAAAACAAAAAGCTAAAGTACAAAGACTACGACGGCATCCGCGACATCAAGCTCGACACCACTCTATGGGAGTCCGAGGGCGACTCCCCCGCGCTCAACCACACCCTCCCCTTCTAATTTTTCCAACGTTCACGGTCGTAACAACCTGATAAACGAGCAACGTCAAGTAGTTTGCGGACAGGATACCGAGGGCGGTACAATAGACACATATGAACAGAAATTACGCGCTGCCTATTACTATCGTCGTTGCAGGTCTTATTATCGCGGGCGCCGTGTTCTGGGCGGGCAAGTCGGGTACCGCTACGCCGCCCGGCTCCGGCAATGCGCAGAATGTGCGCCCCTACACTCCCAGTGTAGACCACATCCTGGGCAACCCCGAGGCCCCCGTTAAGATCGTCGAGTACTACGACCTCGAGTGCCCTTACTGCAAGACCTTTAACACCACCATGCACCAGATAATGGACTACTACGGCGCCCAAGGCCTTGTGGCATGGGTAGCGCGCCCCTTCCCGCTCGCATCCATACACTCCAAGTCGCCCAAGGAGGCCGAGGCGGCCGAGTGCGCGGCAGACCAAGGCGGCGATGCGGCGTACTTTAAGTACACCGACGCCGTGTTTGAGGTAACTCCCAGCAGCAACGGGCTGGACCTAGCCCAGCTCCCGGTTATTGCCGGCAACATCGGGCTTAATGTAGACACCTTTAACGCCTGCCTTAACTCCGGCAAGTTTACCAAGAAGATCACCGAGAGCTACCAGGAGGCTATAAAGGCCGGCGCGCAGGGCACGCCCTACACGCTCCTTATGGTCGGCGAGGACTCTGTGGTGCTCTCCGGCTCCCAGCCGTACAGCTCTATGCGCGCCGCGATAGACGCCGTGCTCTCGGGCATGCCCGGCGGCGCCGACGTCACCCCGGCAGCCACAACAACTACGGAAGACCTCCAGCAAAAAGGCGGCGAGTAGCCCTCCACTACAGCGCAGCAAGTTTGGCTCCGCAAAAACCCTCAAGAAAAAGTCCTCGGATCTCCCGTCTCGCGCTACGGCGCATCGCGGGCCAGACTATTTTCTTGAGGGTTTTATGCTGTGCTACTCATCCGGCCTAAAGTGGTCGTCGGACTCCTCGGCCGCCAGGTTTATGCGATAGATGTCGAACGAGTTTTCGCCCTCAAAGATGTCACTAGGGTTGGGTAGGAAGACGCGCATACCCTCCAGGGCCAGCGTGGCGTCGCGCAAGAGCCGGTTAAAGACAATAAACTCGCGGCGGAAGGTGCGGAAGTCAATAATGTAGCGGCGCACTTGGGGGCGGCCGTCCGCGTTGCGGGTAATCTTGACCTCGTGGATGATAAAGCGGCGCACCGGCTTGTTAAAGGTCTTTTTGACCGTGTAGTAGTTAAATATCGCCTGCATCACAAACAAAGACTTGTCGCCTTTAGTGGGGCTAAACGCCGCCACAAACTTGTAGTCCACCACGTCAAGCCCATTGCGGTCTACCATACTCTTGACCACCAGGTCTGACACCGCCTTAATAGGCAGCGGCAAGCCTGTCACCTCCACCGTGGCCTTGCTCTCGACAGCCACCACCTTGTACTTGGGAGGCCGCTCCAGAAAGAAGCCGGTTGCCTGCAGGTACTCGCGCTCCATACTCTCGCGCTTTTTCTTGCGGGCCCTTTTGCTTGTAACTCCCTTGCCAAAGTTGATCTCAAAGTCGGCCACCTGGCGCAGGCTCTCCAGCCCCAGCTCAATTGAGGCCTCGCGAGAAAGCCCACTGTAGTAGTGCTCCAGCGCCTTGTGGCAGGCCCGGCCCACCACACCCGCGGGGCCGCTAGGCGTGTCGTATACCAGCTCGACATAGCGCTTGTACCACGCCAGTGGGTTGCGCAAAAAAGCCATGAGGCTCGAGTGACTCCAATGCTTGATAGGCAGCTTAGTAGCTCCTGAGGCGCTTGGCTTTTTCATGAGTGCGGATGCGCTCGAGGGCCTTGGCCTCTATCTGGCGGATGCGCTCGCGTGTGACGCCGAATTTCTTGCCCACCTCCTCGAGCGTGTGGTATATCCCGTCCTCCAGGCCGTGGCGCAGTTTGAGTATCTCGCGCTCTTTAGGCGAGAGCTCGTCTAAAATCTCTTTAAGCTGGTCGCCCAAGATACGGCGCGACACCTCCTGGTCGGGGCCGAGTATCTTGTCGTCTTTTATAAAATCGCCTAAGACCGACTTGCCGTCGTCGTCATCAGAGCCCACCGGAGACTCCAAGGACACGGTGTCCTGGTCTATCTTTTCTATCTGGTAAATTTTGTCTACATCAACGCCCATCTCCAGGGCTATCTCCTCGGCCAGAGGGTCGCGGCCCAGGTCCTGGCTCAGGCGGCGCGACACCTGCTTGTACTTGGCTATGGTCTCGACCATGTGCACCGGGATGCGGATGGTGCGGGACTGGTCTGCAAGCGCGCGGGTTATAGCCTGGCGTATCCACCAGGTGGCGTAGGTCGAGAATTTAAATCCTTTTGTCCAGTCAAACTTGTCCACCGCCTTAAAGAGGCCGATGTTGCCCTCCTGTATAAGGTCCAAGAGCGTTAAGTCCGGACTGCGGCCCACGTACTTCTTGGCAATAGAGACCACCAGGCGCAGGTTGGCGCGCGCAAGCAGGTTGCGCGCCTCCTCGTCGCCGTCCATGATGCGCTTGGCCAGGTCGCGCTCGCTCTGCGCGTTTAAGAGGGGGTACTTGCCTATCTCGCGCAGGTACATCTGTATAGAGTCATAACTGGAGTCGCTGCGCGAGTAGCCTTTCTCTACCGGCTCCTCGGCAATCTCGAGGAGCCCGCCGCCCTCCAGCACGTCTATGCCGGCGGTGCTAAACTTTTCGTACAGGTCCTCCAAAAACATCACGTCCTCCTCTACCTGGGGGAACGCCTTGAGTATTTCGTCATAGGTGACAAAGCCGCGCTGGCGGCCGCGCACCATCAGGGTCTCGGCCTTCTTGCCCTGCTCCTCGGCCTTCTTGGCCGCCTTGGGGCTCATCACCGGCGACTTGACCGGGGCGGCCTTTTTGGCCGCCTTCTTTTTGGGTGCGAGCTTGGCCCTGCGGGCGGCTGCCGCCTTTTTAAAATTCTTAGCTTTTGACCCCGCCTTTTTCAGGGGGGCCTTTTTCTTCGCCTTCTTTTTCGCCATTTTCATTAATATACCACACTTGCCCTAAAAATGGGAGGTGCCGGCTACTGCAGGAACCTGTGCCGCAGCCTATCCCGGCCCACCTCGCGCTCAATGTCGCCCAGCATGTCGGCCGCTATGGTCGCCTCGCTGCTGTGCTCGCCCACCTCCGCCTCAAACCTAAAGCGCAGGGCCTCGGCCTGGAGCTCCAGCTCAGCCTCCAAAACCCTCATGCGCTCGCCTCCCAGGAGACTTTCTAACTTTTCCCGCACGTCGGAGTCTTTAGCAAAGCTAAACAGGAGCATCGCGGCTTTTCTGTCCTGTGCACTAAGCACACCGAGTGGGTCTTGTGCCAATTGTGCCGCCGGCTGATGAAGGGTCGGTGAACCCCGTAGAGCGCCTTCGTCGCCACGGGGCAAGGCAGGTTTTTTGGCGACTTCTGCCCTGACGGCCGCCTCGGGCACGCCCAAGCGCTGGGCAATAATGCGTATAAAGTGCTCGCGCTCGATGTTGCTCTCTATGGCCGCAACCAGCGGCAGAACGTTGGCCTCCACAGCCTTCTGGTATGCGCGGGCATCCAAGGTCCCGGGCTTAAGCGCGTCTAAAAAGAACTCCACAGCACTGCGGCTGGTGCGTATGGCCGCCTTAAGGAGCTCCGGGTTTTGGCGGGCGACATCTGCGGGGTCCTGCCCCGCAGCAAACGCCGGCACCTTAACGTCAAAGCCAGCTTGTATAGCCATGAGCGCCGACTTAAGGCCCGAGCGCACGCCCGCGGTGTCGGCGTCCAGCGCCAAAATGAGCCGCTTGGACAGCCGGCCTAAGAGCGATAGGTGCTCTTGGGTGAGCGCGGTGCCGGAGAGTGCCACCGCAAAAGGCAAGCCCGACTGGTGCGAGAGCACCAGGTCAAACTGGCCCTCTACAAGCAGGATGCAGTCTGCTTTGCGTATTGCCACCCTAGCCTTATCAAACCCATACAAGACCTTGGACTTTTTAAACAGCGCGGTCTCGGGCGAGTTGACGTACTTGGCGGGCTCGACCTCGCCCGACTGCCCCGCAATCTTTTCAAAGAACCGGCCCGAGACAGCGATGGGCGCGCCTGCGGCGTCGAATATAGGGAACATGATGCGCCCGCGGAAGCGGTCGAATATCTCGCCCGGACGCTTCTCCGAGCGAATGGCAAAGCCCGCCTCGACAATGTCGGGGTGGCCAAAGCCCAAGGCCACCAAGTGCCTGCACAAAGACTCCCACGCAGCGGGCGCATAGCCCAGGCGCCAGGCCTTGATGCTCTCCGGCGAGACCCCGCGGGTCTTTAAGTACTCGAGCACGGCCGGATGCTTTTGCAGTTCTGACTCATAAAAAGCCGTGGCCGCCTCGCACACCTCGCGGAGCTTTTCCTCCTTTTCCTTTTCCTGTTCACGCTCCTCCGCCGCCTGCGGATTGCGGGTGCGTGGCACTAGCTTAATCCCCGCCTTTTCAGCCAGTTGTTTTAACACAGTCGGAAAGTCGGTGCCGTCCATCTTCTGCACAAAGCTAAAGACGTCGCCCTTCTCGCCGCAGCCAAAGCAGATGTAGGTGCCGCGCTCCGGTGAGACCATAAAGCTCGGCGTCCTCTCATTGTGGAACGGGCACTTGCCCGAGAAGTTGCGCCCCGCTCTCTTTAACTGCACATACTGCCCGATTATCTCGACAATATTGATCCGGTCCTTAATCTGTTGCACCTCGGTGTCCATAAGTACCCTATTCTAGCCGTTTTTGAGGTATCCCGCAGGGGTACTTGACAAACACCCCATACGGGTGTATAATAGCAGTATAAAGGTTCACACAGGGGAGATTCCCATGTCAGTGCTTATCGCTCTCATCGTCGCAATCCCTTCGGTTCCCGCTCTCTTTGTTTACATCACGCTGGTCGCCTAATGACTAGCCCCCATCGAACAAGGCCGCGCTTCCCTCCCGGGATGCGCGGCCTAATTCTTTTAAATAGTTTGAATGTTACGAGACGCGGACTTTGTCCTCGGCTACCTGGTCCGCAGACGGAGCGTAGCGGTTGACCAGCTTCTCCTTCGGAGATCCCTTGAAGCCCGTACCCGCCGGGATAAGCCGGCCGATGATGACGTTCTCCTTGAGACCCTCGAGCTTGTCTACAGAGCCGTACATAGACGCCTTGATGAGCATGCGCGTCGTGTTCTGGAACGATGCAGCCGAGAGGAACGATGCGCGCGACAGCGAGACGTCGAGGATGCCCATGACCAGGCCGTCTGCCTTGGCCGGCTCGTTGCCTGCCGCCTTGGGAGCCACATTGACCGCGTCGAAGTCCATCTGCGACATTACATCGCCCACCGAGAGCTCGGTTGCGCCGGAGTTCGATATCTTAACGCGGCTGAACATCTGGCGGATGATGACCTCGAGGTGCTTGACCGAGATAGACGCGCCCTGGAGCTCGTATATCTTGATAACCTCGGTGATCATGTACTCCTGCGTCTTGTCCTTGCCCGCGTACTTGAAGAGCTCGGTCAGGTCGGCAGAGCCGTCGGTCAGAAGCTGGCCGCGGGTAACCTTGTCGCCTACCTTGACCACCGGCACGCGGCGCGGTGCCAACTCGTACTCCATAACCTCGCTGCCCTTCTTTGTCTTGGACTTAAACTCGAGGTCCGGGGTCACAATGATGACCTTGTCCTTGCCGTCGTCCTTGATCTCGAGCACCTCGCCCGAGACAGAGGCCACGGTGGCCGGGTTGCGCGGTGCGCGGCGCTCAAAGATCTCCTCGACGCGCGGCAAGCCCTGGGTTACGTCGCCGCCCTGGCTGGCCGCGCCGCCGGCGTGCTTGACGTTCATAGTGAGCTGGGTGCCCGGCTCGCCGATAGCCTGCGCGGCAATAGTGCCCACGGCCTCGCCCAATGCGACCGGCTTCATCTGGCCCAGGTCGGCGCCGTAGCACGTGGCACAGATGCCGCGCTCGGCCTTGCAGCCGATAGGGCTGCGCACGTAGACGGACTGCGCGCCCATGTCCTCGATGCGCTTGGCGTCTGCCTGGGTGACAAAGTGGCCCTTCTTGTACTCGGTCTTGCCGTCTGCCTCAATGTCTTGCGCCAGGAAGCGGCCCTCAATGTTCTTAGCCAAGAACGTGCCGATGCCGGATGCGGACTCGCGCTGGACGACAATACCGTCCTTGGTGCCGCACTCCTCCATGGTGACAACAATGTCCTGTGCGACGTCGAACAGGCGGCGCGTCAGGTAGCCGGCCTTGGCTGTCGAGAGCGCCGTTGCGGCGAGGCCCGAGCGGCTGCCGTGCGTAGTGATGAAGTACTCTATCGGGCTGAGGCCCTCCTTCATAGACTTGGTAACCGGGAGCTCAAGCGTCTCGCCGGAGGGAGATGCAATGAGACCCTTCATACCGGCCATCTGAGTGAGCTGGGCCGGGGACCCGCGGGCGCCGGAGCGGAGCATGTCCTCGACAGAGCCGTTGCGCGGCAAGGAGGCCGGGATGAGCTTCTCGACCTGCGACTTTGCGTCGTGCCAGATCTCGAGGTTCATGTGGTAGCGCTCCTCCTCGGAGAGAAGGCCGTCCTGCCAGTGGCGCACTATCTCCTCGGACTTCTTCTGCGCCTCGTCTACTATTGATTGCTTTTCAGGCGGGATACGGATGTCGTCCAGAGACCAGGTGATGCCCGACTGCGTCACATAGCGGAAGCCGAAGGTCTTGATGCGGTCCATAATCTCCGGGATCTTCTCGAGCCCGTAGCGCGCAATAAGGTCGTTGACCAGCTTGGCCAGCGTCTTCTTGTCTATATTGTAGTTGATGTAGGGGTAGTCCGACGGGAAGACGGTGTTGAAGAGCAAGCGGCCTACCGTCGTCTCGAACAAGGCTCCGCCAAACTGCGCGTACTTCTCCTTGTCGCTCGGCAGGACCTTTATCTTGGCCTGGAACCCTACCTGACCGTAGTCGTAGGCGAGGATTGCGGCGTTAGGCGACGGGAACGCGAGCGCCTCGCCCTTCATGCCCTCTACCTCCTTGGTCATCCAGTAGGCGCCCAAGAGGATGTCGAGCAGTTTGGATGCGACGACCGGCTCTCCGTTGCCCGGCTTGAGTATGTTCTTGGATGCGGCCATGATCTCGCGCGCCTCGGCCTGAGCCTCGGGCGAGAGCGGCACGTGTACGGCCATCTGGTCGCCGTCGAAGTCCGCGTTAAACGCGGGGCAGACCATCGGGTGCAGCTGTATTGCGTTGCCCTCGATGAGTATAGGCTGGAAGGCCTGGATACCGAGGCGGTGCAGAGTAGGCGCGCGGTTTAAGAGCACGTACTTGTCGCGGATAACATCCTCGAGTATCGCCCACACCTCCGGTACGCCCTCGTCTATGAGGCGGCCGGCGCCGCGGATGTTGTAGGCCAGCTCCTTCTCCAAGAGCTTGCCGATGACAAACGGGCGGAACAGCTCCAGGGCCATGTGCTTGGGCAGACCGCACTGGTTGAGCTTGAGCTCCGGACCAACGACGATAACCGAGCGGCCGGAGTAGTCCACGCGCTTGCCCAAGAGGTTCTGGCGGAAGAGGCCGTGCTTGCCCTTAAGGTTGTCGCTGAGCGACTTAAGCGGCCTGGTGCGCGCCTGTGTCGTAGCGGAGTATGCGGCTCCGCCATGGCGGATAGAGTTGTCTACCAGGGCGTCGATTGCCTCCTGCAGAATGCGCTTCTCGTTGCGCAAGATTACGTCCGGCGCGTGGATCTCGATAAGCTTCTTGAGGCGGTTGTTGCGGTTGATGACGCGGCGGTACAGGTCGTTGACGTCGGAGGTTGCGTGGCGGCCGCCCTCCAGAGCGACCATAGGGCGCAGGCCGGGAGGGATAACCGGGATGCGCGTGAGGAACATCCACTCGGGACGCACGCCGCTGCGGACCATGCCGCGGACAATAGAGAGGCGCTTGCCCAGCTTCTCGCGCTCGGCTGCGCCGGCGTCTACCAGAGCCTCCTCAATTTCTGTAATAAGCGCCTTGAGGTCGAGCGAGCGGCAGAGGTTGTATATGGCCTCGGCTCCGATGCCCGCCTCGAATATCGCGCCGTACTTGATGGCAAAGCGGTGGTACTTGGGCTCGTCGAGCACCGCGCCTATGTGCAGGCTCTCGATGTCCTTCTTGGCCTCCAAGAAGAGCTCTTTCATCTTCTCCTTGGACTTCTCGTCCTGGAGATTCTTCATCTTCTGCTTGTACTCGGCCTCGAGCTCTGCGGTAACGCGGGCCTTTTCCTTCTCGTGGATAGTATTGACTATATAGCCCGCAAAGTAGACGACCTTCTCGAGCTCGCCGCCCGAGATCCCGAGGACCATGGCGAGGCGGCTGGGGATGGCGCGCAGGAACCAGACGTGTGCCACAGGCACGGCCAGGTCAACGTGGCCCATGCGCTCGCGGCGCACAATGGCGCGCGTAATCTCGACGCCGCACTTCTCGCAGACAATGCCCTTGTAGCGGATACCGCGGTACTTGCCGCAATAGCACTCGTAGTCGCGCTCCGGACCGAAGATCTTCTCGTCAAAGAGGGAGTTCTTCTCGGGGCGCTGGGTGCGGTAGTTGATAGTCTCGGGCTTGGTGACCTCGCCGTGGCTCCACTCCAAGATGCGCTCGGGGCTGGCCGGGCGGATGCGCACCGCGTCGAAGTCGGACGCCTCGGCGCCCGGAGTCTTGCGCGAGCCGCCTACAGGCTGGCCGCCGCGCATAAGCTCGACGTCGAGCGCCAGGCCGCGCAGGGTGTGCAGGAGCACGTTAAATGATGCGGGGGCAAAGTGATGCGTGATGCGCTCGCCGCGGACAATAGAGTCGAAGGCTGCCGAGCGGCCCTGGATGTCATCGGACTTAATGGTGAGCATCTCGCGCAGGGTATACGCCGCGCCGTAGCCCAAGAGCGCCCAGACTTCCATTTCTCCAAAGCGCTGGCCGCCGCCCTGTGCCTTGCCGCCCAGCGGCTGCTGGGTAATAAGCGAGTACGGCCCAATGGAGCGCATGTGGATCTTGTCCTCCACCATGTGATGGAGCTTGAGGATGTACATGTAGCCCACCGCGATGTCCTGCTCGAACGCCTCGCCGGTGCGGCCGTCGTATAGCTTCATTTTTCCATTTTCTGCATGACCCGCCTTTTTTAATTCTTCGCGGATCTCACCTTCGGTGGCTCCGGCGAATGGGGGGCAGATTGCCTGGTAGTTAAGGGTGTTAGCGGCCAACCCCAAGTGGAGCTCGAGTATCTGACCGAGGTTCATACGGCTGGGCACGCCAAGCGGGGTCAAGATGACGTCTACCGGGCGGCCATCCTCCATGTAGGGCATGTCCTCCTCCGGCAAGATGCGCGAAATAACGCCCTTGTTGCCGTGGCGGCCTGCGAGCTTGTCGCCCACCGACACGGTGCGCAGCTGGGCAATCTCTATATGGATGCGCTTGATGATGCCGGACTCCAGCTGGTGGCCCGCCTCGCGAGAGAAGACCTTAACGCCAATGATGCGGCCTCGCTTGCCGTTCTCCATGCGCAGCGAGCTGTCCTTAACGTCGCGGGCCTTGTCGCCGAAGATGCTGCGCAAGAGGCGCTCCTCCGGGGTCAGCTGTGTCTCGCCCTTGGGGGTGATCTTGCCCACGAGTATGTCGCCGGGGCGCACCTCGGAGCCGACGCGCACCACGCCGTCCTCGTCGAGGTTGCGCAGCTTAGTCTCTGAGACGTTGGGGATGTCGTGGGTGGTCTCCTCGGGCCCAAGCTTAGTGTCGCGCACGTTGCAGACAAACTCCTCTATATGTACGGAGGAGAACTTGGAGTCCTTAACAAGGCGCTCGGAAATGATGATGGCGTCCTCGTAGTTGGCACCGCTCCAGCACATAAACGCAACGAGCGCGTTCTGGCCCAGGGCGAGCTGGCCCTGGTCGGAGCTGGAGATGTCGGCCAAGAGGTCGCCCTTTTTAACCTTGGTGCCCACGGAGACCGCCGGGCGGTTGTGGAGGCTGGTAAAGCCGTTGGTGCGCACAAAGTTAACAAACGGGTACTCTACCTCTTTGCCTTTTTCGTTCTTAACTTTGACGCGCTTGCCGTCGGCCTCGGTGACAACACCGGCCTCTTTGGCATAAATAAGGCGGCCGGTGTCCTTGGCGGCGCGCTCCTCCATGCCGGTGGCTACCAGAGGCGCCTCAGGCAGGATGCACGGGGTCGCCTGCTTCTGCATGTTGGAACCCATGAGCGAGCGGTTGGCGTCGTCGTGCTCCAAAAACGGGATCATGGATGTCGCGATGGAGAACGGCTGCTCGGGAGCCACGTCTATATAATTGACCTCCTCGCGGGCGATACGCGCAGGGCCCTGGCCCTGGCGCACCTCCAGCATGTCCTCCTTGATGCGGCCGGAGTCGTCCACAACGGTTGCGCCGTGGGCAATAGCAACACCCTCCTCCTCGGCGGCGTTAAGATAGACTATCTCGTCTGTCACCTTGCCCTTAACCACCTTGGCGTACGGAGTCTCTATCATGCCGAACTCGTTGAGCCGGGCGAAGGTTGAGAGACGCAAAATAAGGCCGATGTTGGGGCCTTCAGGAGTGTGGATGGGGCACAGGCGGCCGTAGTGGCTGGGGTGCACGTCGCGCACCTCGAAGCCCGCGCGCTCGCGGGTGAGGCCGCCGGGGCCAAGTGCCGAGAGCGTGCGCAGGTGCTCGAGCTCCTCCAGAGCGTTGTTCTGCTGCATGAACTGCGACAGCTGGTTGGTGGTAAAAAACTCCTTGATGCGGGCCTGCAGCGGGCGCGGGTTAACAAACTGCTGCGGCATGGTGGCCTCGGCATCAATGGTGGACATGCGGTCCTGGATGTTGCGCTTCATGTGCGTCAATCCGACGCGCAGGCGCGACTGGAGCATCTCGCCCACGTAGCGCACGCGGCGGCTCCCCAGGTGGTCAATGTTGTCCTCGACGGCCTCCGGGTCGTTCTCCAAAGTAAGCAGGTGCTTTATAACGGTGGCAAGGTCCTCCAGCGACAGGGTCTTGCGGACAAGGTCCTTCTCGTCGAGCGATTTGCCAAAGCGCTGGTTAAAGCGGTAGCGGCCCACGCGCGAGAGGTCGTAGCGCTCCTCGCTAAATATAGAGTTGATGTACTCCTCGGCGTTCTTGGCGGTGGCCAGGTCGCCGTCGCGCAGGCGCTTGTGGATCTCGATGTAGGCGTCCTCGACGGCCTTGGCCGGGTCCTTCTCTATGGCGGCCTCTATCCAGGTTGTCGCAAGCTCGTGGCCCTTAAAGAGCGCCTTAAGGTCGGCGTCGGTGTGGGCGCCCATTACGCGCAGCAGCGACACTGCGGGGAATTTGCGCTTGCGGTCAATGCGCACGGCAATGTCGCCGGCGGCCTCGGCCTCCATCTCTATCCAGGCGCCGCGCTGGGGTATGAGCTTGGCGCCAAAGTGGCGCTTGCCCTTGACCTCCTCGGCCGTAAAGAAGACGCCGTAGGAGCGCGCAAGCTGGGGCACAATAACGCGCTCGACGCCGTTTATAACAAAGGTGCCGTGGGTGGTCATCAGCGGCAGGTCGGCCAGGAATATCTCCTGCTCCTTCTCGGTGCCGGCCACCTTGTTGATGAGCTTGACCGTGGCGCGCACGGGGATATCCAGCGTCAGTTTTTGCGCCTTGGCATAATGCTCGTCCACCTTGGGCTCCCCGAGCTCGATCTTGAGGAACTCGAGGTCAAACTTTTTGCCCGAGTAGTCCTTGATGGGGGTGAACTCCTTAAAGGTCTCGCGGACGCCCTTGTCCATGAGCCAGTTGTAGGAGTCGCTTTGTGCCTCTACCAGGTTGGGGGTCTCTACGCGCGGCTCGCGGAACCTGGAGAAATGCTTTTGCTCTCGCATAATGATGTTTGGATGAGGAGACTTTAATAAAGGGACCGGCACCTTTAACGCTCAAACTGGACCAAGGCTATGTTTTTTCTGGTAATGGCTGCGGGCACAAATGACCGAAAGTCAATGACGATATGCACAGAGCCAAAACACGAAAAATGCGGGTCGCGCAAATCGCTCCCCTGCTTCTTTATGAAGCTTTAGGTGATAAATCCCACCACTCTATTTAATTTGTAAATTAAGTGCGGCTTACGCCTTCTTAATTTACGTTGTATCGAAACCCCCACTCGATACTCAATCTGGCTCCGTAGAGCCTGCCCGTTGGTTTCGCTATCCAGTATAGCCCCTGTATATATCCTGTCAAATCCCTGCTTCGCCAAGCAAAAAGGCCGCCGGGGTTACCGGCAGCCTGGGTAACAAAAACAGCTATGGACTAGGCGGACTTCAGCCGGACCACATTCGACTCCTGGGGAGGAAAGTCCCATTCAAGGACTCGGGAGTCCGGCGGATGACTAAACGCGGGGAACACGTGGACGGGTTGAATATGGATGGGCCCGGTCCTTTTCTTCCAGTGATGCGGAATTGGCTTCGTGTCAGTGGGCTGCCCTTGGAGCATTAAATCCCCCTTGGTGTGTGCTTCATCGTGCTTCTGCACGTGGAGGATAATGTAGCACGCTATTAAAATCCTTCAACTGGGTTATGCACCCGGGTTAGAACGCTTCTTCTCCTTCCAGAGATCTATGTTCGCCTTATGGCCGGACAGTAAAACTGTAGGAACTTTGTAAGTCTTGCCTTTAACCTTAAGCACCTCGGGGCGGGTATAAATATCGTGGCTCGCTACCCTGCTCTCCTCCAAACTTTCAAACTTGCCCAAGACTCCCTTTATCTGGCGGGCCGTGCAGTCAATAATGGCCAGGGCCGGCACCTCGCCGCCGGTCAATATGTAGGGGCCGACCGAGACCTCCTCGGCGCGCAGCGCCTTAATAGCCCGCACGTCTATGCCCTCATACCTCCCGCACACAATAACAACGTCTTTTAGTTTAGAAAGCTTTTTGGCGTAGGCGTTGGTAAGCGGCTTGCCGGCGGCCGAGGTCACCAGGACCTTCATCTTCTTGTTTTTCCGTATCTTCTCAACCGCTTTAATGACCGGCTCGGCCCTAAGCACCATACCCGGGCCGCCGCCGTAGGGCCTGTCATCTACTCGTGCATAAACCCACTTGCCTGCCCCGTTGGCTTTAGCCTTTACGGGGTTGCCCGCAGTGTCGCGCAGCTGGTATGTCTTAACACGAAGAAGCTTTTCCTTCTGTGCGCGGCCAAGTATCGAGGCGCTGGTGTAGGCCTCGATAACCTCCGGAAAGAGTGTAACTACATGGAAATTCATACGCTTGTTGTACCCTGCTTCAATTCCTCGCGCAATCGCATCCAAAGCCGGCCAAGCTCGTTGCGACCCTCGCCATCCAAGCCCACACCCCAGACCGGGTCGGGGTATGTCTTTATAATTGCCATGCCCTCAGACCACAGCAAGACCTCTTTAACGTCCTCATGCTGGGCCAACTTTGCGCGGCAAATGTCTTCCATCACTTCAACTTTACGATCATCAAAGCCCGGCACTTGCTGAGCTTTATATTTTTGCGACACGGCCCACGCAAGCTTGGCACTGCGCGCATTCTTTATCTCCTCAACTATTGCGGGGTCAGTGTAGCGCTGGCAATGGTAGGCATGCTCGGCAGTCGGATATACAACACCTTTGTACTCCACCATATGGCCCGAGAAAGCACTGAGCATCCGCTCATACAGGTCAAAGGGTAAAATCTTCTGCTCCATACTTATACCCTTATAAGGTGCTCGTCGCGTATAAGGTCTAGATTGCCATTGAGCACTGTGGGTCTCATGCCCAATATCTCCTGCTTGTGCGACAGCTCCGAGGAAACCGGATTGAGTATGTAGATGGGCTTCTGCAGATAGAACGCGAGCCCAATCTCTATAAGCGTGTTGCCGCCAACATAGCCGGGCACGCCCCGCTTCTCAGGATTTATGACCAATATCGACTGCGCCCAATCTATCTTTTCAAAATGGTCCCGTATTGCGCCTTTTTTCAGGTCCCAAATATCATGACTGGGATCAAATGCATCGATACCCCCATTCTCCTCAATATACTTCCCAAAATATGTCTTCTTGCCGCCCCCAAATTGTATAGGAACCTCAAGCGCGAGCTCCGGTATCTTGACTGCATGGTTTCGGCGCTCCAGATACTCCCTTGCGGACTCCATGTCCTGATAGAATGCGATGCTCCCGCATACCGTTATTCTCATGGATGTAAGTATACCCAGTAAAGAGAAAGGCGCCCAGAAGGGCGCCTTGTCCCACACTTAGCGTGGGAACATTTTGAGGATATCCAGCTCGATGAACCACTCCTTCCAAACAGGTTCGAGGCCGGCCGGGCCCCTGGACATCTGGATAGGGACACCGCCGAGCAAGTCGCGCATCTGATGAACGCCGCACCACATGTGGCCTCGGGTTTCTTCGGTGCTTGGCTTAAGCTCGCCCATCACCTCGGCCCTGTAAATGCGCCAGTAGTGCCAGTCGCCTCCGGGCCGGCGGCAGGGATTCTCCTTCCGGCCTTCGGCGACAAGGTCGAGGGAGATGGCGATGAGACCTGTTTCTTCCGAGAGCTCCTCGACTGCTGCCTTCTGAAAGCGGAGTTCTTCCGCTTTAACCGGGTCGCCGTGCTTGTCGACATGGCCGGCCGGCGCCGCAAGACCAAGAGGTGGGCGTTTGCGGTCTATTAGCAGCAGCTTCCCGTCACGAAAGACGAGGATGCCGACACTGGTATGGTCGCAAGGTTGGATTGTCATGGGTGCTCCTGTTTCTGACTTCCGGGTGGCACTATAGCAAACTGAGCCAAAAACAAAAGCCGCCGGTTGCCCGGCGGCTTTTAAAGGATCGGCAGCGAGGCCTCTTCCCTCTATTTCTCCGTTTTATAACGCGTATTGAATCACGCGCTTTTGTCGCTCAAGGCGGTCGGATACTCTGCCGTAACTCGATCAGGCCGCTTGGGCCATAGTGTACTGCGGCTTGGCACCGCGCTCGCGCAGAATATCCTCGGCGCACGAGAGGATCATTTTGCGCGCGAGACCGTTGGGGATATTGCCCTGGTTGGCCCAGGCCTCGATATGCTCGCCGAAGCCCGTGCGCTCGGCCAGCATCTTCTTGAACTCGAAGCCCTTAAAACCGATGCCCGGAGCGCGGTCGATGAGCTCCTTGAGCGTGTCGAACTGCGCCGCCGCCTTGGGTGCGTTGGTGACGTCCATGGGGACGTACTTCGGCCGGCGATGTTCGGTATTCTGCTGCACCGGCGGGTGGTCCCGCCAGTAGGACAAGATCAGCGCGTCGAGCACGGCGCAGATGTCGGTAACACAGTCGGTGCACATGGTGCCTTCTCCCTATTTTGCGGAGCCACTTCTCCGCAACGGACTATAGCAAATGTATACAAAAACAAAAGCCGCCCGAGAATCCCGGCGGCTTTTGGTATGTAATAACTATTGAATTAGAGGTTCTCCAAATCGCCCATGGCCTCGTCTATGGACTTCATGGCCGGGGTGGCGGGGGCGTCGTGGCTGCCGTCCCAGCCCTGGGCTGCGGTGCCGCCGGTGTCCTGGTGGCGCTGGCCGCCGACAGGCTCGTTTATCTTGAGGTTAACGCGGGCATTGTGCTTCATCCCGACTACCCGGAGCAGGGTGCGGATAGCCTTGGCGGTGTTGCCGGAGCGGCCTATCACCTTGCCCATGTCCTCGGCATTAAGGTCGAGTGTGAGAAGTACGCCCATCTCGTCTACAACGCGGCTGACCTTGATGTCCTCCGGATGCTCTACCAGCCCCTTAATAACAAACTCCAAAAACTCCTGGTCCTTCTCTGTAGCCATAACTGGATATGTATTTATAGTAAAACCCTCCTAATTCTACTCTGCCGCCTTTTCCGCTACAACTGCGTTATCCTCTGCGGGAGCGTCTGCAGGAGCCTCTGCGGGAGTCTCTACTATCTCTACGGCAGGAGTCTCGGCCTCCGGGACTGCCTCAGCGGCCACAGGCTCAGGTGCGGCCTCTGCTACGGGCTCGGGCTTAGCAAGCACCTTTTTGGGGAGCACGTTGATCTTCTTGCCCTCGATAATGTTCTTGGAGATAAGGAGGTTGTGGAGCGTGTCCGACGGCTTGGCACCCATCGAGATCCAGTGCTTGATGCGCTCGGCCTTGAGGTCGGAGGAGTTGGAGCGCGGGTCGTAGCTGCCAACCATCTCTAGGTAGTTGCCGGCCTGGACCTTGCGCTTGGAGTCTACAACAACCACGCGGAAAGAGCCGTCCTTTTTCTTACCTACGCGTGTGAGTCGGATTACGAGTGCCATTGTCTTAAAAATGCCCCCTTGCGGGGTGTACGGAGACTCTACCAGATTCGACAACAGGGGTCAAATGGCGTAGAAAGACTCCAGACACACAGGAGGGACACATGTCCAAACAGGACCTAAATAC
>Ga0172380_10001010_pt1 | contig 50209 bp, 70 predicted proteins | sample Leawe162metaG_FD_119747 | JGI IMG/M metagenome (GOLD analysis project Ga0172380, IMG submission 119747) | Leachate microbial communities from a municipal landfill in Southern Ontario, Canada - Leachate well 162 metaG | ecosystem: Engineered > Solid waste > Landfill > Unclassified | place... | reverse complement strand
TGAATCATGATTCCAGTTGATGTTATTACAAATTCCTTCAATTTAATGCTTATACCATCTGCATTAAATCCCTTCGGGATTTCTTGCAAAGCGAATCCGCCATTAAACTTATCCCACGGTAGCAACATGTCAACTTCGACTATATTAGTATTATAGTCTCCTAAAATCAGCTTTGAATAATGAACAAGACACTCTGAAATGCTACTAAACATCTGATCTGTTTTATACGAACTGATGTCTACATATCTAATCATTGTGTGTCTCCACCTTAAATTTTATAACAATTATGATTAAGGTTTAAATATTTTGATTTTCTTTCCGTAATGTTTCTCTTACTTCCGTCAATGCTTTACCCAAAAGATTTTGTCCACGCCAATTCTTTTCATCTTGAATCAATGGATCATTGGCTGATAATCCAACTCCCCAAATCTTGTCTACTGGCGATGCTTCTACGAGAATTCCTTCAGTAGCCAGCAACCAGTCCAGATCTTGTTTGTTCTGCTTAAATCTATGATAATTACCAGTGTAAACTATTTGATATTTATTTCTATCCCATGTTTCTTGATCATATCCTTTTACAATTCTGCCTAAATTTTGATGCTTTCTTGGATGAGTGGCTTCCATTATTTTAGCAAGAGTTTCATTATCATTAAATAACTTAGCTTTACCTGCCATCATATATTGCTCACAGCAGATATACTTAATTCCATCAACAACAAAATCAACCATGTGCCATTGTGAAAGCTTAGATTTATAAAAGAATGTATATTTCATAATAATTTATAACAATTGAGACAAAATGTTAATATGGTCTATAATATGTATATGGTTTAAATTTACCAAACTTTGGAACATTTTTAGGAAATGAACAGATTCTTTCATCAGCTAATAACATTAACCATTCTACGAATTCTTTTCGTTCAGTATGGCCATCCTTGCACTTACATTCGTTTATTGTTGACCCGCATTTAGCACAGCAGCGATGCATCGCACAGTACCCATGGGTAACAGTCGAAACTCCATGAAATGTTATTGCTTCTTGGCCGCATCCTTTATGATTACATAACATTATTTTACTATTTCAATAATGGCCATAAATGCTTCTTCTATTTTATCATTATCAAATGGTGTTCCAGTGTATTCGGCAAATGTCATGCCATGATCTGATTTAGTTCTAATATGAATAGTCCATATAGATTCAGAATAAGATTTTTTTACGGCAATTTTTGTTTTTGGTAAAACTGCTTTTCTTAAACGTTCTGCTGCATCGTCTGATGGATCAGGCTTTGAAGCTTCCGCTATTTCATTTTCAGAAAGAGAAACTTGAACATTATCGATGATTAATTTAGATGGGGAAACAGTAATACGCACACCAGCTAATGGTTTATCATTACGAGCAATTATAACGTCCTTTATTTTGTCTGGACAATGTGTACTGAATTGATAGACTGGTACTTCAATTTCACTAGATTTAGTTCCTGTAATTATTACATTCAAATAACTCAATAATGCATGAAATAACGTCGTATCATTGTTCGCTGTTGCACTGTCGTAAAGGCCCATGATTATTCTCCAATTTCGTAAAATACAGTATTTAATTATTATGTCAAACTTTAAATTCAATCAGGCTAAAAAATATGTAATGCCATTTGGTAAGCATAAGGGTGAAACTATTGATTCAATAGCTTCAACAGATGAAGGTCTTAAATATTTAGATTGGTTATATGGTGAAATTACAACATCAAGCGTTCCGCAATTAAGAGTTATGCTTAAAATCTATTTAGAAGATGAAACAATAGCAAAAGAATTAAAAAAATTAATTTAAATTCTTTTAGCTCTTATAAAAAATAACAATCCAGGTCTTCCACTTTTCTTTATTATTTCTACCTGTCTATCAACATTCTTTTGATCAAGGATGCAATCATAAGTGTCTTTAAATTCATACCCAAGTGGATGTAACGCTTTTTTACCTCTTATTTGTTCATTTACTAATTTATCAATTTCAGAACGTTCCTCGTTAGTTGATTTTGGTGGATAATGCAAATCATTCCATTTAATTCCATCAAGCTTGTCTGGAAAAAACGCCTGAGAATCGATTGATAGTTCGTATTTCATATGAGTTCCTTAAGTAATTGCGCATCTCACCTCGACGCATTTAAGGAATGCTGTTGCTGGCGTTCCAGCCAACTGTGCTCATAGAGTCGGCCTTGCATTTAGGCCCTGGGTTTAGGCTACCCTCATTGTTGCAACCCTCAGATTGCAACAATGTTATCCACCTGCCTTGATGGACAACAAATAAAATACTTATAAATTATTTAAACTATTATAAAACTGCTGATAACTCCTAGCCACTTCAATATACCTATTTCTACCATTTTCAATGTGCTTTAATACTTGGCTTATTTGTTCTGGCCCTTTAATTTGATCAATATTTTTATAAATGACCTTAGCAAGGTGCATTATTGTTTGATATCCAGATTTAGCTTCTTTACTTTTAGCTTTATTTTCATTATCGTATGATGTTTTATATGCTAATACTAATAATTTTTTAAGTTTGTCTTGATAAGTTTTGTGATCTTCAATCGGGTCCATTTTTTCTGTATCAGTAAAATCTTGCGTGTCTAATGGTCTGACACCTTTCTTTTTACCATTTTTATCATCACGACTTTTTGGCGTTTCTTGAGAATTTTGGTCTACTTCGGTGTCAATGTTGTCGGTATTAATTGGCTTTAAATCTACTTCTGTCTTTATATCGTCAGTATTATCAGTGGCTATAGCCTCAGATATTGCTTTAATATCAAAATTATGATCAATTAATGATTCATATATTAACGCTGTATCTATATATCTAGAGACTTTCATAAACTATATTTAATTAAAATATAGTTTATGAAATTGATTATCTTAAATGAAAAACTTATTTTGGAGAATTATACACGTACAGAGATAGTGTCACCAAATCAATTAAACAAAAAGACTTTTAAATTTGGACACTCAAAAGCCTGGGTCACTACTTGGATGAGAGATGATTATAGGATTGATGAATGGGGTAAAGTTTCAGAATCGGCATTTCCAATATATTCTGCTACTGCGATACTTAATAATTTAAAGAAAGATGGTTGGAAGAATTACTGAATTTTAATGCCGTGATCTGCTATTGTTTCAGATAATTCTTTAAGATAAACAGTATTCCAATCTTCACTTGGCGATTGCGCAACATGATAATCGACTTTTTGCTTCAATGTATGAACAACAGTATAGCCAAGTTTAGGACTGCCAATATTTTTATAGTGGCTTATTAGCTTCTTTTCATGATTTTCAATAATATCGACAATTTGCATGATATATTCCTGTTATCTTGTTTTTAACAAAATTTAGGCTACTTTAAATGGCAAAGACACAAAATATCTTCTGCCTTTCCATTTATAATTCATATCTCTTATTCTTATAACTTTCAATTTTGTTAAAGAAGTTTTAACAATGTATTCTGAAATATGAGTTTTCTCTACAATGTCTTTTACTGTTACTTTACCGTTGTTCTTTTCAAGAAATTCTTTAACCACGTCAAATTTTGAATCAGATTTAAATTCAACACTCTGCAAACCAAGTTTATTGCATGTTTCTGCATATTTTGACGGATCAAGATCTAATGGATTTTTAGGTTCAAGTGCTTGGCTTGGTTTTGATAAATCTTTTTTACGTGGAACACTATCTTTAACAACTGTATCAGAATAAACTTTATTGTTCTTTTCTCTAATATCTGTTTCAACTTCTGCTGATACTATTGAATATTGTCCTTGTTTGTATACTGCTCTTGCTTTTGCAACTATTGCTAAATCATCATTGACGCTTTTTGGTGTAAAATGTCTGCCATCTATATAACATTCAATTCTTGATGGGGTATTATCACTAAAATACACTTTGCATACAGCATCTTTTTTAAGAGATGTATAATCTAATTCAAGTGGGATATTAATTGTTACTAAATGTCTGGGCATTTTTGTATTTACTGTTTTATGATGAGGTACAAATATAAATCATGGGAGCAATTCGTCAAGAACCTATAGTTGGATTTTATAACAATAATGAGTTGTTTTTTGTTAGTCTAATGGATGACTATACTTATACTTTTACTTGGCATAATGGTATTGCATTAACTGAAGAAGAAAAAAAGAGTTATTGTATCCAGATTGTTAATGCGCAGGATAAATTAGAAACAACACAAGAATACATACTACGTGGACGTGGTATGTCTCAATATGGATTTTGGAATTGGGGATATTCAACAAATGGAAAAGCTGGAGTTTCAACAAGTAGTATTAAATATTATAATTCTGGAAAAGTTGATAGACCAGTAGATATAAAAAATTGCAAAATTAGAAGTAAAGCGGATTTAAAATTATGAACTTTAAAAATAAAATTAACGAATCATTTGATAGCGATGTAATTTTAGAAAATGATGCTAAATTAAGTAGTAAAGACAAAAAATATGTAGCTAAATTATGGGACGGTACAAGAATATTTTTAGTTGATGGAGCTAAAGTAAGGAATGATGTTAATGTTGCATTTTTTGGTGGCGCTCATCCTCGTTATGATGATTGCAAGACCACAAAAGAAATATGGATAGAAAAAGGAAAGAGTGGTTCTGAGGAATCAAAGATTTTGGTTCATGAAATAGTCGAATATATTATGATGAAATATGTTCACATGAATTATGATAGAGCACATAATATTGCAAATTCTGTTGAAGATGCAATTAGACAAATGGCTAAGTATTAATCATAAACTTCATATTTCTATGAACATTTGTATTTAACATCAATCTACGACCATCTTGGATTAAAATATTTGTATCTCTAAAATTATTAATGATTCGTTTTGCACACGATTCGTCACACTTTTGTATTCTTTTAATTGTTTGAATCCATACAAATTCGGTAAATAAATTGTCACCACAATTTACGCAAAAATTGCGTAGGTTAATGCATAACGCATGATAGTCAACCTTATCAGTCATGAAGGATCCTATGAGTAACGGAGTAGTCTATTTTTGCGGAGGTCTTAAACCGATTATGGAATTATGTATTTCAATATATTCATTAAGAAAGCACTATTCTGGGAATATTACTGTTTTATTGGGTGAGACTAGCTTAAAATACGCACAAAGTTTACTTGATCAAACAGGTGTTAACGTAGTAATAATTCCTAATTCATCACAAGATTTAAAAGTTAATCAACATTGGTCTACTAGATGGAGAGCAATGAATTTTGTTGATTATGATAAAATAATACATCTTGATTGTGATACTATAATTGTAAAACCAATTGATAAATTATTCGATGACATTCATAAAGATAAAGATTGTATGACTTCTTTTGATTCATTTAACGATGGTTCTAAATATTGGAAATGGGATGAACATTTAAAAATGTATAAAGAAAAAGATGATTATTTTAATAATAACATAGTTAAACCTTTATATATAGAATTTGGATTAATGGGCTGGAATAAAGGATATCCATATTTTAATGAAATATCGCAAGCATGTAATATAATGAAAGATGATCAAACTGCTATGAGCAGTGTATTAATTAAAAATGGCAGAAAAGGATTTTGCCCCAAACATCAATATAAACTAATTAAAAGAACTACTAATTATTATGGTTTACGTTATGATGATCATTTTGCAACAGTAGTCTGGCATTTAACAACTTCTAGAGCTAAATGCCCTGGGTTTGCGTTATGGTGGAGAGAGTTTATTGACGCATATCTTAATGATTATATGAAGTTTAAATCGAATAAAAATTTGATTAAATCATTGCAGCCATATGTTTTTAAACAATTGATTAATAAAACATATCCATCAAGTATTAGTAAAGAAGGTAGTATTTATATAGTTAAAGATTCTGATATTAATCATTTAATCAGGTAATGTTCCAATATTAAAACACCTTTTTCTGATTTCCTTACTAGTATCGTTAAAGAAAAACATTATGCTTGGCATTATTGATTCAATAACTTGATCAGTATCAATATCTTTACTTTTTATATGATCTATTGTTTTAGAAATTAATTCATTTAATGATTTTTCGCCTTTGCTATTAACAGAACCAGCTATTTTCATTAAAAGTGTTTTTGTTGCTTTTTTATTAAAAACTCCGATAATCATATTTATTACATAATATTTTTCTACATTATTTAGTACATAATCATCTGTTATATTCATCCTAGTATTACTTTCTTAGTGTCTTTGTTTTCTTTACTAATTACAGATCCATTTTGTTTAATAAAATTATTGATATATTTATTTATCTCAAGATCTTTAATATCTTGATTATTTAATCTTTTTGAACATTTGGCCTGATTTTGAACACTAATTTGACCAGAATCAAGTTGATCAGATATTTCATCTATTTCTTTGTCGCTAACATCTGATTTTACATTAACTGCTGTCGGAACTACTGCAGATTTACTATTTCTCCATCCTTCTTGTTTTCTTGGCAATGATTTGTCGTTTGTTTGTATTACTCTTATCATATAAATAACTTTGCAAAGTTAAGTACAACATGAGCAGTTATCACCCATCAATGCCAGTTATAATTATAGTGGCATTTGCGTGTTTAGTATATTTAGGTGGTAGGAACAATGTTAAAACTAAAGAGTCACAAGAAAAATTAGAACAGACGGATGCTACTTGGACAGATACTAGATATTACGATGATAAACCTGAAAGTGATCTTGAAATCAAGTCTCCAGATGGTGACAGTTTTGGTTTGTCTATTTATGCTGGCGGGATGCCTTACCAAAACAAACAGCAGGCAGAATCCAATCGTTCTGGAGATAAAAAGTGGTCCTATAAATGGACAGTCCATAGATACCCATTCGATTTTGATACAGACCTTGGAGCCTGGGCAGGTTTCAGAGTTGCCAACAATGGAACAGATGAAAGCTTTAGCTCAGGCGATAGCGACGATAGCGGCTCGGGTTTCGATATTGGAATCCGCTATTCGCCAGTCAGGTTCGCCTACGGGGTCGTCAGCCCCGATTTCCTCATCTCCACCAAACAAGCCGGTCTTGGAGTTTCCTGCTACGCCCCCGCCCAAACAGTCTCCTACCCATACAATAAATTGGGATTGGGCTTGGGTTATCTTGCTGATTATAATGGCGGGAGTGGTTGGATGCCTTATCTCTCTTTATCAACGCGGTTCTAAGAAAGGAACCATCATGTCATCAATCGAAGACCTTGAGACGAAGTTAGCCAAGCTTAAAGCTGGTGCTCACTTCGATGCCCTCTTACCAAAATCATCTGGTTGGCTATCGCGCAAATTGGTGATAGCCTTATCAGTAGTTGGAGCATTATTATTTATTGGTCGTGATAATATTTCATTGACAATTTGGGCAACCACTATTTTGGGTGGTATTTATTTATTGACGCAAGGTGCTCATGATATCTTTTCAAGCCGTGACGATAGAATCACAAGATGTGAATTAATTCGTGCTATGGCAAAAGACGGAATTACCAAAGAAGAACTTGATGCAATCTCGGGAAAACCGGCAGCTACCGATCCATAAAAATACTGATAAAACAGCAAGGCCACTGGTTATTATAGCCAGTGGCCTTGCTATTGGTATTTAATGTATGAAAAACGAAGAATTTCAAATGATAGAAGTTGATGTAAAGAATGCGCTTAGTAACATATCTGATCATGATAATATGATAAAAATAATAAATGATAATCTTCCAGAAATACAAAAAGCATCTTTGGTTTTTTACAAAACTCAGTCGCAATATATGGATAATGTTTTAACTGTATCGCATCCAACTCCATTAAGAAATATAAGGCAAATTCTTTCTGAGATAAACAGAAGTAAAATGGCTCTTCAGGAGGCATACTTTAATAATAAGAAAATTTTAATTGAATTAGAAATTTTAAAAAGAGATATAAAGAAGACAAAAGATAAACTGAAGGTAAAATTATTAAAAGTAGAATTAGAACAAAAAACATCAAGTCTTGAAATATCAAAAGTTTATGTATCAGGAGCTATTAGAAAAATAACTAATTATATTGAACAATATAAATCAATAATGAGCAATTTGAATATTAAATCATTTGATGAATTAGATTTTGAAAAAGAGGAAGAAGAATATCATATTAAAAAAGCATTTGATCAAGCGATAACTGCAGCAAGAGCTAGAAATGGAACGGTTGATGAAGGCAATCATATTTATTTTAGCCAAATAGGGATAAATGGTGGCGCGGCACAAGTTGATATTATAAGGTTTTTACAAAAAGAAGGTGAACTATTATCCAAGAATGAACCAGTTAGTTATCAAATGGTATTAGATTTTTTGGATGCTATGTATAAAAAATTCAAAGGTTGTACTGTAAAAATGATGAGTCACAAAAAGATGATTGAGAGATCAAATTCTGCGTTAATCTCAAATAAACATGAAGTTAAAGAACATATCGATATGGAAAGTAAAAAAAAGTAAAAATGAATTTTGCGATATTAAATAGGTTCAGATTTATAATTTACACTTATTTCTACAACTTTACCATCTCTTGATAAGCTTTTAGCATTAGTTATAGCTGCTATTAACGTATTTTCATCATAATTTGTTTGTGTTAATAATCCATCTACTTTAAAAGTTAGCGATTTTGTTTCTTTAATTTTCTTTGTGTTGATTAATTGAAGACCATATGACGCTCGTGGGTGTACTAATTTATTAAATATAGTAATTGTATTAGATCCTGCAAATAATAATCCGACCATGTTTTTATTTGTATCAAATAACATACTGCCAGAGTCACCACCTTGACCCATTACAGTTGTAACGATTTGATCTTTGAATAAAAAAGTAGACCTATCGTATTGAACATTTACTATGGCATCTGTGGCTATTACTGTTCCAGTAGTGTGTCCTGTAGTTCTACCAACTTTTTGCACTGTTGTTTCAACAGGTACTTCATCAATAAAGCCATTTGGAGTACCAATTACTGGATATTCATAATCTATCAAGTCTTGGTTTGTAACAACAGCAACTGCACTATCTTCTACGTTATATCCAACTATTGAACGCCATCTTACAGCATCAAAAGACGTGCCTCTTTGATCAACTAATGGTCTAAAATATTTCAAAGATCCTACGATATTGCTCTGCCAATTTTTATCATCATAAATTCCAGGTTGTAATGCAACATTGCCTCTTACTCCTCTATTGCTAGCAGCAAGAACATGGTTATTACTAAGCATCACAACTTGACCATCACGATCTCTAAAGAAACCACCAATTGTCCCTGCAGTAACCCACAAATGACCACACGAATATCCAGGCTTTAATGGTCTAACTTTTTGTGTGAGACCTAACTTTGAAATATATCCAGATTTTCCAACAACGTCAACTGTATGGCCATTAATAGACTCTGGTATTAAATCTGATTGGCTTAATTCTGACTTGTTTAATTTACTTGATACAAATACTAATAAAGATTCTTTTTTAGTGTTTACTTTGTTTGTCCATTTTTGACCTACTCCAACTCCGATCACATTGCGTTTTGATAATAGGTCACTATGAGTGTTTTCAACTAATGCTTTATATGTCATACAATATGTTTGATTATTCAAATTTATATTATGACATGCATTGGTAGTGGTTTTAATGTTGGTGCCACAGTTAGACACAAAGGTGTTATTAAAGAAGTATTAGCTGTTGAATATGTATACCAACCAGATTATTCCCCCATTTATCCAGGTAAAAGATTAGTAATGTACCTTAAACTTGGTAATGAATTGGTTAATCCATTTGATGTTGTTTTAATATCATCAAAAGGTAAAAAGATTGATAAAAAGATTCCATTGTTGAAAAGTATATGTAAATATAACGGTACCGAATTTACTGGCGAGACTGTTGTTACATAGTATTTAATAAATATGAGTGAAGAAAACAAAGATCGCGAAATTACTAATAAAGACGTTCTAAACCAAATAGAACTGCTATGGAAAGATTGGGTTGAATTAGAAAAATCTTCTCTTACTGCTATTCATGGTTCGATATCATGTGCAAAAGGTTCAATACAGAATCCGTTTAAACACAAAAAAGATGAGATTATTGAATATATTAAAATGGTCCATAAGATGAAGAAAGAATCTGTTGAATCATTGAATTCAAGATTTGATGTTCTCCTTAATCGTACTGTTAAGATATTAAAAGAAAATCAAATTGATTAATTGTTATAATACAGGAGTGAATTTATATTCATACTCTTTGTTAATGTTAACATTATTTTTTATATAATTTAAAAATTTGATACCTTCTTCTGCATAATCATAATGTTTCATTGTTTTATTTGAAAATTTAACAATATCACCGCTTTTCTTTGTTTTACAAAAAATTATTCTATTTCTATTGTTAATGATTGCGTTTAGACCAAGATTTTTTAATTTTATTACTAATTTTTCATTTTCATTTTTAGAAAAACATTCTGTACATAAAGATATTTTGCAAGAATTTATTATTCTTTTATTTGGTTTATTAAAACAGCCATCGCCAATATACCACCAATAACAAACTATTGGAGTTAAAATCAAATCATCAGGAATAATTTTTCTATGTGTATACCATTTATTTCTTATATCCAATAATTCTTTATAAGAATGTGATTTTAATCTATTTGATTTATATAATTTAGCTTGTTTTGATCCTGGTGGTTTAATTAATAGTGATCCAGACCAATAACTAAACTTTAAATTTGTAAAATAGTTTTTAATAATATGCAAATTTTTTCCGCTAAATGTTAATCTGGCGCTCAATTTACTTGTTTTTGATAAGCAACCATCACCAAGCATTAATCCATTTATTACTTCAAGATCTTCTGTTGATAAATTGCAGTGTTTTATAGCTAATGGTCTATCAAAAAATTTCCTAGATTTTAATTTATTTATTTTAAAATAATTTTCTATAGTTGTCTTGTTTACTCCCAATTTTTTCGCAATTTCTTTTTGCGATAGTCCAGATGAATATAATTTTTTAACCATGTCTATACATTCTCTTTTTGTTAAACCTAATCTTACATTAAATGGTGAATTGTCCATGAATTAATTTTGATTAAATCCAGAAATACCTGTGACATGCAAATATAAAATATGAAAAGAATATTAGTAGCCGGAGGCGCTGGATTCCTTGGCAGCCATCTTTGCAAAAAACTATTACAAAACAACAATGAAGTAATATGTGTCGATAATTTTTACACCGGTAATAAAAATAATATTATTGATTTACTTAATAATCCGAAATTTGAATTAATAAGGCATGATATTACATTCCCATTGTTTATTGAAATAGATGAAATTTATAACCTAGCTTGTCCAGCTTCTCCGATTCATTATCAACGTGATCCTGTTCAAACTGTTAAAACTAGTGTTCATGGTAGTATAAACCTTTTAGGATTAGCAAAGCGTACTAAAGCTAAAATCTTGTTAGCCTCAACGTCAGAAGTTTATGGCGACCCAAATATTCATCCACAAAAGGAAGACTATTGGGGAAATGTTAATACCGTAGGACCAAGATCTTGTTACGATGAGTCAAAACGTTGTGCTGAGACATTGTTTTATGCTTATCATATACAAAATAATGTTGATACTAAAATAACTCGTACATTTAATACTTATGGTCCTAATATGGCATTAAACGATGGTAGAGTTGTAAGTAACTTTATAGTACAAGCTTTAAACAATCAACCAATAACAATATATGGCGAAGGCAAGCAGACAAGATCATTCCAATATGTTGACGATATGATAGATGGATTTATCAAAATGATGAATTCAAATAACCATGGACCAATAAATATTGGTAATCCTAACGAATTTACTATAATTGAATTAGCTGAATTAATAATAAAATTAACAAATTCAAATTCGAAATTGATATTTGAACAATTGCCTCAAGACGATCCAAAACAACGTTGTCCAGATATAAGCTTGGCAAAAAAATTGCTAAATTGGGAACCAGTAATAAATCTTGAAACTGGAATAAGAATGACTGTTCCATATTTTGCTAAAGAACTACAAAAATTAAAACAAATTATTTAGCTACAGTTGTTTTATAGTATGGATCATAAAATAAATCATCTTTATACGATTCATCAATTGCTGGCTGTGGCACTACACCAGTAACTATAAATACTTTAATTGTTTTTGTTCCCCACTTTTTAGCCCATTCTGTTTGCATATATCTTAAATCTATATGCATCATTCCATTTTTTGTTTTGAAATATTCTTTACCATTACCAGTATCGTCAACTTTAAATATACGATCATTGGGTTTACTCTGATCTAAATATCCCTGCCCAGCCGGTATTATTATTTGAGTACCAAATGGCAACATTGGACGCAAATTACCACGTTCTGTTCTTAATACCGGAACAGCTATGCCGTATGGTGTTTCTCTAACATCAGTTTTACCATCTGCTGTTTTCCAACGCCACTTATCACCCTTTGAATTATGATAATTGCTATCTATAGCATCATGTGGGCTATACGCTGTTGCTACGACATTTTCCCAACGCCCGATATACCCGGCGTAAATTTCTTCTGAGCCAAGACAAGTCAATACTAAAAATATAAACAAAATTCTCATATTTTATTTAACCAACCACCCCAGCATGTATTCCACCACCAACTTTAACCCTTTCAATTGTTACACAATTTGGATATGCAGTAAGCCATGCCATAGGAGTAAGTTTGACTTTATTAGCATTCCACGCACTAATGATCACATCATTTATATGTTCACCAGCTTTTTGTTCTGCTTCAATAACTTTTGGGTGATTATGTTCAATACGAGCATGCAATAAAGCACGTGCTTTCTTGCGAGAAAAATTATCCTGCTTTGAGCAGAATGCAAAAGCCATTAATACTTTACCAATTTTATTTTCTGGAACTGTAAATCCAATGCTTATAACTCTTCCACAAGCAAGCTTGTGGTGAATATAGCGAATTGTCATGGAGTTAGTCATGTTTGCTCCGAACAGGTTATATACTTTTTTATTAAAACAAACTCTTTGTCAATCATTCAGTATAAATTAGACCAAGTTCCTTTCCGATAACACCCTCAAGAGTCTCAAGATGTTGCTTATTGATCCCATAATCTTTTTTATAAACTGGAGTTAAACTGTCGCCTAATTTATATCCGCATTCTGTTGCTACCTTAGAAATTGGAAATCCTATTGGGCAATTGTTACCATGGTATATTGCATTGTCAATTATTACACCTCTTGGCAGTGATTTAAATAATCCTTTGCAAGCCGAAAAATCTTTTTTCCAAGCAAGTCTCAGCTTATGTAATACTACTAACCAATTGCTTAAGTCCTCGTTTGAAACTGGTTCATTAGTTGAAAATAATTCCCAATTTATAGTATCATCGTTTGGTATTGGGTATACCCAAAACATCAAGCACTCTTGATGATTTTCTATTACTAATTTATAGTTTAGTCTTTTTAGTAGATCCATGACCGCCTTTATTAATTACTTTAAATTTTCTATGAATAGTATTTAGTTTAGCGAGGTAATATGGGCAGTGGACTAACTAAAGGCGTCATATATTTTAATCTTGGCACAAAATGTCTAAATAGATTAATAGTATCAATATGGAGTCTCAGAAAACATTATCATGGTCCAGTAACAATCATATCAACTGGTGAAGAATCAAATAAATTTTGTCAGAAATTTAAAGATTGTGGATTAAATATTGATGTAAAATGCGTTACATTTCCAAATGTTAAAGATGGTAAAAATACAGTATTTTTACAAAAGGCTTCAGTTAATGATCATACCCCATATGACATATCTGCATTTTTAGATTCTGATACCATAGTTCGTGGTGATATATCAGAATTGTTTGATCTGGCAGAGAAGAATGAATTTGCTGTTCCTCAATTTTGTAGCTGGACAACCCAAACTAGAGCTATAGTCAAGAGGACTGAAGGATGGAGAAGCATTTATCCAGATTTAGTTGATATAGCTTTAAAACCAGCACCTGCCGTAAATTGTGGAGTGTTCGCATTTAAGAAGAATAGTGCATTCATGGTTGATTGGTGTAAGAATGTGACTCCTGGCAGAGACAATTTCATTCCAGATGAAACTGGAATGCAAGTTGTAATTCATAAATATAAGCATATTGTTGCAGACCAGAAATATAACTGTTCATGCAAGTACAGCAAGCCGCATGATAAAGACACCAGAATAATTCATTACCATGGTAGAAAGCACTGCAGATTAGATAAAGACAAGAACTTAATGTATGGTGGAGATATTTGGGTAAGTGAGTTTAATGATGCGATGGAAAAAAATTTTATGTCGATTAGAGATATTGTCCCAGGTAATGACAAGCAACTAAGATCATATTTAAAAGAAAGCCAAGGTAAGACGATGGACAAACCAATAGACAAATCAATAACAATAGTAACCGCCGTTAATCCACCATATTTAGAAAAATTAAGGACAGTTTTGCCAACTTGGCAATTAAAGCCACAATTGGCTAAATGCCCAATGATAGTATTCCATAATGGATTTAAAGATCCAGATAATGAATTAGCATTTATAAAAGAAGTAACCGGAAGAGATGATGTTAGACTTATACCATGGGATATGGAAAAGTCTGACTCTGCAAGAGAACTAATGTTATCTTCCTTCGTATTTGGTGCCGCAGCCTTTGTTAATACTCCATATTGGATAAAAATTGATGGAGATGCATATTTCGGTAATAAAGAAGATGCAGTTCTTGACCACTTTTACAATTATGATATCGCAGCACACAAATGGAGATATACAAAACCTGGGAAGTGGATTTGTGAGTTAGATGATTGGGCAGAAACTAATGACCTTGACGGCGATGTTTATCTTGATGAAAAACAAAGAATTGAAGCTACTAATAGTAGAAGATATGGTCATAAAAGAATAGCTTCATTCTTCTGTATGCACAAAACAGATTTTTCAGTTGAAGCAGCAGCATTGGCTGGAACTAGATTACCAGTTCCAAGTCATGATACTTATATGTGGTATCTTGGTGAGAGATTGCCTGATCGTTCTTGGTGCTGGCATAACATGAAGAAATTAGGCATAAATAACAACACTGATTTAGCTTCCTTAAAAGAAATTGTTGCTAAAATCAGGGCAGAGTACAAAATATGAAATTAGTATTGCCGAAGGGCTATTCCAACTATAATGGTTGGAATTGGACTTTATGTAAGATGCTGGCTAAGAGCGGTGTCTTTACAATATCTGAATTTGAATTTCCATATAAAGCACTCCCAGGTACCAGAAATGGTAACTGGTGCACGATAGAGCTTGATGGAGTTAGAATAGGCATTGATACGTGGGATACTTGGGACCCAACATGTCACTATTTAAATAGTGGACTATTTAGTGATGTCTTAAAAGATATCAAAATAATATTCAAAATACAATATTACAAATGTGATTTCTGGGATAAGGTAGTACCAAGTAAGACTGGTATCAAAGTTTTACCTTGGACTGTTATGCCAACTTATCATTTTGAATTAGAAAAAATTAAATGGGAAAATAAGAAGCATAAATATATCGGATCAATCACAGGTAGAAACAATAGATTTGGTCGTAAAGCTTGGGTTGATGAAGCTAAAAAGCATGCTGATTTTTACACAAAAACTGATTACGTCAGCACCGATGTTCAAGATGATTTTTATCAAATTTTATCAGATTGTAAGTGGGGCGTAATTTTGAAAGGTAAGCAAAGAGATCACGATGGCAAGAACAGAAGAGAAGTAGAGTTTTCATCTTTAGGTATGCCACTAGCTATGACATACGTTCCAACTTATCCATTTGAAATGATTCCGAATAAACACTTTGCTTTAATTAATTCTCCAAGCGATTTAATCAAGCTAAGAGATATTGATCCAGTACCGTTCGCTGAAGCATCTAAATTTTTATATGACAATTACTTCTCGCCAGTTGGCATGTCAAATCTCCTAATCAAGTTAGTTAAGGAAAATGCATGATATTCCCAAAGTCGTTTCCATTTTCAAAGTTGGCTCCAACTGCAAAAGAGTTAGAATGGATGAACGATTGGCTAAGTAAAAACATAAAACCAAACTCTAAAGTATTAGAATTTGGCTGTGGTATAACTTCATGGGTAATAGATCAGTCTATTCATCCATCAGTATATGTCGCAATAGAACATTTTCAAAAATGCATTATTGATACGTTAGCTCATGTACCAAAAATTAAGATGATCACAACTACTTGGCATGAAATACCACAAGATGTTTATGATTTTGTATTCATAGATTCTAGCGCTGGTTATCCACCTGGCGGTAATGGTCTTTATAGAGATAAAACTATTGAATTCATCGAATCTCAAAAAATGATTCATGATAAAAGCATAATTATGATCCATGATTGGCATCATAGGTCTGGCGCTGCATCAAGAAAACTTTTAGAGAGGACTGGATATAAACTATTAGCATCATTTAATAACAGAACTGGAGTTGGAGTTTATTCAAAATGATCGAATGCGTTTTAGTGTGCGTTAACTATTCAGATTATCTTAGTTGCGTTATAGAATTAAATAAAAAACATTTCGATAATGTAATTGTTATTACTAATAAAAAAGATACAGAGACAATTAATTTATGCAATAATCACAAAGTAGACTGCGTGCTGACAGATAGATTTTATGAAAATGGTGATAAATTTAATAAAGGTAAGGGAATTAATGATGGAATTAAAAATTTAAAGTTTAATGATTGGGTGCTGATAACCGATGCTGATATGTATATCCCTGACGATTTTAAAGAAAAGACAAAAGACTTAAATAAGGAATGTGTTTATGGGACTCATCGATATATGTGTCCAACCAATAAAGAGTGGGAAGAATTTATTAATACGAAAGAAATTAATAAATCATGGGTATTACAAAAACATAGACTAGCAATAGGAGTTGGTTTTTTTCAACTTATTAATTTTAATTCTGAAATAATGAAAAAATTAAATCCTAAATGGTATAGCGAAGACTTTGGACATGCTGGAAGATCTGATAGAATATTTTTAAGAAATTGGCCAGATGATTTAAGAAAAAATTTGAAATTGAATACTATTCATCTTGGAAGTGATGAATTAGGTAAAAATTGGAAAGGCAGAGTGACAGGAAAATGGAATGATTAATGGGTTTAGCAATAGTTGCAAATTGTAATGTACAATATAGTGGCAGAGCTTCTTCTACATTAGAGAATGGCGATTATTTAATAATTTTAAAGGACGATAAATCAATACAAATTCAAGGACAAAAACTAAATAAACCATTGAATTATATAAGTTTTAAAACAATCAAGATGACTAGTGGTAAAATAATTGCTAAATCAAAAAACGAAGAAATAATTATTAATATAAATAAAATGATATCGAAAATGACATTGAATTTATCAGATAATAAACCAAAGCTTTTAAATTCAGAAGATGATCTAGTTAATAAACTAATAACTAATTTAAATTTAGTAACAAACGAAAAAATCATAAATGTAACAAAAGAATTTAGGACTAAATATGGAAATATTGACCTATTAATAGAAACTGATAATGACAATTATGTAATAGAAGTTAAAAGACATAGAATTAACATTAATGCATGTAAACAAATTCAGAAATATTTAGAATGTGTAAAAGGAATTGGAATACTTTGCGCACCAAGAATAATAAAATCAGCGCAAGAATATTGTGACTTAAATAATCTAAAATATTTAAAATTAGAATTTAGTTGAATTATTAACTAATTTTACAATATCATTAGTAGAAATAGGTTTAATTATCCTAACCTCTTCTTTAACCTTTTCCTTCTGCTTTTTCCTCTTTTTCTGATCCGTCTTCATCTTCGCCTCCATCTTTGGGTTCAGTTATGCTCCCATCAATGATAGAATTTGATACCTCAATAATCTCACGAAGTCTTGTCTTCAATTCATCCATCGACTCGTTATATTTTTCTTCCTGTTTATCAGAAGCGAAATCTACTCCACCTTTAATCTGCAAGAAAATATCAGCTAAGCAATCACCTAATTTTTCAGCGTGTTTTAAAGCTCCATTTATCGGGCGTGACGGAGAAGGCGTACTATTATTTTTCTCACCATCAGCAGCAGAAGATGTTGCTGCACGATCAAGCTGCTGTTCTTTTTCTTTGTTTATAGTATCCTGTAATTCTGTCGTCTTTGGCGCTTCACCCTTCTCATCTATCTGATTCATTACTCTTTCTTTAACCAATCCGTCTTTAATATCATTAAGGATTTTAAAATGCGACCAGGAATATCCAAGTTCGATCTTCTCTTTAATCAATTCAAGCTTAAATGATTTATAAAATTTTCTAAATCTAGAAAGATCAGAAGTTGCTATATCTAGCACAAAACTGATAGTCTTTAAAACACCTTCATTTTGATCTGGATTGTTGGTATAAACACCATCTACTTTTTCACCAAGATGCCATCTCCATTCGACATCATTAGTACGCCCATTCTTATAAATCTCATGACATTCTTTAACAATTGGATTATTTAACAATTCAGCAGTTGGCTTTTCTTTGGCTTTTGGTGCCGGTCCTGGAGTCTCCAGATCAGTATCAGATTTTTCTTTTGAATCTTTTGGAGTCCAATTTTCTTTTACTTTATCAGTTAACTCTTTAATTTGTTCTGGCGTCTTTTCGGTAGACGGTTCACCTATCTGTTTTTTTAAATCTTCGATACTCATGAATTATAAAATACTTACTTGAGTTCTGGGAATAAGTTTTCCACAGAACCAAGTGCATCGCCAAGTTCAGTCATCATTTCAAAGCTTGGATTTCTCTTTCCTGTCTTAATTCTGCTAATTGTAGACTTATGAACATCTAATTGATCAGCTAATTCCTGCTGGCTCATACCCTTAGAACGTAATGCTTTAGCAAGAGGCTTAGATTCACCCTTTTTCATTTTTTCTTGGGCTTTTTCGAATTCATCAACATTTTTAGATTGAATCTTATCTTGTTCAACCGCTCTCTTTTTAAAGTCAGAATCTGATTCAGATTCACCTTTTTCAAGTTCTGCTTCGAAAATCGGCTTCATCAATTTTTCAGCGAGTTCTTCTCTAAGAACTTTAACCGATGTTGCAACATAGTTATTGAACTTAACAACGTGAGTAGGAAGATTTTTTGATTCGTTCATAGCGACATTAAATTCTTCAATTGTTTGATAATATGTAACAGCATCAAAACCAATTGGTATTAACCCCTTACTGACATAATTATCATAATTTTTGCTAAAGTCTTCTGGCGAACAACGTTCAAAATATAATTTTGTATTATCAGGAGATTGAAACGCTGCAACTTCACTTGAATTTATGTCTTCAGGATTAACACCAGCACCAAGAATTACATCTACTTTTGTGAATCCCTCTTGATTAACAATCCCAGGAATTAAAACTCCATCATCGCGATCAATTATTTCAAATGATCCAGTGAATCCATTATTTAAAGAATTCTCTTTAATTAGTTTTCTTGAAGCTCTAGATTTTGCCTCTTTAATTTTTGTTAGTCCATTTAAAAGATCTATTCTATCAGACTTATAATATTTCTTAATGATTCCAACATCCTGCACAACAGCCAATCTTTCTTCAAAAGTCAAATTACCAGCTTTAATAGCATTAACTATATGTTCAATGACAGTGTTCATGTGATTTTATTCCTATCATTATTTTTGAGCATCAGTAAGTCTTGTGTTGTGGTCTTAACATATCAATTTCCTGCAAAATATCAGCCCTACTGATTGCAATATCAATAAGTTCTGTTATTTCGTACTCCAACGCTTTTTTCTGATCATTGAGATTAACAATTTTATTAATGTCTTTATTATTTGCATTGTAGTACAATTTTAAATTAACAGTCATTAACTTATCAATGCAGTTACCTATTGTATCCATATTATCCTTTAATTTCTTTTAACATCTTTTTATCAATAGCATCCATTAATTTAGCTCTTTGAACATTAAGGTCACAGCATCTTTTGATAATTTTATGAACTTCATCAAGCGCATTATTATTTTCTTTGACAAATTGTTCAGTGTTAATCCTTCTCCATTTATAAAGGATCTCTTGATTATTCCACATTTGGACAGTTACGCATGATAACTTACTTATTAATTCAGATAACTTGTCATTATCGTTAGGGTCATTTTCTATTAAATAATCTGTTAATTCTCTATTTTCTAAGGCTAATCCTTCAGAAATTGTATTGATACTTGGAAGTTTTGCTCCTTCAAAATTTATTTCTGATTCTTTTATTTTTTTTAGTAAATTATCATATAATAACATATAATATATACTCTAATTCCTCCAACTGCAACTACCACCCTCTTTGGGAAGTAGGCATTTAAAGATATTAACCCTATTAAATCAGGAGGACTTTTAAAACCTTTAATTTTTAACTTAGCCCAGCTTTGCTGTTTGGCTATTATTTTTAATTTGCTAAAGTCCGTGGTCTTTGACTTTAGGAATCTTTAAACGCAAGCTGGATCGTGTGTGGGTACTAAACCTATGTTGCCCTTTATCGGGCTTTGGATTTCCCCAACTTTGAAAAGGCCCAACTGCTACAGGAGTTCCTAGGCTCCCGTAAATTCACCGAAGTGAATAACCCATCGACCGATGGTAGCTGCGTACATGGACCGGCAGTGAATTAGTGTAACCGCGCCGGGGGCCTCTATCTTTCAAAGATTTTAGTCCACTCTTTTGAGTGACCCTTGTTTCTTGAACTGGCTTCTTTTAGGTCTAGCCAATGCATTTCTGCATCTCTTGCTTCAAGGTCGCAAGAAGGACGTTTTGAAAAGACCGAATGCTAAAATACCTAAATAATTTTTATCAGTAAATAAAATATGACAAAGGCTACTATACCCAAATATGTTCAGGTATTCAAAAACATAGAACCAAACGAATTATTTAAAGATCAGAAAGAAATTAATGAAGTCATCAAGAAATATGATGAAGGTGGAATACAAATAGACGATGCTTATCGTACTTTGAATCCAACCGCAAAGCATAAATTTATGTTTGTGGTGTCCGAAAAGGGCAAAGAAAAGAATAATAAAACATTTAGTGGAAATTCGATAATTGGATATTGGATTTATTGTGGTAAATGCTATATTAGAAAAGTGAAGGATGTTTACGAATTTGGAACCTATATGGTATATGACACTAAAACTAGGAAAGTAACTGGATTTTGGGACGAAGTTAAGTTTAAGAAATTAAATGAGGAAAATAAATAAGCAATTGCCAACTTGGCAAAAGATAAAATTCAATATAAAAATAAATGATTTAGAAAGCACTATAAGTAAGTTATTGTCTGATAAGTTAGATAAGTCAAAATATATTAATAGGCCAATTCAAGATGAAAAAGTAAGAATTAACAAGATTAAGCGATCAGTCGCTAAAGCTAAAATAAAAGAAATAACTCCAGCAATTAAAGAAATTAAGCAAGCCCCAGCAACTCAAGAAATTAAGCAAACCCCAGAAATCAAGCAAATTGAAGCAAGCAGTGAAGAAGAAATAGTATTATTAGATGACGAAGAATTTACTGATTTAATAAATGAATTAGAAAGTAACTAACCTAACCAAGGAAAACCATGAGCGAAGAACTAAAAAATGAAGTAAACACCGCAATAGCTGCAATTAAAGAATTAGTATCAGAAATTGAGTCACATATTCCAAACGTCATTGCAGGAAATAAAACAGCAGCAAGAAAAGCAAGAAATAACCTTAATTCGTTGAAGAAATATATTACTCCGCTCAGAAAAAACATCCAAGAAATAGTCAAACCAAGCAAACCTGCTTAAGCAAAACCGAAAATAAATTATTAGCCCCTGGTGTTAAGCCGGGGGCTAAATGTAGGTATTTTATAACAAATGCCAATTTTTCTTGACTTAGAAACCACTGGATTAGATCCAGTTGATGGTGCAGAAATAACTGAAATTGGTTGTATATTAATCAAGAATGACGGGGCTGTTGATGCTAAAAATATTTTTCATAAACGATTAACTATTCAACACATGGATAAGGCTAATCCAGAAGCTTTGGAAGTTGGGCATTATAATCAGACCATATGGGAGAAGACTTCAGTTCATCCAGAAATTGGATTAAAGGAATGGAATGATTGGTTAAAGGAAGTAAGTCCTGGTGGAAAACCAATAATCATAGCTCAAAATGCTGAATTTGATAAAAGCTTCATTTTTTCTCAATGCGATATTTATAATATATTTCCATACATCCATAACAACTGGATAGATCTTATTTCAGTATGGTTGATCTATAAAATGAAGAATAATTTGACTCATCTTGGTGATAGCTTAGGTGTAATTTGCTCACATTTTGAAGTTGATAATGCTAAGGCTCACGCTGCATTAGCTGACGCTGTTGCATCAGCACAATGCTTTTCCAAATTGATGAATAAGATTACTTTTAAATAATTATGAGCATACTTGATTTTGCTATCTTTGGTGATGATAAGTCGTTCAAAGAGGCTTATAATCAAAAAATTTTATTAAGATATTATAGGAGAAAAGTAAAAAAGAGGTCATTGAATTTAAACCGGGCTGAATGCATTGAGAAATATGGTGATAGTGAATTTATTCATTTGAATGTTCATACTAAGTTTAGTCCTCTATCTGGCGTAGATGAACCATCAGATGTATTCGAAAATGCTAAGTTATTGAATATTAAAGCTCTTGGCGTAGCTGAATTAGGGTATATGTCAAGCATACCTGATTGTCATTTGTCATCGAAATCTTCAAAAGTCAAGTTTATTGCTGGATTAACAGCTTATTTTAGTGATTATGAGATAAAAAGAAGAGAATTTACTTCTCCGATTATAGAAAAAGATGAGGATGGTAACGAGATTGAAAAGACTGATAATAAGATAAAAGATCATCCGTTTCTTATTAATGCTTGTTCTAAACAAAAGACACCAGTTATTACATTATTAGCCAAAAATGAAGCTGGATATAAAGAATTATTGAATTTGAATATCTTATCATGGTCTGATGGCTATTATTATACGCCGAGAATTACTAGGAAGATGTTAGAGAAGTTTAATAACGGAAATATTGTGATATTATCTGGGACGTTACTTGAGAAGATGGTTGAGCTTGGGTATACAAAAGGAATTGAATATCCAGAATATGGTGCTCTATGTGCTTATGACTATATGCGATGGTTTGATGAGAAATTTGGCGATGATTTTTATGTTGAATTAACTATGAGATGTCAGGATACGGTATGGGGATCTGATCTTGATCGTATGGGTACATTGGTAAGTTTACTTGACTCATATAAGGATGAATTTGGTAAATCTCTTAAATGTGTTGTAACTAATGATGTTTATTATATTGATAGAAAAGATGAATATTTATATAAAGCAATGTTAGCTATTCAGAGAAATACAACTATGAGAGGTATTAAAGATTATAGTTCAGAATTATATCTTAAAAATCGTGCTGAACTTAGGGCTACTTATAACGAATGTTCTTATAATAAGATTATTGATAAAGATTTTTTCGAAAAAGCTTGTGATATGACTTTAACAATATCTGATAAATGCAATCAGTTTAAGGCTGATACGAAGCCTAAGCTTCCGCATGTTGATAATGCTGCAGTTGAATTGAAAAAACTGGTTGCTAAGGCATTAATTGATAGAGGTTTATTTAAAAATCCTACTAAATATGAAGTTGATGGTAAGATGGTTACTTATTCTGAACAGGCTAAAATTGAACTTGATAGGTTCATAGAAAAAGGATTTGAATCTTATTTCTTGATTATGAGAGATATTATTAAGTTCAGTCATGATAGCGGCTGGATGACTGGTCCATCTCGTGGTTCTGCTGGTGGATCGCTTGTCTGTTTCTTGCTTGGGATTACTAATAGTATGGACCCATTAAAGTTTGGTTTGTCATTTGATAGATTTTTAAGTAAGAGTCGTGGTGGTAATATGTTAAATATAAGTATGGACAAATAATACTTTCGATTTATAAAATGATATGAATGATATTATAAATGAAGAAGACTTGACTGTTGGTTTGATTATTAGACGATCAATTAATAATAGAAAGTGTTTAATTTTAAAACTTGATAAAGATAAACGTAAAGCACTTGTTAAAACTGGTAGTTATGCTACATGGATCAATTATTTGACTATTTTTAATGAATGGAGAAGATTTGTTCCTATTGTTGCACCAAAAATAATTTGTGAAAATTGAGACACCATCTGAATTTGTCGTAGACGTTCACCCTTTATCACAATCAACAGGCCATGTAATGAATGGCGGTGATTGTGGGTATTGTTGCGTTGCTGGTTTATTTCAATTGCCTTCAATTATTAGTGCTTATGAATTTGTAGAAAAAAGAATGAAAAATGGGTGGGAGAGTCGTCAGAGCATGTGCGCTTGGAGGTGGGAATTTTTGCTTGATTCTTTAGGTCTTCCTAAAAAAGAAAAGCATGTGCCTTTTCGTTATTATAAAACTGGTTGTGTTCCAAACATTTGGGATAATATGAATTGGCCAAGAATGGTTAGACGTAAGATTAAGAATGGTAATATTTTAATTGCTAGTATTAGGTTTAATGGTTCACCTCCACCTCCGCCGCATACTTCTGGTGATAGTGATCATAATGTTATTATTAATGGCTGGAAATTTGAATGGATTCCTCATAAAACCGTTTCTGGCGCTATGACTGGTACTATTTCAGTTCGTGTTTCTTGTAGTGTGAAGGGAACATATTGGATTGAATGGTCTGATTTTTTATATTGGCATGGTGTATGTCCAATATTTGTTATTGATGTTGATAAAGCAAGAAAAGCTGTTAAATAGGTGCATTAGTGTAAATATAGTAATAGATGCCATCAGAACTAGCAAATAGTTTTCCAAGCAATCCGAAGGAGAATGAACAATTTTCATTTAATGGTGATGTTTATGTTTATAATAAAGAAGATAATACATGGAAATCGTTTGGCCAGTTAATTAAAAAGCAAATTGTTGATGAAGATACTAACGGGTTGGTTTCACCTGATATATTGAATAAGATTACATTATTGTCAATATTGTTTAAAGCTAATAAGTTAAAATCATTACAATTAAATGGTAATGTTAAATCATATTTTTATTTATTTAATAATACTGATCATTGTTTAAAATTCACATTTAGTAATGATGATCTATGGCTTGAAATAAATAAGTCATTACTGATAAATAAGATAAGATCAAGAACGTTTTGTGTTGGTAAGCGTGGAAATACAGGACAACAAGGTATAAAAGGTCAGAATGGTGTAAAGGCTCCAAATGAAAAGTATATTGTTCAGATAAATAAGAAATTTGAAGTTGATGTAAAAACACCGTTAAGCGATCAACCGATATCAGTACGAGGATTTGTTAAGAACAAACAAAAGTTTGAAGTATTAATAAGCCTTGACGGTGAAGTTGAGAAAAATGAATATTTTAAATATCTTGAATTTAAAAATAATACGTTAATAGGTGAATTATTTGATGATTATCAATTAAAGGCTAGACAAAGAGGCCCAGACGGAATAGATGGCGAAGATGGTGAAAATAAATTAGGTATTGATGTTAAATATTTTAATAACACAGATTCTTTTTATAAGAGTGTATTAACAAATGTTAGATTAGCTGGATCAAGTAAATTAATTTATAATAAAAATGAAATATTGTTTACTCCTTATTGTGTTTTTAGTATAAATGCTGCTGTTTTACCAATAGGAAATTTATGGGTTGGAGTTGAAATAACAACAAGAGAATGTAAAGATATAGAAATTGTTGATCCTCCGATTGTTTTAGTAAAACCAGCGCTTGATCTTCCATCATGGACTCCGATTCCTGGATGTTATGATCAGAGGCGTTACGAATTCGCTAAGTTCAATTGGATGGAAGAATTTAATCTGCCATTTGTGATACTTCCTAATCCAGAACCTAAATATAATAGTTGCGCGATTCCGTTCTGGTTCTGTGGCAATTCAGGCAATGCGCCATGCGATGAGGAAATTGAAATAGAAATCCCTGTTCAAGTTGGTAATGATTATTCATCATCTTCTTCTTCATCCTCGTCTTCTTCATCATCAGATTCCTATTCTGATTCTTCAGAATCGTCATCAAAATCAGATTCATCATCGTCAAATTCTGTAAGTTCATCGTCATCATCTGATTCTAATTCATCAAGTTCTGATTCTTCTAATTCTTCTAATTCTACTTCATCTAGGTCATTAAGCACATCAAGTTCATCTTTTTCATACTTATCAGTTCAGTCACCTGGAGAAATATCATCATCTGAATCTAGTGATTCTGGGGCATGTGATTGTGCTGGTTATTCAACAACTGGATATGTTGATGGTGGATGCCCAGGTGGCGCATATGAGTTAACATTTGGAGTTGGTTTAGATTGCGTTCCATACTTTGATGGCTCACAATATGGGATATATGCAACATGGGATGGATCTCAATGGAATGTCACATCATCGCCATGTGGTCCACATACTTATCTTGGCGGCGGATTTAGTTGTGTAAATGGTGTAGCTACTGGATCAGCATCGTTCCACGATGAAGGATGCGCTTGTGACTGGTCATTGCATTTGTAATTAGTTTGTGTACAAGATAATTGATAAATGCCCAAGATATGATTTTTTAAGCGGTGAAACTGATATTGATAGAATTGATGAAATAATTAATAATATCAATAATTTTACTTATGATAAGATTTGTGATATTGTTGATGTTTCAAAAGATAAAAATCTTATGCTTGTTGGTAAAAATGCTGTTGTATCAGTTAAGACTAATGGTGATGTTGAAATATTTAATAAATTTAATGTTTCAACAAAGATCACTAAAGTTGACTATTCAGCTAAAATAATGAAAACTCCAATGGAAATACAGGACCAAAGATTTTCGATATGTCTTGAATGTCACCATTTTATTGATGGAAAGTGTGCTGATGTAATGGTAGGAGATGTTTTAGAAAAGGGGTGTGATTGTTATATTGATTCAAAAGTTGCAATTCCGATATCAGTCTGCCCGATAAATAAGTGGGGGCCTTACCATGAGTGATATAGAAATATACATAGATGGAAGATCATATGCTGAAAAAGGATCTGGATTTGGTGTTGTATTAATATCACCAAACAATAAATGGATTAGGTCTTTCGCTTATGGAAAGAATTCTGTTAATAAATCTGATCTATTAGCGTTAAAACTTGCATTTTTGAGTGTATGTGACTTGAATAATAATATCATAGTTAATACTAAGAATGATTATATTATTAACATATTTAAAAAGAATGATGATGGTCAGTATGTTCAAAATCCATCAAGTAATATTGAATTAATCAATGAAATAAGACAACTATTTATTGGTATTAATATATCATTCAAAAAATCGGATGGTGATCTAGCTAAAGTTTGTAAAGATATTGCTATTGACGCTATTAAAAAAGAAATTTTAGTCGATATAAGAAGATAGTCATGTAAATATAATGTTAGATGATCAACTCACTTCCAAATAATCCAAGAGATGCTGATAAGTATCAAACTTATCCGAATTTGTTCGTTTTTAATAAAGAAGATGATACTTGGAAGAATTTAGGCGCTGAGGACTTTAAACTAGTTTCTTCATCAAATGATGGAATGGTGTTTCCTAAATTATATGATAAATTAAAGTCATTTTATAATTCATTTGGTAAAGGGTTTAAAGATTTAAGGTTAACTGATAAGAAGTGTTATTTTTATTATTTTTATAATAGCGACAGTTTTATAAAATTCATTTTTGATGATGATAATTTATGGATTGAGATAAATAAATCAGTTCTTGCTAGAAAAATAATGTCAAGGACATTTTGTGTTGGTGAAAAAGGTCGTGATGGTTTAATTGGTCAAAAAGGTAGGAATGGTGATAAAGCTGTAAACGAAAGATTTATTTCAAGTTCAAATGGGATTATCGATATTGATGTTTTTATTGATGAAGGAAATAATGGTCCGATATCAATTAGGGGATATGATAGATACAGAATTAAATTTTTTGAGGTTTTATTAAATCTAGATGGAACATATGAAGAAAATGATTATTTTTATTATATTGAATTGAATGGAAATAATTTAAAACTAAAACTTAAAGATAGCAATACTTTATTAAAAATTAGACAAGTTGGTCCTGATGGTATTAATGGTACAGACGGTGTAAATCACATTGTTGTTAATGAATATTTAAATGACGTTAATGTAATGACAGAAGCATTAATTGATTTTAATAAGCTTGATAATAATTTAGTATTCAAAAAAGAAGTTTTGGCAGTTGATAATTGTATCTTTAAGTTAAATGCAACTGTTTTACCAATAAGTAATTTATGGATTGGTGTTGAAGTAACTCTAAGAGAATGTAAATTAATTGAAATAGTTGATCCGCTAATTGTACTAGAAAAACCTGCACTTGATCTTCCGTTATGGACTCCGATCCCTGGATGCTATGATCAGAGACGTTATGAATTTGCTAATTTTAATTGGATGGAAGAATTTAATCTTCCATTTGAGATACTTCCCAACCCAGAGCCTAAATATAATAGTTGTGCGATTCCGTTCTGGTTTTGCGGTAATTCAGGTAACGCACCATGTGATGCTGAAATTGAAATAGATGTTCCTGTTCAAGTTGGGAATGATTATTCATCATCATCTTCGTCATCATTATCTTCGTCATCATCTGATTCTTATTCTGATTCTTCTGAATCGTCGTCAAAATCTGATTCATCATCATCTAACTCATTATCTTCTAGTTCATCAAGTAAATCACTGAGTACATCTAGTTCATCAAGTAAATCACTGAGTACATCTAGTTCATCATTTTCGTTTTTATCAGTTCAATCTAATAATTCAAGTACATCTGTAACATCAAATTCATCTAATTCTGAAGATTCTGTATCAAGTGGACCACATATCATAAATCCATGTGTTGATTGTGGTGATCCATATATACAAAATAATGCTGTTATATCTGGATGGGATGATGCTTATTGGGGTCCTGGTGGAAATGCATCTTATCCATTTGATGCTTATGATGACTTTGGTGATGTGTGTAGATGGACATGGAGGTCGGGCGGTTGGGTTTTGTATCTTTTATGGGATACAAATACTAACACATGGTCAGGAAGTTTTGGTTTGTTCGGAACTTCTGTAACATCAATTAATATGACATGTACTGACGGGATTTTAAGTGGGACAATGGTCGGATCTGCGCCTGGAATTTCTGGACCAACAGTAATAAATGTGATTATTTAATTATTACCAAACGATGGCTTGTTTAAACCATTTTGGTAAAATTGGTTTTGATCTTGCAAAGAATGATTTAAAATCTTCGTCTAATATATAAGTTTCAGCAAAATCTGTTTCTGATCTAATACTTCTGCCATATGCTTGTACTAATTTCATGGCTGTTAAATAATTATAATAATCACTAGAAATTTTCATTCTCATTTCTAACTGTGGATTTTCAATAAATGATGGGTAAGGAACTTTCAAGATAAGCTGAAATCTAGATAAATCGTCTTTTAAATCTAATCCTTCATGCATTGCTGGAGCAATGATTATTCCATTTTTACTAGCCGCATGGGCGGCAAGCATCTCTTCTTTATTTTGATAATTCTTTTGAAAAAATAATCTGCTTTTTAATTCTGGTTTACTATTGTTTATAACAAATTCTGTTAATTCGAAGCTTTGAGCATGAATAATTCCGCGATCGCCAATATGATCATTGCATATTTTTTCAATATCCTTCATCATTTTTGGAATTGTTTCTTTTTTATTTTTATAACTCATACTGCCGCTAGGCTTGTAATGAATTAATCTATTCTCTACAGGAAATTGACTATCAACTGATATAAATTCATATTCATTTTCATTAATTCCTAAACAATTTGCCATAATTTTAGCACTAAGAATTGTACCACTCATCATCAATATTCTTTCAGCTTTATTAAATAATATATTTTTAGCAAATTTGTTAACAAATAATGGTTTTAATTCTACTGTTCTGTATGATTTTTTATTTTCAAATTTAACAACCCAATTTTCTCCATCCATTATTGATGATTTAAATTTAATATATTTTAAGATGGTTCCTTTCCAATATTCTTCATCTTCATCATTTCTTGATGTTAATGCGTCTTTTAATTTATTTGCCATTATTTCTGGCATACCATTTTCTTCAAAAAATATTAAATATTCTTCTGCGGTTTCATATTTTGAAAATTCTATGCCGAGTGGAGTATCAGCAAATGATAATGTGATAAAATCCATTAATACTGATTCTGTAACATGCGCTTCATCAATTATTAATAAATCTTTATAATCCCATGGCGTAACAGAAACTTCGGTTTGAAATATGAAACTATGAAAATTCATTAACACAGCTGCAGAAACCATCGCTTTATCTCTCTGAATAAAATAAGGACAATGATGAATATCTTTTTCATTGTCTTCACAAAATTTCAATTTTCCTTTACCCTTTTTCTTGCATTCACCACGTGCGCAGTCTATTTTTAACCTTGATAAATCTTGAAAATGCTGTTTTTCAACTAATAACATTTTATCACCTTCTAATTCTAATTTTCTATCATAATAATTACATGGGTATGCGTTTCTACCTTTTAATTCTATCATTGGCGATTTTTCATCACCAATCCATTTTCCTTCTTCGCCAAAATCTTTAGATAATTGCGATTGCAATAACTTTTGAGCAGTTACATAATAATATGTTTGAAAATAATTTCCAACAGTATACCCAATAGCTGATTTGCCAGATCCAACAGGTGCTTCAATTATGACAAATCTTTTGCCATTTTCAAATGCATCAATGGCTCTTTCAATGAGTTCTAATTGACCATTTCTAGCAGTTGGATGTGGAAAGCAGTTTTTGATCCTGTTTGTGTCAGCCATGTTGTTTTATATCTTGTTTTAGTGTTTATTAAATGGTAATTAAAATATGACAACAAACTGGCAGGATATAATTAAAGAAAGACATGAAAATGGCATGTTTAAAATAAAGCCTTTAATGCCAGTATTAAATACTACAAAACAATCTATCGAACAACCTGTTGTCGAAACTATTCCTGAGGCTAAGGAAGAAATTTTAAAAACAACTGCTACTGAGATAACACCTGAGGTTTCAAAGGCTGTCCCTGAGGCTGCGGAAGTCATTCCTGAGGCAATGAATACTGGTAGATGCAGTACAGCTACTTTAGAAGTAAATTTAGAATCTAAATTAGATGATGAAAAATTTGAAGAAAAGTCTAATTCAGAAAATGATGATGTTGATATGTCAAAATTGGCATCTGCGGTAGGTTCACATAAAACAAATTCACTTATTATAAAATATGTCGAAAACAAGAATAAAAATAAAGATGATACTAGACCATTAGAATGTGGTAAAGAATCTAATATTAGTTTCGTAGTTGGTAAAGTTCAATATCCTGTTCCAATGTTTTGGGATTCTGATGGTCATAAAATGCACTTTGAAGACAGTGCAAGGGGACTATCTGTTGTTTTAACTTGCAATGATTTAAAATATAACTGCCATCAGATTACTGTTAATAATAATTTATATTCACCAATTAAAATATTGACTAATCTGTTAAATATTGATGTTAAAGTATTAAAATCATCAATGTTAAAATTTATGCCATTGATGTATATCAGACAACAAAATCAAGATGGTGCCTACAATTTTCATAATCCATTTGCATGTTATTACATGAGAAATCATAAATATCAGCGAAATGACTTTTGGTATGAAGATTGTTTTTATAATGATGAAAGTATTGCTTATGGCGATCTTATAACTAGTTTAAGAATTTTATTTGTTATGGGATATAAAAAAGTATTTCTTGATGGATTCAAAACAACATCTTCTGATTTTGCAATTTTTGATGATGTTATTAAAAATGCCGCTGGAAAGATTGAAATATATAATATAGGCAATAATGAAATAAGGAATGTTCCAAAATTTGATAAAGTTAAAGCTATATCTTCATGTATATTATATTAAGTGACTAAAGCAATAATCACAGCCGATTGGCACTTTGGACATCCAGAAAGACTTAATGATCTTGTCTGGGCTTTTAATAAGTTGTTGGATTATTGTGTATCTAAAGACATTAAAAAAATATTCATGCTTGGTGATTTGACTCATAATAGAGAATATATAACACACGATGTTAGTAATGCTGTAACTGAATTAATGCAGAGGATGTGTGATTTAAATATTGAAATGGTTTTGTTTCCTGGTAATCATGATATGTTTAATAGATTCAATTGGGAAATAACTTCTTTAAAGTTGTTTAGGAAATACATCAGTTTAATCGAAAATGTTTCTAATTTTGAGTTTGCTGGAAGAAAATTTTGGTGCGTGCCTTTTATCGAATCTGAACAGATTTACATGAAAGTGATCGACACAATTAATAATAAAATCTCAAAAGATGATGTATTATTGACCCACATTGGAATTTCAAGCGCTACATACAATATGTGTTTTTTGGTGCAGAATTGGAGCGTTGTTGATTTTGAAAAAACTAATTTCTCAAGAATTTATGCTGGTCATTTTCATTGTCATCAAAAGGTTGGTGAAAAATCATGGTATCCAGGTTCTCCTTTAGCTTTCAGATTCGATGAAGGAGTTGTAAATCATGGTTTTATAGTCTATGATGCAAAAGAAAATAATCATGAATTTGTTGAATTTAATGATCTGTCAGAATCTGGATCACCACCAGATTTTATAACTTCTGATGATATTGATAGCATCATAGATAATGTAAAAGGCAATAATATTAAAATTATGTTAAAAGATGGCCAAGATGAATCTGAAATAAAAAAGAAATTGATTGATGCTGGGGCTTTAAAGGTAATTGTTGTAAAACCAAAGGATGAATCAATAAAAATTGATAAAAGCGTAATGATGAAAGGTGGTAAAGACATTTTTGAATCATGGATTAATTATGATAATCCGGAAGGTCTTAGTAAAGAAGTTTTATTAATTTTAGAAAAAGACATAAGATCTCAGACTAAGGCGGAGGAAGAAGATGATATCGATTGATACTATTGAAATAAGAAATTTCCTTGGATTTGCTGATTATACTACTAAAATATCTTTAAGCAAATACTTTGGAATATCGTTGATTACTGGAATGTTTGAAGAAGCTGAATTTACAAATCTTGATGATGAAAAAAGAATTGGTGCTGGCAAATCATCATTAATTGAAGCTGTGTCATGGTGTTTATTTGGCCATCTTACATATCTTGAAAAGCCAGGCGATGCTGTTATTAACTGGAATACTGGTAAAAACTGTTTTGTTAGAATAACTACTACTGATGGATATGAAATAACAAGAACTAGAAAAATGGTTAATAGTAATGAATTAATAATAAACAAAGATGGTGAAGATTTAACTAGATCCACGACGTCACCAAGTCAAGAATATTTAAATAGTTTATTCAAAATTGATTATAGATCGTTTGTAACAAGTGTTTTGTTTGGTCAATTTAATGAAGGATTTTTAAATGTTAGTGATGCAAAACGTAGATCAATCTTTGAAAGATTCATCAAAATAACCTCGTTTAATGCTATAGCATCAACTGCTAAAGATAAAGTTATTAAATTAGATGGAGATGTTATAGAGTTAGAATCAAAAATTGAATCACTTAACTCGTCAAAAGAATCAATTGAGAATGAGATAAATAATTTATTAGCCAAGGCAAAAGACTTTGATATTGATAAAGAAAAGAAAATCGAAGTTATTAAATCTAAACTTCCAGCTATTAAAGTTAGTACGGATTCTGATATAGATAAAATAAAGTCTGATATTAAAAACATTAACGAAAAAATAAACACTTTCGTTTTAATCGATGTTGAAGATGTCAGAAGTGAATGGGCAAAATATGATGATCAAAGAACAAAAAACGAAAAGAATTCAATAAGAAAAGCTGAATTATCTGGACTTAAGGCCAAACTTGATCAAAAACTTAGCTCGATAACTTTTGAGATAAAATCACATGATAGCGAATTATCTCGCATTAAAATAATTGATGAATCTGCATTAAATGAATCGTGGGCTAAATTTAATGCTGCTATTTTAAAAACTAAAGAACTTCAATTTAAATTGATTGAAGTTAATAAATTAATAAACAATTCTGAATTCGAGATTGATAAATTATCTGTTGACATTGAAAATATTGTTGATGTAAAATCACTGCAAGTTTGTGATAAATGTTATAATGTCATATCTGGTGAGCATATTGAAAAAGTTGCTTGTGAAAAACGAGATGAGCTTACTAATCTTAATTCTAAATTGCCAGGATTGAAAGAGATAGTATCAAAAATAAATGCTAAAATATTAGAATTAGAATCAATAGACAAACCAGAAATTACGATTGATGTTTTGCGTGCTAATATTGAAAAAGTAAGTTCATTAAAATCAAAAATCGAATTATTGAATAATTCATGCATTAAACTAAAAGCTGCTGTTATGGATGCTCAGAATCAAATAAATCTTATTGAAATAGTAAACATTGTGAAACCATCAATGACTATCGATGAAGCTGTTAATCAAAAGAATATTTATGATAATCTTAAAAAGAGTATAGAATTAAAAGAATCTAATATTGTAAATATTAAAAATAATTTTAAACAAAAAATTATTGATATTCAAAATGAAATTAATAGGGTTAGATCATCAGATAATCCGTATATTTCTATAGTGTCTGATAAAAAGTCTGAATTGGACAATATTATAATTAAAATAGCAAATGAATCAGATGAATTAAGCAAGACTAGAAAAATTCGTCAGCATGTTGATTACATAAGAGATAGTTATTATAATAAAAAGAAAATGAGAGCATTTTGGATTAGTGAAATAGTTCCAACTTTTAATAAGTTTATTAAATATTATTTTAATTTCTTCGAAATTGAAGATAAGGTTGAATTTGATGAATTTTTAAATGTGAAGTTTGATAAATGGGGTTATAAGACGCACTCTGGTGGAGAAAAAAGAAGAATAGACTTAAGCATAATGTTCTCTTTGAATGATTTGCATGTTAGTGTATTTGGACCACAATGTAATTTGATGGTTTTAGATGAAGTTGATGGAAGAATTGATCCGTTTACTACAAATAGATTAGTAGCTCTTCTTAATGATGATATAATTAAACGTGGTAATGGATTAACAAATATTTTCGTAATATCTCACAAAGAAATCATGAAAGATAAGTTCCCGAACAGGATCATAGTAAAAAATAAAGGTGGGAACTCATACATTGTTAACTAAAAGAGTAAAAGATGAAATGGTTAGGGTACTCCAAAAGGAGTATCTTAGAAGATCATTGGTTGAATATTTTGTAACAAAGGGGTATGACAAAACGTTCGATAAATGCCCATATCCATTAGTGTTGCAGGATATTCAAGAAGAACCTTTTGCCAAGAGGGCAATAGAAGTTGTATATGGCATTGAAGATATTGATTTAATAGATAATTCTATAAAAGTCTCTTGGAATATGTTCATTCTAGGGAATAAAAGAATATTCTTAGGATATACTAATCATAAAAATTTCTCAGATATTAAAAATAATAAAGCCAATATCAAAGATTTTAATGGTCCTATAACTATATCTAATATAATTGATACTATTGTTGAATTTATTGGGTCATCTACAGCAATTTACGATCTGAATAAAAAGACATCTGATGGAAATTTAAAAATTAGACCATTGTTTTCAAAATATTAATTTTTCGAATCTCCAATTAGATTAACATATTTTATTCTCATTTCAACATATAACTGTTTTATATATGTTAAATCGAATCCTAAATATTCACTAATATATTTCTGAACTGGTTTTTTAGTATTGAATCTTTCTTCATACGCATCTGGTGGATTAAGTATTATATCAACAACTTTTTTGGCATCATCTGATAAACTTTCATAGAATGACTTGATAGTATCAGGATCTTTAAATCCGTCCATATTCATGTCTGCAATCTCCGGAATGCTATTATTTTCATCATCTTCATTCCTGTTGACTGATTTGGTGACGACTCTGTTTGTCTTGAACATTTTCTTTTGACTAACTGCATGTTTATTATCATTTATTATGATTGATTTTTCAGAAATTGATATGTCTAATTTTATAAAATACTTATTTAATAAATTGTGCATTAAAATTACTGTTTTTGATGGCAGTAAATTAGTGTTTATGCGTATATTGAATGAGTTTATTGTATTAATATCTATTGTTGGGCTTAATAATTCTATTAAATCAATTTTTATTTTTTCAAATAACGATATTATTTCTATGTTGTTTTCGTTGATTATTATATTTATATTTTTTGATTCATAGATCTTTTTGATATTATTTAATTTGTTTATGGTTAATGATGATAATAGATTTGTATCAGTTGATATATTACATTCTCCAAAACGATATTCTTTTATTATATTGCTATCTAATAGCGAAGCTACTTCTTTTTTAGCTTCTTCATATGTTGGTGAATCTTCATAATATTCTGTTTTTTGAATTAATGGCTTATTTTCTAACAACATTTGTTTTAGATAATTGAAAATCCAAGTTTGGAAGAATTTTTTTCTTTGTATACTGTCTGTAATGGTTTGTTCTGATGCTGGGTGTTTCCCCCATCCACATTTTGCTGCTGTAGCTGCTCTCCATATGGCTATTAAAAATTCTTGTTCTGCTGTTTCTGAATCAGATTTATAGTCAGATTTTATTGTATGTTTTAATGCGTTTTTAAATTGTACTCTACATGCTTGTAGCAATGGGTCTTTTGACACCATGCTTATTATTTCTTCTATTTCTATCTTAGTAGTCTGATCAACATCCCTCATAGTCTTTTTGAGAGAACCGCGCAGGTATAATCCTGGCATCTGCATCCCGACGCTGCTGCTCATTAGACTGGTTTCCGTATTTGATGGTGATGGACTTACAGGAAAACACAAAAGTTAAAACAAAGTCAACAAAATTCTATGTAAATTCTAAAGAACTTGAGGAGTGGTGGGCTGGATGGAGGGACACTGGTGATATTAGAAATTGGAATAAAATGTCTGAAATGTTGTACTTGATTTGCCTTGGGATTTCGAAAAATTTTAGACCTAAGGACGACGACGAACATTTTAACCTTGCGAACGAAGCTGCAATTAAGCTTTTTGAAAAAATCAAAAATGGGAAGCTTAAATTTACCCCAAGTTGCCAAGGTGGCAGCCCTGTTTTTAACCTTGTTACAACTACTGTGCAGAGATTGCTTTGTTCGTTCAAAAACAGCGATAAAAGACGTAGGAAAAATCACTCTGTATATGTTCGTCAAATTGTCCAAGAAAAAGCACCGGAGCTTCTTTCTCATCTGTCTAATTTTTACGATGGTCAAGAGTCTGTAAATTCTTGTGATTGAGAACAAGACAAAGATACCTAATGAAAAAGATTGCGATTCCAATTATTAGGCAGAGAGAAGTTATAAATTTTATAAAAAGAATACCTCCACCGATTCCTAAGATACAAAAAGTTGAAATCAAGAAAGCGGCTCCTAAGCCGGTTGATAAAGATAAACAGCAATTGATATTGCACAGGCAACAGCAGATACAAGTTCAACTGCAGCACGCTAGAATTGTTAAAAATAGCAATTTAAGGCCAGTTGTTAAAACTAATATTCACACTGCTCAATCGAAAGACTTAAATTATCATAAAATAATGAATATAAAAAATTCTGGAAATGGCATGAATTTAGTAATGATCGCATGTGGCCCATCTGCTAATGAAGTTGATTTTTCTAAATTAAAGGGTAACAATAAAATAAGAATAATGATTATTAATAAGCCAATAGATTATATATGGCCTGTTGATTATTGGGCATTTTGTGATAATAGCCAATATATTAGAAATAGACAACATTTTGAATCATATAATGGTTTATTGATAAACAGTATAGGAGTTAAAGCAAGGAGCCATAATCAATTATTAATAAAAGCAATTCATGGAAAAGGATTTAGTTATGACATAACTAATGGATACTATATTGGAAGAAGTAGTGTATTCGCAAATATGCAAGTTGCTTTATATATGAATTTTAGTAATATTTTTATATTTGGGATAGATATGTGTGCTGTTAATGGTAAGACTCATCATTATGGCGATGGTTTCAATCCAGATGTTGATACAGAACTTAGGATTAAAAGATTTGATTATGAGGCAGAACATTATTTAAATGCTGGTAATACTTTACCAGAAGCTATCAGAAAAAGATTTTATTTCTGTTCATCATATAACAAATATCCATTTGTTGATAGATTTAATAAGATGGATCATGCTACGGCAGTTGATAAAATTTTAGAAATGTCTAAATGATATGGATAAATTGTGTTATACATGCCATACTAAAAAAGATATAAGTTGCTTTAACAAAAACAAATCGTCAATTGACGGATTTAGTTCTAGATGCCGAGAATGTAGAAAAGAGCATCGCGAAAGAAATAAATTAACTATTAGTATTACACAACATAAATGCTATGTTAACAATATGAATCATTATAAAACAAAAAGTAAAACTCATTTGCAAAAATCTTATCAAAATTTTATATCTGGGTTATTTCATGGTATAAAAATGAGATCTGCTAAAAGATCGAGTGTTAACAAAAATGGAAGACAACACATTAGAAAAGCACATCGATTAAATATTGATTTACGATATTTAATCGAATTATATAAAAAGCAACAAGGCAGATGCGCAATTACTAATATACCACTTGTTCATGAATATGGTAAAATTAATACGATATCAATTGATAGAATAAACCCTAAATTAGGATACATAAATGATAATTTGCAATACGTATGCCAATTTGTTAATTTAGGAAAAAGTTCTTCATCTAATGAACATATTATAAACTTCATTAACAAAATATTTGGCATCAATGTTGATGAAAAAATATCATCTAGTATTAGCTTTAAGTATGCTGAAAAATCTAAGTATAGTTTTATTAAATTCAGGCTACGACGCACTGAAAAACATGGTAATATAACATATGATTATCTTATTGATCTGTTAAATAAACAAAATGGAAAATGTGCATTAAGTGGTGTTCAAATGACTTATCATTTAAATGATCTATCGTCAATATCCATAGATAGAATTGATAGCAATATAGGGTATGAAAAAGGTAACGTTCAATTGGTATGTAAATTTATTAATTTAGGAAAGAACGATCATTCTAATGAAAGTGTATTTTATTTTTTGAAATTATTAAAGGATAATCATGAATTTATTAAATAATACTAAAGCGTACTTGGCTGGTCCAATCGAGAATTATAGTGATGATTGGAGAGTTAAAATAACTCCAATACTGAAAAATCTTGGAATTAAAGTATGGGATCCATTAGTTAAACCATCTTGGATGTTCAATGTAACTGGTGATGATCAAAAAACTGATAGAAATTATATTAACAATAATTTTAATAATCTTGATGGAACTAAAATGTCGCACATTTTTGATAGAAATAATGCAATAAAAAATGTCTGTTTACGATTAGTTTCTGCTTGTGATTTTGTAATTTGTAAAATAAGTGGTCCTAGTGTTGGTACTTTTCATGAATTAGCAAAAGCTAATGACCAAAATAAACCTGTTTTGTTTTTTACTGATAATAAAGATAAAATAGATTCGATGTGGAGATTAGTACAATTTGGTAATCAATTTGAAATAAATGAGACATTTTTTGGTCCAATGAATGATTTAACTGAATATTTAAGAAAAATAAATTCTGGAATGATTGAGCCTAACAAACTAAAGTGGATATTTTTACCCAATAATTGGCCTTCATAGTAGATAATTTATCTTGGATTTTCTTAAACAACAAGTGGATAAACCATGCAACTGAGCCTCGATAAATCAATAAGAGTAGAACCATTCATATTAGTACCAGACAAAAGTTTTCCAGATATAACTAAAATAGACACTATTGCAATTAAAAACAAGGTACAGTGTGCCGTAGTATCTCGTGAATACATTGATTTAATATCTGTGATAAAAGCTAGACATAATTCTAAATATAATCTATTGGTTGAAATTGATAAAAATGGGTCAACTTTTGGCTTAAATAAAATGTTATATAAAATGAATTATAATTCATTAGATGGATGCGAGATTGGTTTAACTAAAGATGCAAATAATGTAGAATTAATGAATGAAATGAAGATAATAGATGGTTTTTTAAAGCAATTTAATAAATCTTTTATTTTAAGATGGATTATTAATACTTCTTTTGGAAATAAACATATAGAAAATTGTATTAAAGCAATTAAGGACTCAAACAAAATAAAATTTGATCTTATAAGAATTTTAACTCCGCCAAATCTTGATATTGAAGCTAGACTGAAAGTTGGTAATTTAATAAGAGAAGGTATTGGTATGAGCAATTTTAGAATTAAAATAGACGCTGAGGCCCAGGAAGTTTCTTCGATTAATAATGTATTCTTTTCGATTCATGCTTCAAAGTTGTTATGATATGCCCGTATTGTAATACTAATAATGAAAAAAGTATTACAATATCTAATTTAGGCGTTTTTAATTGTTCAAATTGTGGTGGCGTCTATTATGATAAACGTCATAAATTCATTGGTAAGTTAACTATACCAAATCTTGAAATTGGTGATTATGTGATGTGTATTGATAATAGACATCCTTTATTTCTCCAGTATGGATTTGTAAAAGAGCTAGATCATTTACATGCACGTATTTTATTCAAAAAGGTTTTAATATGGATGAACTCAGAATTGATAGCAAAACTTCCAGACTAAATGAACTTGTAAGTAATACCGTACAACGATTAGATCATATTTTTGCAGAAGAACAGCCGGTTTTATTACCAACACTGCATTCTGATTTAAAAGAAGCTGTTTATGTCAGCAAAGTTGATATATGTCAATCAGTCATGATTATTTGTATGTTATGGGCGCAAATGCGTAGTAAAGACCCAAATACTAAAGTTGGCGCTGCTGTCTATGATAATTCAACTGGATCAATTCATCTCGGATATAATGGGTTCAATAAAGGAGTTCCAGACTATATTTCTGTTTGGAAGAATAGGGATCAGTCTAGTCATCCTAATAAATATGATCGTGTTGTTCATGGTGAATCGAATGCGTTAGAAAAAGCACTTAAAGCATCATATAATCCAAATAATTCAATTTTGTTTGTTACTCATTGGCCTTGCAGAGTATGCACTAAAAATCATATAGTTCCTAGTGGAATTAAAAAAATGTATTATTTAGATGAATATCCACCAGATGAAGAATCAAAAGAACAACTGGCTATGGCTAAAATAGAGTTTCATAAGCTCGTACTTAGTATTTAGCAAATATATAGTATGACCAGCTTTAATAATGAAATATATCAATATATGGCTGGGATAATTGATGCTGAGGGTACTATTTCTATGACTATTTCTAGTAGAAATACCAGGCAGCATTATTTGAAAATTTGTACTTGTGATAAAATAATAATACCATTTTTATGCAAACTTTTAAACAAAAAGTTAAGGATAAAAAAGCCAAGTGGTCAAGCAAAAAGCAATGGCTTTCATGTCAGATTGGTTGGGTCAGAACTAAGAAATTTTTTACCAAACATAATACCTTATTTGTTTATAAAGAAATTGCAAGCTGAATATACTTTACAAGCGTTGAATATAAAATGTGGTAAAAATGAACCTTATACTAAAAGCGAGTCTGAATTGTGGTATAATTTATATTGTAAAGTATCTGCTATCAATAAGAGAAGTAATAAATATGATGTTTCAAAATTTTATAAAAATGTTTCTTCCAATTTTACTTGGCCATGGTTGGCAGGTATTATAGATGGTGATGGATGTATAATGCTAGAAAAAAGAGGACATACAATAAAACCGTCTATTAAAATATCTCTTAGCAATAAAAAAGCAATTGAATATATTGCAAAAAATATTGATTGTAGCATATTAAAATCTGGAAGAAAAGTTGGTAATAGACGACCAATGTTTGCTGTTAGGATGTTAACAAATAAGATAAATGAAATAGGCCCTAAAGTAATCGACTATTTGATGTTAAAAAAGAATAAATTAATGATAGCTATGGAAATAATCAATATAAGAATGTCAGCTGATTATGAGCTTAAAAACAATCAAAACGAAATAAAAAATTGTTTTGCAAAATTCGAGAGTATTTAAACAATCTAGGAGAACAATCATGTTTGATACAAATTTTGTTTTCAAAAAAGGAAAACTTACGATTTTAATGGATGGATCACCAGGATCTAGTGGTAAAGGTGCTATTGCATCATTTATTTGTGAGCATGCTGATTATGATTTTGCATGTAATGCATTTTCGGCTCAGGCTGGTCATTGGATAAAACTAGATAATGGCAAATCATATTTTTATCAAACATTCAATAGCTGTGCATATCAAAATAAATGTCAGAGACTTTTAATTGGGCCAGACTCGGCAATTGAATTACCAGCGTTGATAAGAGAAATGGAAGAAAATAATATTCCAATTTCTAAAGTTGGTATTCATCCATTAGCTACAATAATTCAAGATAAAGATATGGCATATGAACGTGGTGAAGTAGACTTTGATGGTAATAAATACAATAAAATGGAAGATGGAACCAAAAAGAATGGTTCTACTTGTCACGGAACTGGACCGGCAAGAGTTAGAAAAATGTTAAGAAGGAAAGACACTTTATATGCCAAAGATGTACCAGAATTAAAAGATATGATCTGTGATGTTTCAAGTGAAATTATTTCAAGACTTGAATCTGGACAAAAAGGATTACTTGAAATAGCTCAAGGATTTCCGCTAAGTTTGAATTATAAATTCCACCCAGCTTGTACTAATAGGAATGTTACGGTATCGGCTGCTCTTGATGGTATGTTTTTGCCGCCAATTTATGCTGGCAATGTCATTCTTAATTATAGGACATTTCCTATTAGAATAAGTAGTTTTAAATATATTGGTGATAATGGTAAATTTTTAACCTGGGCTGAAGTAGAAGAATATAAAGCTGCTGGAAAGAAATTTGAAACATATGTTGGAGATTCTGGTGGTTGGTATGAAGATCAAACTGAAGTTGATTGGGATTATGTTACAAAATTGAGTGAATCAGAAACAAAAATTATGGAAATAACAAGCGTGACAAAATTGCCGAGACGTGTTGCGACATTTACAAAAATTGGTTTAGATGACTCAATAAAATTCAATAGAACAGGACACGACATTTTCCTTTCTATTAATTTTATGAATTATGTTGATGGTAAAATGAATGGTGTTCGTGGAAATGGCAGAGACAAGCTTACTAATAAAGCAAAACAATGGTTAGATGAAAACATTAATAAAATTGCTGATAAATATGGTGCAAAAGCACTATTTATTGGAACTGGTGCAAAAACTGATGATAAAGTGATGTTAGTCTAAGTTAGGCCATAAATTTTTATTAATTTTTAAGTCAGTCAATAATTTAGCTGCCATTTGTTTAATCGCGGAGATGTCACTTATATTAACTGGCGGATCATTATCGAAAATTGTTTTCCAATGTATCTTACGATCATTCCAATATGCAGAAATATTAGCCATATAAAGCTTATTGTTTTTACTAAAATATTTTGGCTCAATTATTAAACCAGCTAATGTCATTAATATTATAGTTTTTGGATTATTAGTGATGCCGCTAGTGTTTCCACCTGATGTTTCTAAGTATTCTGATTTATATATATCTTTTAATATATCGGTTACTGACAATTCATTTTTGATCTCTTTGATTTTACAATATAGTTCATTTTTATCAGCATCAAACGTTTTTGATTCAACAATGTATGTTTTAGTGCTATCAATTATTGTGTCGCTAGCAGATAGATGATCTGATACTTCATATAATGGTTTTCCGTTTAAATAAGCTTTCATATCGTATTTATTTTTGAAAGTATATTACAAATATGGCTATCGAATGGACTGATATTATATCATTTACTAAAGAATCTGCTGGAAAATTAGGCCCTGAATATTCAAGCAGGCTTGATTTTGAAATAAAAGAAATTGAAAAGCAAGCTGCTAGTGATTATTTCATGCAGATGCTCATTGATAAAAAGAAGTATGATACAAATAAAAATGGTTTGGTGCTACCATTTTTATTAAAGATAACCAGTGTTGATCCTATCGCTAATAAAATAAATCATGTTGTGACATATGAGGCCGATTATCCAGATATCGATTCTGATTTTCTGCCTTATGCGCGTGATGAAGTAAAGAAATTCATTTCTGAAAAATTTGGCGCTGATAAAGTCTGTACTGTAGGTAATTGGAATACGTTAAAATTAAAACAAGCCATAATAGATTCTGTTAGAATTTTAGGCGCTGATCCAGATAAAGCACTTGCTTTAACTAAAAATCTTGATGATCCTGAGTATGATGAGATGGATCTTGATGATTTGCTAGCTAATTGTGAAGAATTAAGACCATATTATGAAATGAATCGAGAAGTTGTTGAATTAGCCTTAAGATTGAAGGGTAAGATAAAATCTCAAGGTCAGCATGCTGGTGGAGTTATTATAAGTAATGTTAATTTGGCAGATATTATTCCAATGAGTATTATTAATGGGAAATATGTTAGTCAGTGGACTGAAGGAATGGCTTCAACGCAGCTTAGCAAATTTGGTCTTGTAAAATTTGACATTCTTGGTTTAAAAACTATGGCATATAATGTTTATACTGAACAATTGGTAAAAGACACTAGAGGAATAGTTATCGATTGGAGCGATAGTGACCCAACTGTTGAAGAACCATATTTTGGTCATGAAATTTTACAAGATGGCACTAAAGTTAAAATATTAATGAATGATCCTGTAGCTATTGAAATGGCGGATAAGGTTAAGACTGAAGCTGTTTTTCAATTCGATACTCCAGTGGCTAAAGGTGTATTATCAAATGGAGTAAAATCATTTTTTGATCTTGTCACTTATACAGCAATGGCAAGACCTGGCCCGATGGCTATGATTCCAGAATTCGTAGCCAGAAGAGATGATGCTAAGCAAGGATGGAAGAAAAAAGAAGATCCAAGAATTGCAGAAATGTTAGCTAAGACATTCGGAATTATTTGCTATCAAGAACAACTGACTGCTATTTGGATGAAATTCGGTGGTTTAACTGCTCCTGAAGCTGAAAAAGCCAGAAAATCAGTTGCTAAGAAAAAGAGAGAAGAAGTTTTAAAATTAGGACCTAAAATTATTGCTAATATGGTTAAAAATGGGTTTAAAGATGATCCAACTGCTCCAGATGATGATGGAAAATATCCGAAGTCAGAGACATATTCTGCACAAGGCTATTGGTCAAGAATGATTGACTTTGGAAGATATGCGTTCAATTTAAGTCACGCAATGGCTTATGGTATTGTGGCTTATAGATCATTATGGCTAAAAGCTCATTATCAACCAGAATTTTGGGCGTCAATATTAACATATTGCCATCCTGATAAAATTCCTAAATATGTTAGTGTTGCTAGATCAGAAGGTGTTAATTTTAAGCCTCTTAGATCAGGGATGTTTTCAACCAAGTTTATTGTTGACAAAAATTTAAATGTTTATCCTAGTATATCTATGATAAAAGGAGTTGGAGAAAATGCTGCAGTTCAGTTTAGTAAAGATGGTGGTAAATGCTTAGGAATAGATGATTTCATTAATAAATATGGTAAAAATAAAACGGTATTAGAAAGATTGATTAAACTTGGAGCATTTGATGACATAGAGATGAATAGAAAAGGGTTGTGGAATTGGTATTTATATAAACATAGTTCAAAAAACGAAGAAACAACCAAAATAAGAGATGAGGTTAACAAGTCATTGTTTAATAAGGATTGGTCTGAAAGTAAGGTAAAAGACGAAAGAGATAGGCAAACTGCTGAGTTTAAAAAGATTTATCCAAAGCGCAAAACTCCGACTAAAATCTTAGAATGGGAGCCAAAAATTGGACATAAATATGATTTTCCAACGATAAATGATGTTGTCAATTTATATTCTGATTACACTCTTAAAGAAAAGTTGATGTTTGAAAAAGAATTTTTAGGAGTTTATTGGGCTGATCCGATGCAGTTATTTGAATGTGATAGGGATTATAGTTTTGAAAATGCTAAGATAGAAGGTGATTACTATGTCGATGGAATAGTTGAAAGTTATAATGATGCCAGAACCAAAAATGGTAAAAAATTCAGAAATTATAATGTTAGCGATGGTGTTGAAACATATCCGATTAAGATATGGGAGAATTCAATAATGTATCAGGATGAAGAAGTGTACAGAATTAGTGCTGGTGTTAGAGTTCCTGTGCAATGGAACGAAAAATTTCATTCATTTAATCTACAAAGAAATTGCAGCATTGTCCTATTGAAAGGCAAAAATGCTACATCCAAATAAAAAAGGAATAATTTGTGATTTAACTGGTAAAGAATATTTCATTGAAAATAAAACATTAACCTACTATCAAGTAGTTATTAATGATAAGAATGGCAGATTAATTGATCTTGATATCGGTAATGAAGCTTTAAATAATTTATTAGCTAATATTGATAAACCAATATGCAAAATGTGCGGATCTATCACAAATGTTAATAATATGGTTGAGATTAATACTATAACTGTGTATCAAGATCACAATGATGTTGATAATAAAGCCAAATTCAAGATATGCAGCGAATGCTTTTCGAAATTAAAAGAACAAGTATCTATAGTAGTAAAATCTGCTAACGAAAAGATTAAGGAAAGTAATGAAAAAAAGCCTATACGAACTGATAGACATTAAAATTGATGGTGTTATTGGTCATGCAAGGCCAGTTGAATTTGAACTTGATAATGAACAACAGCCTATATTAATTAAAAAAATAGTTACGACATGTCCAAAATGTTCTTCGCTTAATTCTTATGACGTCAATATAAAAGATAATTCATTAGTGATTGATTTGAAATGTACGACATGTAATCCTAAAGATGATGTCCAAGAAGCTAAAGAAGCTAAGGAAGAAAAGGCTAAAGCGGCGATAATAAAAGCTAAAAATTCAAAATCAGATTTTGTCGATCCGATTGAATTAGGAATATTTAATGTGGAACAAGTCTAAAAAATACATTCTTGGCAGTGGCTTAGTTGCTTTAGCATGTCGAAAAATATTAGGAAATGATTGGAATATTATTCCGCTTGGACCAAGTAGGTTTTATAAAGAGAACATGACATGGGGTGACAATTATATAGTTTATGATAATGCTGTTGTTGATCTTATAAAGGATTGGCCGTTTAAAATGACGCCGATATTTTATAATAGGCCATTTTCGTTTGGCGGGCAATTATCTTATAATAATTCTTTTGCAAGCCATTTTTTGAATAAAGTTGGCATCGAAGAAAATAAAATATCACTAGATTATTTTAAGACTGTCTTCCCTGTTTTTGGATTTAATACATCTGCTGCTTGGAGATATTTGGTTAAAGAAAATATTGATAACATTAAATCATTTTATTCTCAATATGAAAAGATTAAAGGCATTGAATTCATTAAAGAAAATATGATATGGTTTAAAACCGATAATGGATTTGAAAAATTAGAGTATGATCAAATTATATCAACGATACCATTCAATGCATTAGCTGACTTATCTGGATCAAGCAGTAGAAATGATTCAATATCATGTTATTATTATGTGATTAGAAGCAATAAGATTGATATAGAAAAAGCTAATCAAGTGTTAGTTTGTGATGATGTAATACCATTTAATAAATGTACTAGATTAAGAGATGGTTATTTAATAGAAGTATATGGAGATTATTATGAAAAACCATATGAAGTATTCCAACCTGTTTTTGAGCAATTTGAAATAGTAGAATCGCACTGTATAGATAATGTAATTCCAAAATTTGTTAATGTAAATTATGAATTCTTTGATAATAAAAATATCATTCTAATAGGAAGCAATGCACAATGCGACCCACTTATGGATATAGGAAGTTGCTTAAAGAGGATAAAGAATCAAGTAAACAAGAAAAAGATTATGACTTCATGACGACTGGTGAAAATCCAGTGGTTAAAAGATTACCAATAACACAGGGTGATGCTGGTCCATTAGAAACAAAAGAACATAAGTTCGAAAGATATCTCAGACAATTATCAAGATGCGTTTGTGCATGTAATTTATGTGAACTTGGCAGTTCTCAATGTCATGTTAATAACACTTTTTACGATCCACATTGTTCGAATCCGATCACTTTTAATAAAATAGCCCTTGTTAAATTTCAGCCAACTTCTGACGATATATCTAATGGTTTGTTTAACAATATTAAATGTATGTTCAATGAATTGAATTTTGATAAATTTTATAAAACATCAATAATCAAATGTTATGGTGAATCTGATTATAAATGTCCTTATTTTGATTTAGAAATTAAAGCATCAAGTAATTTGATCAAATTGTTTTTATTGTTTGATAAAAAATCTTGCGATTATTTTGGTGTTGAATATATTTTGGATAAAGTGTATAAATATGATGGATATAAAGTATGTTGTTGTGATGAAATAAGTGTTAAAAAATTTTTAAAATTAATAAAGTTATCAGAGACTAACTTGCAAATACATAATAATCTTTTTGTCTAACTAATTCTTTATTGTGATATTTGGACGCATAGTTTCTAAGAAGTCCGATGATGCTATTTATATTTCTATTGTCAAATTTCTTTACTAAATCGTCTTTTGATATTTTGCTGTTTATTAACATGAGCTGAACTGTTTCTTCTAGTTTATTTTCAGTTTCAATTTTTTCTATTGCCTTTTTATTTTCTGGCTTATTAGATATTGCTGTCATTACATCAGCGATATCATTTATGACTTCTTTAGAAATTTCAGATTTAATAGCTTTATGAATTTCTTCTCCTATATCAAACCCTATGTCAACTTGATTGATCGTAATTTTATTTGTCATGGTATATAATTTATATACGGAGGTAAAATGGAAGGATTATGTTTTATTACTGATAAAAAGTGTGAGGTTATCGAATTTATGTATGATAAAAAAGTTTTTTTAGTTTCTGAAAAATTAAGCGAAGATCATCCAGTAAAAGCAATAAAATTAATGATCGCTGAGAAAATTGATTCTGGCAGTAAAAAGAAAACTGAGTTAATTACTAAAATTGAAGATATGGCAAAAGCTATGAGTATTTCTAAAGAAGAGTTGCTGAAGATGCTTGGTGGTTCATCAACTGCAGAACCAGAGGAAGAATTAACTACAGAAGGAACTGCAGTTAAAGTAGAACCAGTTAAAGTAGAACCAATTAAAGTAGAGCAAAAACAAAAAGATGACGGATTTAAAGAAGTTGATGGTGGTTTAAAGTCTGTTGCTAAAGCTAGTTTGAATATTGATAGTGAAGCTGGTGAATTCGTAACTCCTGCTTCACGAGCTTATGGCTTGAAGACAAAAGACAACAAAGAGGTAATTGAAACCAATAAAAAAGTCAAGTCTGTTGATAATGTATTGATATCAAAAAGTGATATGGGTACTACTGCTATCGCTATTGCTCAAACTGATTCTAATGGAGTTAATAAATTAATTACAGCAGTTCATCCACAAACAAAAGATTTAATCAGAGGTGCCGCTAGTGGTGGTAATAGAGTTGGTGTTGTTGGTAGTACAGCTAGAGAATGTCCAGTATGCAAAGGCTCTGGAATAACTCAAATAAATAATAAAGTGTGTATTAAATGCAATGGATCAGGGTTTATATTCGCTTAAAGCTGTGTAACATCTGCTGGACCGCCCCAACAGTTTCCTTCATACCATGTCCCAGGTGCCGGATCTTGCCCGCTGCCACTTCTATACCCGCAACCGCTTTCGTAGTATTGACCAACTATAACCCATTGATTCCAATATGGACACCAAACTAAGCGAGCATTCGGATTTGACTGATTAATGTATAACTTATGAGTGCCACCAGCAGTTGGTGTAGCACTATAAGTCCAAAAATTTTCATCAAAATCAAGATAAGCAAGCGTTCCATCGGTAGTATAAGTACCAGCAACTAGTCCGTAGTCTTC
>Ga0172380_10001009_pt1 | contig 50212 bp, 74 predicted proteins | sample Leawe162metaG_FD_119747 | JGI IMG/M metagenome (GOLD analysis project Ga0172380, IMG submission 119747) | Leachate microbial communities from a municipal landfill in Southern Ontario, Canada - Leachate well 162 metaG | ecosystem: Engineered > Solid waste > Landfill > Unclassified | place... | reverse complement strand
TACGCTGCGGAGATCAACGACACCAGCCTGATGCCGGCTGACGGCTCGGCCAAACGCTTGGCGGTGGTCTACGGGGGCAACCACGGTGGCGAAGATCATGGTGAATTCGCCATGCGGGCGTTCCTCGAAAACCTGTGCGGCAGCGACACTGAAGGTCAGGCGCTACGCAGGGCGTATCGGGTGCTGGTCTATCCGATGCTCAACGCTCCAGGCCGAGCGGGTGGAGGATGGCGTGGCAGCTTCACGCAGGGTGCTGGCGGCGCAGACGATGCGAACCGTAACTTCAGCAGCACGACCAGCACGCTGGAAATCGTAGACAAGCCAAAGGCGGCGCTGACGACTGACCGGGCATCGACTGTCCCCGACTGGCTGATCGACTTCCACGGTACCTACCTCAACACGTGGTCGATCTTCGTTGACCCGTCCGACTTGGCGCAGGCCAGGTTTCAGGCGCGGCTGCAAACTTACAGTGGTTCCACGATTGCCGACGAGGGTGATTCGGCCAGCGGATCGATCTCGACGTACTTCAAGGGACTTGGCACAAAGCTCGCGATTACTCATGAGGCGGGCACGCCCGCTCCTGTCAGTGACGCGGCGATCACGGCGCACGGCGCGGCCATCGTTGACGCGATGCAGTCGCTCGCTGCTGAAGGGTTCTTCGATTCAACAGCAACAGCGGCAGCTGGCGCCGCGACGGTGTCGGCGGTTGGTGCATCGACAGCGGCATCAACGGCAACAGCAGGCCAAGGATCGACGAGTGTCTCGGCGGTTGGGGCATCCACGGCGGCCTCATCAATCTCTCCCGCAGTTGGCACGAGTTCCGTGTCTGCCATAAGCCCAGGTTCCGGTGGATTCAATCCTAGCTGGGCGCGGGCTTCAAACTCAGTTATCGCAGGCGGGGTGTTTGCATGAAGAAAAACGTAGCGTCTCAAGTGATTGGCGCGCAGATGGTAAGCGCAAGCGATGGCTCGGCGTTCACGGGTTCGGTCACGGTGTACGTGACGGGTGACGCCAGCACGCAAGCGGCGGGGTCTGTCGGTTCTGGCGCCTGCACGCACGAGGGCAACGGCTTCCACACCTACGCGCCAGCGCAGGCCGAGACCAACTACGACCACATCGCGTTCACCTTCATCGGTACGGGCGCGGTTCCCGCAACGGTTCAGATCTACCCATCGTTCCCGCAGACAGGCGACTCGTTTGCCCGCATTGGTGCGCCTGCTGGTGCATCCATATCTGCTGACATCGCAGTGATCGATGACTTCCTCGACACCGAGATCGCCGCGATCAAAGCGAAGACAGACAATCTGCCCACCGATCCTGCCGATGCGTCCGTGGTCGCCGGGCTGATTGCCGCAGTCGAGGCCAAGGTCGACATCGTGGACACCAACGTCGATTCGATCCTCGTGGACACGGCCGAGATCGGTGTCGCGGGGGCTGGCCTGACGGCGGTCGCGAGCGCTGCGAACCTAGCGGTCGTTGCAGGCTATCTGGACACCGAAATCGCAGCCATCAAGGCCAAGACGGACAACCTGCCGGCCAGCCCCGCGGCGACCGGCGACATCCCGACCGCCACGCAGAATGCCGACGCGCTGCTCAACCGCGACATGAGTGCGGTCAGCGACACGAACGCGCGCAGCCCGCTCAACGCGATGCGGTTCATCCGAAACAAGTGGGCGATCAGCGGTACGACCCTGAGCGTGAAGAAGGAAGACGATTCGACGGACGCATGGACCGCGACTGTCACGGCGGCCCCGGGCGCTGATCCAATCTCGGGCAACGACCCGGCCTGACGATGGCGGCGGGCTTCCGCAGTCCGCTTGCCCTGTGGGTCGGCGGTGCAGGGCTTGCCCCGAGTGAATCGCAAACTGGCGTCAGCAGCCTTCTTGCGCCCTGGGTTGGTGGCGCAAGCATCACGCCGACTGATTCGCAGGCAGGTGTCTCCAGTCTGTTGGCGCCTTGGGTGGGTGGCGCTGGTGTCACACCTGACGAGACGCAAGCCGGTTCTCGCAGCTTGCTTGCGCCGTGGATTGGCGGTGCGAGCGTCACACCAACGGCATCACAAGCCGGCGTCACAAGTTATCTGGCGCCGTGGATCGGCGGCGCTGGAGTTTCGCCGACAGTCACGCAGTGCGGCGCGCGCAGCCTGCTGGCTTTCTGGATGGGCGGCGCCTGTCCTGGCCCGGGAGAGACGCCGCCGGCTCCATCGCCGCAGGCCCCGTCCGGCCGCCCGATGCGCTTCCGCATCCCGCCGCGGCTTCGGGACGAAGACGAAGAAATCATGCTGATCATCCATGCAGCGCTGCAAGTGATCAACAAACACTGAGACGCCATGACCGATCCGAAACTGCTTGAGCGCTTGGCGGCAGTCGAGCGCGGCATCCGTTCGGCTCGCGATGGACGCGATGGGCGCGACGGCGTGGATGGCGTCGGCATTGCCGGCGCGAACGGTTCCGATGGCAAGGATGGCCGCGACGGCAAGGATGCTGATCCGGCGCTGATCGAGGTCGCAGTGCAGCGCGCGATCGGCGACATCCCGGCGCCGCAGAACGGGCGCGACGGGAAAGACGGTCGAGATGGCCGAGACGGTGTTGACGGGAAAGACGGGGAGCGGGGACCGAAGGGTGATCCGGGCAAGGACGGGCGCGACGGCAAGGATGGTGCCGCGGCGAAACCCGTCTCGTATGCCTTCGCGATCTTGCGTGACGAGAACGGGCTGATCGCGGAAGTGATCGCCACACCGCTATGACGAACCACGCCACCAGCAACCCACGAGCCTGCCCTGCGCAGGCTCTTTCAATTCAGGAACGTGCATGAAGGTCGAAATCAGCACTCTGGCCGATTCGGTCTTCCAGGCCGTCAAAGGCTATTGCAGCGCCGAGTTCGGGCGCATGTTTGAGCGGGCGATCGTTCCATTCCAGAAGCGGCTTGAGGAAATCCCAGCCGGCAAGGACGGGTTGCCTGGAGAGCGAGGCCCTCAAGGCGAAAAAGGCATGGATGGCGCCGCTGGCGAACAGGGCGTGCAAGGCGAGCCCGGGAGTCCAGGCACTGATGGAGCGCCTGGCGAGCGCGGTCCGCAAGGCGAAAAGGGTTTGGATGGCCTGCCCGGCGAGAGAGGCCTCCAGGGTGAACCGGGTCGCGACGGCGTCAACGGCAAGGATGGCGCCCATGGCGAGCAAGGTCCGATCGGCCTGACCGGCGAGAAGGGCGAGCCCGGCCTGAACGGCAAAGACGGCGCCCCGGGGGCTGATGGCGCCCCCGGCGTTCAAGGCGAAAAGGGTGATTCAGGCGCGGACGGGGCGCCCGGCCGCGACGGTGAGAAGGGTGCTGACGGCACGCAAGGACCGCAAGGCGAACCCGGCCCGCAAGGCGACAAGGGTGACAAGGGCGATCCTGGCGAACCCGGTCAGAAAGGCATGGACGGGCTGGTTGGTGAACCGGGCCGCGATGGTCGAGACGGCAAGGAAGGCATCCCCGGCCGCGACGCCGCGCAACTGGAGATCCTGCCGGCCATTGATGTGTCGCGGTCCTACCCGCGCGCCACCTACGCCTGCTGGAATGGCGGGCTGATCCGCTCAGTCCGCACGACCGAGCCGGTGAGCGACTCCATTGAGGCAGCAGGCTGGGCCGTGGTGATCGAAGGCATCAGCGAATTCGATGTCGAGCAAGTGACCGAGCGCAGCTTCAAGATCAAGGTGGTCATGACAGGTGGCCGCGTGATGGAGAAGCAGGTTTCCATGCCGGTGCTGCTGGACAAGGGCGTGTTCAAGGCCGACGAGTCCTACGCGCCCGGCGACGTGACGACCTGGGACGGTTCAATGTGGATCGCCCGCGAGGCCACGCAGGATAAGCCGGGCACCAGCGACGCATGGCGCCTTTCGGTCAAGCGCGGTCGCGACGGTCGGGACGGGTTGAAAGGCGAGAAGGGCGAGCGCGGTGCTGAAGGCCGCGCCGGCAAGGATTTGACTCAGATGACGATGGATGGGCGGCGCTTTTGATGGTGGCCGGCGCTGATCCCCGGCTTGTCACGATCACGCTACTCAGGAATCCCGTGACACCGCTTCGCGCGTGGTCTCGCATCAGCCTGCGTTTCACCATCAAGTGAGATTGTATTGAAGTCATATTGGTCGGTGCCCCGCGCCTTCCCGGGCGGCACCATCGCGATCCTCGCGAGCGGCGAAAGCATGTCGCAGCAGGTTGCCGATCAGGTTCACGCCGCCGGCATCCCGGCCATCGCGATCAACAGCACATTCCGGCTGGCGCCGTGGGCCTGGATGCTGTACGCGGCAGATACCGAATGGTGGGCGCACGAGAAGAACCGCGACGCGCACGAGTTCATCGGCCTGAAGGTCTCATGCCAACCGGTGCCCGGCGTCGAGCAGTTGCGCGTCAGCGGGGTCGGCGGGTTCGATCTCAGCCCGAATGCAGTGCGCACCGGTCACAACAGCGGGTATCAGGCGGTTCACATCGCGGCGCACACCGGAGCGACGCGCATCCTGCTGTGCGGCATGGACATGCACGGCGGTCACTGGCACGGAACGCACCCGCACGGACTGCGCGATACGCCGCAGGAAAGCTACCCGAAGTGGGCGGCCAAGTTCGCTGATCTGGCCGAGCCGCTGAAGAACCGGGACGTGACGGTGGTCAACGTGACGCCCGGGTCGGCGATCAAGTGCTTCCCGGTCGGGCGGATCGAGGATGAACTGGCGAGGGGCAGCAAGTGAGCGATCCAATTGAACTTCGATTTGTCGGTGACGTGCAGAAACTGCACCTAGCTCCAGGCGATGCGCTGGTGATCACGACAGAAAGGTCCTTGTCCAGCGAGACGGCAAATCGTCTGATCGCATCGGTTCAAAGCAAGTTTCCAGGTCACAAGGTCATCGTGATGTCAGATGGCCTGAAGTTGAGCGTGGCGACTTGCGAAGAGCGCTGAACCTGCTGCGCCATCGGCACGGCGCGCGATTCGAGGCCTTCCAGGCTGGACTCAAGGCGGCCGGCTTCCAAGTGGTTGATCGGCTGGTGCGTCCTGAGCCCGGCGACGTCGCGGTGATGTGGAACCGCTATGGCGGCGTGGACGAGCAAGCCTGCCACTTTCAACGACACGGCGCCGCGGTGCTGGTGGTCGAGAACGCTCCGCTCGGCAACGACTGGCGCAGCGGCCACTGGTGCAGCCTGGCGCTGAACCACGTCGCGATGACAGGCGGCGAGATTCGGGACGGTGGGCCGCAGCGATGGGATGCGTGGGACGTTGAACTGCCAGAGTTTCGAACAGGCGGCGACGAGACCGTGATCCTGGCGCAGCGCGGTATCGGGCACAGCGATGTGGCAAGTCCGAACGACTGGGCCGAATCGGTCAAGCGCCGCATCGGCGGACGGATCCGGCGCCATCCCGGTCTGAACGCCGCGACGCCGCTGGCTGAAGACCTGAAGAACGCGAAGCAGGTGATCACGTGGTCATCAGCGGCCGCGGTGCAGGCGCTGGCGCTTGGCATACCGGTCTGGCATGCGCATCCGAATTTCGTGATGGCCGGCGCCGCTCAGTCGCTGGCCGACTGGCCGCTCGCTCCGAATCGGAACGAAGACTCGCGACTGAAGGCCTTTCGGCGGCTGGTGTGGGCGATGTGGACCTTGGACGAAGTGAAGACTGGAGAGGCGATCCGATGGCTGATGTAATTCCGCTGGCGATCAGCTACTCGGCTGCCAATGACGTGGTCGTGATCAACGGGGTCAAGTACGGCGGCGAGTTGTTCCGCCAGTTCGCGCTGGCGCGTGAAGGCCAGTGGCTACGCATCGAAGGCAACCGTGGCGGCACGCTGACCGTGTTCTCGGTGACTGACACGCTGGAAAAGACGTTCGATCTGCTGTGCGGAAAAGCAAAACGGTGATCCACGCTACCGATGAAGCGCTGGAATTTTGGAGAGTGAAGATGGGCTTGAAATTCAACATCAATGACAAGGTGCAGATCTCGGTAAGCGGAGAAGTTGGAGACATTCATGGCCGCGCTGAATACAAAGCGGCCGAGAGTTCGTACTTGATTCGATACAAATCAGCAGATGGCCGCGCTACCGAGGCTTGGTGGCAGGAAAGCGCAATCGAACTGGTCGCAACGCCTGCGTGAACATTCTGGTCAGTGGGTCCGGCGCATCCGGTTCGTGGGTCATCCGCGGCGAGCAGCTCGGCGCGGCGATCGGCGCCACGGTGATCCCGAAGGCTCGCGATGTGGCGGCCTTCGACCTGGCGGTGCTGGTCAAGCGCCCGCCGACCGAACTGGTTGCCCGCGTCCACAAGGCCGGCATCCCGCTGGTCTGGGATGTGGTTGATTCCTGGCCGCAGCCGCAGGGCAATGACTGGTGCGAAGCCGAGGCGCTAGGCTGGCTCAAGGCCAAGGTCAAGGAGATCCGGCCGACCGCCATCGTAGCCGCGACCCGGGCGATGGCAGACGACTGCGCAGAGTTCGGTGTGCCGGTGCTCTGTTTGCCGCACCACGCGCGCCCGGGGCTGAAGCGCATGCCGATACGGCCGCTGCGGGTTGTCGGGTACGAAGGAGGCGAGCCGCATCTGGGCTCGTGGGCATCGTGGCTGCACGGCGAGTGCAAGCGGCGCGGCTGGAAGTTCGTGATCAACCCCGAGTCGATCACCGACTGCGACGTGCTGGTCGCGCTGCGCGAGAAGACCGGCTACGCGCCGACGAACTGGAAGAGCAACGTGAAGCTGGCGAACGCGCAGGCCTCCGGCATCCCGATCATCTGCGCGCCAGAGGCTGGTTACATCGAGACGGCCAGCGGCGCCGAGTGGTTCTGCGAGACGGGCGAACAGGTGCGATCTGCGCTGGATTCCTTGCAGTCAATGGCAGCGCGAGCGGCGATCAGCGGGCAGATGGTGGCCGCCGAACCGCGCTTGAACGAAATCGCATCGAAATACCGCGCATGGCTCAACACCCTGATCTGATCAAAGCGGCCGAGATCCTGCTGGACGAGCCGATGGCCCGGCGCGGGATTCGGATGCTGAAGGCGCTGGCCGCGCATGCGCCGGCCGGATCGAAAGTCACGACGCACTACGAAGGCCGGCACCGGATGCTGGTCATGTACGGCGTCGGGCTTCCGAGACGTTTCATCGACATGCGGCGCCACGTCGAGATCGGCGGCCACGTGGCCTGCTGGGACTTGGGCTACTGGGACCGCGATGAGTCCATGCGTCTGTCGATCGACGCCATGCACCCGACCGTAGATCAGTTGGCCATGGCACCGACTGGGGAGCATCGCCGCCGGATTGAACTGCGCGAGGACGCTGACCCGAACGGGCCGATCCTGCTGTGTGGCCTGGGCAAGAAGTCGGCCTCGATGTACGGGCTGCAACCGCTTCAGTGGGAGCGCAAGGCACTTCGCGCGCTGAAGGACACGTACCCGAACCGCGTGGTGCGCTGGCGGCCGAAGGGTCAGCAGTTCGGCACGCTGCCCGGCACGACGCTGTTTCAGCACGGAACGATTGACGACGCGATGCGCGGATGCTCGCTGGTGGTCTGTCGGCACAGCAACGTGGCGATCGACGCTTGCATCGCTGGCGTACCGGTGCAGTGCGTAGACGGCGCCGCGCTGGCGCTGTATTCGCAAACGCAGACCCCGACGCGCGAGCAGCGCGCCGAGCTCCTGCGGCAAGTCGGATTCTGGAACTGGGCGCCTTCGGAAGCACAGCAGGCGTGGGATTGGATGAAGCGGGTTACTGCCGCCGCACCTTCGGCAGTTTGATTGGAGAAGACATGAGCACTGACGCACAGATCGAACAGGAAATACAGACCAAGGGCCTGACCGCGCCGCGCATCACGTCGGCTGACATCGAGGCGAACATCGACGTCGCCTACTACTTCACCGGGGAGCAGGCTCTGCAGTTTGCCGGGCAGAACGGCTCGCCCTTCAACGCGCACCGCTCCATGAAGCTGCTGACCTTCTGCGTCCTCGTGCTGCGCAACGGATTCACCGTCACCGGCGAGTCGGCCTGTGCCAGCCCCGAGAACTTCGACGCCGAGGTGGGTCAAAAGATCGCCCGCGCGAATGCCGTGCAGAAAATCTGGCCGTTGATGGGCTACGCGCTACGCAACAAGTTGTCGGGTGCCGCATGAAACTGAACATCGGAGCCGGCGGCAAGCGGATTGAGGGCTACACGGGCGTCGACGCAGTTGAGCGTCCTGGCGCCGACATCATCGCCAAGGCGGATGCGATCCCGCTGCCGGATGGATCGGTGGACGAGATCATGGCGATCCACCTGTTCGAACACTTCTACAAATGGGAGTGCGAGGTGGTGCTCAATGAGTGGCGCCGCCTGCTCAAGCCGGGCGGCCGACTCGTCATGGAAATGCCCGATCTGCTGAAGACCTGCAAGAACGTGGTCGACGGCGTCATGAAGGGTGGCAAAGAACCAGATCAGTTGACGCTCTGGAGCCTCTACGGGGATCCGCGTCAGCGTGACGTGTTCATGTCGCACCACTGGGCCTGGACGCCGACATCGATCAAGGCGCTGCTGAAGGATCACGGGTTCATCAAGGTCGCCGAAGAACCGACCGTCTACCACCCCGCCGGCCGCGAGCACCGCGATATGCGCATAGTCTGCGAGCGCGCATGAAGGCCTACATCGGCCACGATCCGCGCGAGCAGGCGGCGGTCGACGTGGCGGTTCACACGCTGCGCAAGGTCAGCGGCATCGAGGCTGAACTGCTGTGCGCCGACCGCCTTCGTGACGCCGGCCTGATGACCCGCCTGACCGACCGGCGCGGCAGCCAGTATCACGACCTGATCAGCCATGCGCCAATGGCGACCGAATTCGCGATCAACCGCTTCCTCGTACCGATCATCTGCCAGTCCCGCTGGGCACTGTTCGTGGATGCCGACATGGTGTTCATGCGTGACCCGCGCGAGATGCTGAAGGAGATCGTGCCAGGCAAGGCGGTCTACGTCGTCAAGCACGAGCATGAGCCGACCGCGCTGTGGAAGATGGTCAACCAGCAGCAGACGGTCTACCCGCGCAAGAACTGGTCGAGCGTGATGCTGTTCGACACGACGCACCAGGCGAATCGCCGCCTGTCGCTGTGGGACGTTAACAACCGGGCAGGCAGAGATTTACACCGATTTTTCTGGCTCGCCGACGACGAGATAGGCGAACTGAACCCGGCCTGGAACTGGCTGGTAGATCAGCAGCCGCGTCCCGCCCATCTGGGAATCGCGCACATGACGCTCGGCGGTCCCTGCCTGCCCGGGTGGACCGGCGGCTCATTTGATGCCGAGTGGAAAGCCGCTCACGACGAACTGAAGGGGCTCGCTTGAAGATCATCACCCCTGCCACGACCGAGCCGGTTTCGATGACCGTGGCCCGCCTGCAATGCCGCGTCGATGCAGATGGCTCGCCGCCGTCGCACCCGGACGATCCGCTGATCGAGATATACCTGAGCACGGCACGCGAGTGGGTCGAGGACTTCACCGGTGCCATCGTCGCCCCGACGACCGTGCAGGACGAGCACGATGCGTTCCCGTCCGATGGCGCGAACCTGACGCTGGAAGGTGGCCCGATCCTCGAGGTCGTATCGATCACCTACACCGATGATGCCGGCGATCCGCAGACGGTCGATGCCTTGACTTACACGCTGGACACGCGGGTCACGCCGGCCGTGCTCAAGCTGGTCGACGGAAAATCCTGGCCCACCGATGTCGGCACCGTCACTGCGGGCGTCAAGGTCAACTACATCGTGGGGTACTCGAGAGATGACGACAGCCCGGTGATCAAGCCGCTGCCGAGGAAGATCAAGGCCGCCCTCCTGCTGGTGCTGACGCACTTCTACGAGAACCGGTCGGAGTCGACGGCGATGCAACTTGCGACGATCCCCATGGGCGCCAAGAGCCTGCTCTGGTCGGTGCGCAGGAAGTTCGGTTTCGCATGACCGCATCGGGCGAACTGAACCAGCGCATCAGGCTCTACAGCCGCGCAACGGGCACGAACAGCAAGGGCGAGCGGCTGAAGGACTGGGTGTTCGTGACCGAAGTCTGGGCCAAGGCGGTCCCGCTTCGTGGCCGCGAGTTCTTTGACGCCGGCATGCAGCAGTCGGAGATCACCACGCGCTTTCGGATTCGCTACCGCGACGGCGTGACCGAGGACATGCGCCTGACGTGGAAGGGCGAGCCGTTCGACATCGCGGCGCCGCCGATCAACGTCAACGGGCACAGCGAGTGGCTGGATCTCATGTGCAAGCAGGGTGTCCGGGATGGGAGAGGCTGACATGGCACTCGGCGGCTTCAGGCTCGAGGACATCGAGAAGTTCCGCAGGGTGATGTCGCAACTGACCGAAGTGCTGCGCCGCCGGTACGTGCGCAAGGCGCTCTACAAGGGCGGCGAGGTGGTCAGGAAGGCGTCGCAAAGTGTCACGCCAGTGCTCAGTGCTCCCATCTATCGGCGTGGCAAGTTGATCCGCAAGCCTGGCACGGTGCGCGACGCGATCACGGTTCGCCGCAGCAAGGACATTGAGCGCGACCGAAATCTGGTCGGCGTTTTCGTGAACGTGAAGCCGGCGCCGTCAGCCGAGCGCGGGGCGAATTCTCCGACCGACCCGTTTTACTGGCGATTCGTCCACTTCGCGACGAAGAAGAACCGCAACCCAACGCCGTTCCTGATCATCGGCGCCCGCGAGCTTGAAGGCCGCGCTCTGCGCGAGATTGAGACGTCGCTGACAGCCGACTTCAACCGCATCAGCAACGAGGGCCTGAAATGAGCGCATGGGACGAAATCCGCCCGATCCTGATCAACGGCAGCCCGATCACATCGGCCGGCGACCGTGTGCGAATCGACTCGGGCAACGAGGGCGACGAGTACCCGATCGTCATCGGCCGCTCCGTGGCGGTGAAACGCTCCTACGGCCTGGACAACACGCTGCTCGAGAAGCGCGAAACCCTGTCGCTGGAATGCTGGGGCGAGACGCGCGAGCAGGCCAGTGTGTTGGAGGGGCAAGTCGTCGCGCTGCTGGAAGCGGCCGGCTTGCCTCCCGATGAGAACGGACCCGATGGCATTGACCCGACCGTCGATGTGCGCTGCTGCGTCGTCTTCGTGACGGTGTGGCTGGAGGTTCCGCCCATCACTTGAGTTTCGCGGGGTAGCTCAGTTGGTCAGAGCCTTGGGTCGCAGGTTCGAGTCCTGCCCCCGCATCCAATCGCGCCGAACAAACGCCGAACAGTCGACAGCCCGCAGCAGTGCCGGGCTGCTTCATCGGTGTCGGCCCTGTCCGGCCGGCGGTGACAGCAAAAACACCGGCAGGCACCGCGCGGTCTCAAGCGGCCGGCGGGTGCTCCCCCGCACGGTACGGCGACGTGAAGTGCCACTTTGAATGAAGGCGTGACTCGGCCTGAACAGTTCCTGAGTCGATCTCGATGCCCGCCATGTGCGGGCATTTCTGTTTTCCACCCACCCCGGCCGCGAGCCGGTTTTTTTACGTCTGAAAGGCGAATGTCATGAGTGAAATCGCAAAGGGCCGCGGCGTTCGCGTCGAGATCGGCTACACGGAAAGCGCGGAGAAGACCGTCACCGCAGTCAGCAAGGACAGCCCTGCGCAGGTCACTTCGACCGCTCACGGCTTGGCCTTCGGCAGCGTCGGTTACTTCAAGGACGTCGAGGGCATGGATCAGTTGGACGGCCAAGCCGTCCGCATCGCTGACCCGGGCTCTCCCGATGCCAACTTCTTCCTCGCGGAAGACATCGACTCCACCAACTTCGCCGACTTCTCGAGCGGCAAGTTCGTGCCGATCGCGACCTGGCGCACGCTGTCCCAGTCGACCCAGTACCAGTTGGGCGGCGGCGCTCCACGTACCGAGGACGTCGGCACGCTGATCGACACCGTGGACAAGCTGGAGACCATCAAGCTCGCCGCTGAAACGGTGACGTTCGATGTCCGCTCGCTGACGGAAGACAACGAGGCGATGGCGAAGATCCGCAGCACCGCTCGCGGTCTCGGTCGGCTGGTGTTCCGCATCACGCATCCGCCGAAAGCCGGCTTCACGGTCGGTGCGCAGCGCGTGTTCTATGGCCAGCCGTCGATCCCTGGTGAAAGCCTGGGGCAAGGCGGCACCGGCGCCGGTCAATTGACCGTGACCGTGCGCGGCCAGATCTGCTACCTGCCGCAGTTGGTGTAAGCCATGAGCACGAAAGCACTGTTGGCGCAGCTTCGCAAGCGCCGTGAGCACAGTGTCGATCTCGGTGAAGGCAAGGCGATCAAGTTCCTTCGCCCTCCCGAGATTGACTTCCCCAACTTCCTGCGCGAGATCGACGGCAAGCGCGTGTGGTTCATCGGACCTGATGACGTGCGCAAGTACGCATCGGGCTGGTCTGGCTTCACCGAGGCAGATGTTCTCGGCGCGGCCATCGGATCTTCAGACCCGATCGAGTTCGACGCCGATCTGTGGTTTGAGATGGCATCCGACAAGTCCGAGTGGCTCAAGAAGATGGCCGACGCCCTGCTCGACTCAATGGTGACGACCATCAACGACAGGGCCGAAGTCGAAAAAAACTCCTTGCCCGACTCGACGGACAGCGCGACGGATGGGTCGGAGCAGAGCTAGAGAACTCGCCGCATGACGACGTGGCGATCTTGGTGTTCAACGCGCTTGAGAACGGGATGGGCGGGCTGGATTGGTCCGGCCTGCCAATCCAGACCGAGTTCTATGGAGTAGAGGACGTGGACATGCTGATTCATCGATTGCACGTCATCAAGGGCCACAAGCCCGCCAGCGGAAATCAGGAGTAAGCCTTGAGTCTCGCCAGTCTTACCGTTGATCTGATCGCGAACCTTTCCAAGTTTGAGGGCGACTCGGGCAAGGCCGCGCAGATCATCGCTCGCGACGGCGAGAAAATGTCGCGCAGCCAGCAGGCTTTCCTGAAGTCCCTGGAGCGCACCGCCGAGCGCATGGAAGGCATCGGTGCGTCGTCGCTGCGCGTGCGTGCTGCGATCGTCGGCGTCAGCGACGCGGCGGAAGTGTTCCTGACCCGCATCGACGCTGCTGGTGGCGCTGCCGCTCGTGCGGGCACTCAGGGCGCCGCTGCGTTCACGGCGCTGCAGTCGACGGTCGCCGCTTCCATCGCAAGCCAGAAAGCCGGCTACAGCGAACTCGCCGAAAGCATCAACAAGGTCAACGCCGAGGCAAAGCGGCTGAAGGAATCCGCTGCATCGGATAACAAATCCGGGGTGATCAGCGACGACCTGCTGAAGACGCGGCTCGCGAACATCAGCGCTGGACGCGCCGATGCGATCCGTCAACTGCGCGAATCCGATGCGCAGCAGGCCGCAGAGCGCGCCATCGCCGATGTCGCCAAGGCGGCGGCTGCAGACCGGGCCGAGTCGGCGCGCAAGATCACCGATGCGCAGAAGGGCCTGACCGCCTCCTACCGTGAGCAACTCGCTGCTCTGCGCGAACTGCGTGATGCGGGGAACCTGACGCCGGCACAGTTCCGGCAGGCTGGTACGGAACTGGTCAACAAGCAGCCGGTTCGTCAGCAGGCCGCTCGTGATGCGGCAGCGTCGCAGGCGACATCCAACTCCAATGCGGCGTTCCTGTCCAGCCTGGAGCAGCAGGCTAGTTTTGCAGGCAAGACGCGGGCCGAGATCCTCGCCCTGCAAGCCGCACAGCGCGGTCTCGGCAAGGAAGCCGAGGCGGCCATTGCCAAGATCGCCGCGTTCGACGCGAAGACGGGCCAACTCGGCAAGTCGGCATTCGCCTCGCGCAACCAACTGCTGACCCTTCAGTACACCATCAGCGACGTGGTGGCGTCGGCCGGCAGCGGCATCTCTCCGCTGACGATCCTGCTGCAACAGGGCGGCCAGGTGTACGACGCCTTTGCAGGGCAGGGCGGCATCCGTGCGGGCATCAGCGCGGTCACGGGCATCTTCACGCCATTCCGGGTGGCGGTGCTGAGTGGCGTGGGCGCGCTGGGTCTGCTGGGCGCGGCGTTCTTCAAGGGCAGCGCCGAAAGCAAGGCATTCGCCGACGCCATCGTGCTGTCGGGCAACGCAGCCGGGCTGACCGAAGGCCGGTTCAAGGAACTTGCGGCCAACATCGCCGAAAGCGGACAGGTCACGCAGTCAGCCGCACGCGAGTACGCGCTGGCGCTGGCCGCCACTGGCGAGATCGGACCCAAGAGCTTCGACAAGGCGGCCGAAGCAGCAGCCAAGTTCGGCGCCGCCACCGGCAAAAGCGCCAAGGATGTCGCGTCGCAGTTCGCCAGCCTGACGCGCGACGTCAGCGCTGGCGCGGCCGACCTGAACAAGTCGCTGAACTTCCTGACCGCCGCGCAACTTCAGCAGATCAGGTCGTTGCAGGACAACGGCAAGGCGGCCGATGCGTTGGGCATCGTCTACGGCGCCTTGAGCACCAGGCTGGACGCGCTGGAGCCGAATCTCACTACGCTGGATGGCCTGCTGCGCGCCGGGGCGAATGCGTGGGACACGTTCTGGACGGCAGCCAAGGATGCTACCGGCGGGAACGACACGGTCGAGCGCAAGCTGCAGATCGCCAAAGACAACCTGATCTCTGTGCAACAGCGGCTGGCCGCACCGCGAGTTCCGGTGATTGGTGCGCTGTTCGATGGCGGCAACCGCGCCGAACTGAACCTCGCTGCGAATGAGGTCCGCAAACTCCAGATCGAGAAGAATGTTCAGGACGCTGCCGCTCAGACGGCCGCGGCGAACGTCGAGCTCGATCGCAAGGCTGGCAAGGCCGATGAGTTCGTCCGCGGCTTCGAGGTCCGCGCCAAGAGCGTTGCCGCTCTGAACCGGGCGATTGAAGAGGCCAAGAACAACTTCAAGGCGCAGGACGAGCGGGCGAAGACGGACCCGAACTACAAGCCGTCAGATGCTGCCACCCGGGCGCAGATCCTTGAGCAGATCAAGAAGGACTTCACGCCTGCTCCTGAGCGCAAGCCGCGCAAGGATCGTGAACCCGACCAGATTCTCAAGGCCGAGCGCGACCAGGCGCTGAAGGAATACGAGAACCAGTTGCAGGCCGAGCGGGTCGCGACGGACTTTCAGCAGAAATACCTGCAGGGCGTGTACGACGCTGGTGCAATCTCACTGCGGGACTTCTACGACAAGCGCCGCGCAGTCACCGAAACATCGCTGGCCGCCGAGCTGTCCGCGCTCGAGAAATCGATCGGTGCCGAAGAGACGTTCCTGACGAAGTCGAAAGACCCGAGCGACCGCATCGCGGCTCAGACCAAGATCAATGACTTCCGCGACCAGCAGACTGCGGCGCGCATTGCCGGCGCCCGCGCGATCACGCTTGCCAACCAGCAGGAGGAGGCCAGCCTCAAGGCGCTGAACGATCGAGTCATCGAGTACAGCGCCCAGCTCAAGCAGTTGGAAGGTGATGAAGCCGGCGCTGCCGCGATCCGCACCAAGCAGGCGATCGAGAACGCGCGCCTGCTGTCTCGCGCATCTGGTGGTGGCGTCAGCGACGCAGACATCGCGCGCCAGCAGAAGGCGCTCGATCTCGCGAACCAGTTGGCCGAGGCGCAGCGGCAGATCGGATTCATCAGCAACAGGGCGGCGACACAGGAGCAACTATTTCTGCTGCAGGCGCAGAGCAGCGCGCTGTCGCTGTACGACACCGAGCGCGGGCTGACCGAGATCCGAACCCGGGCAGCCGAGCAGTTGCGCATCCAAGCGGAAAACCTGAAAGCAATCGCCGATGCCGCGCCTGACGATCAGGCCAAGCAAGAGGCGTCCACCAGCGCCATGCTGCAGTACGCGCAGGCGATCGACCAGGCCGACGCATCCCTGAACCGCCTTCGCGACGCAGCCAAGACAGCGGCCGGTGGCATCGCACAGACGATCGGCGACTCCATCGTGAACTTCAAGGGTCTCGGCAGCGTCATCGACTCGGTCGAGAAGCAGTTGCTGAACATCGGCACGAAGGTGCTGGTGACAGACCCGCTGACGAAGGGGCTGGAGGGATTCTTCAAAGGGCTTACCGAGGGCGATAACCCGGTTGGTGACTTCTTCAAAGACGCGCTCGGGATCGGCGGCGGCAGCAAGTCCGGTGGCACATTGGGCTCTGGCGGGGTTTTCAGCAAAGCGGCCGGCTCCGTGCTTGTTGGCGGCGGTGGATCGCTCGGGTTCGGCGGCGTGTCCGCTGTAGGCGGCTCGCCCGCTGGCGCGCTTGCCAACCTATCGCAGGCCGCTGCGGCGGCGTCTATTGCGCTTGGCGGGTCAGGCGCCTTGGGTGCGGCAGGCGGCGGCTCGGTGTTGGGCGCGATTGGCAGCGGCATCAACGGTCTGTTCGGCAAGTACGCCGGGACATCCAGCAGCCCCGTTGCTGCGAACTACGAGAACAGCTTTGATCTGCAAAGTTCGGCGGCCAGTTCGGGCGGCGGGTTCTTGAGCAGCATCGGCAAGCTCTTCAGCGGCTTCTTCGCTGACGGCGGAAACATCCCGGCCGGCAAGTGGGGCGTCGTTGGCGAGAACGGACCCGAGCTGGCATTCGGTGGCAGCGCGGGCAAGAACATCGTTCCGATGAAGCGCATGGGCGGCGGCAACGGTGACGGGTATCGCGGTGGAGACCGGATCGTGCAGCAGACCAACAACTTCACGATCCAAGGCCCGGTCGACCGCAGGACGCAGAACCAACTGGCATCCGCAACGTATGCCGGCGCCTACCGTGCGCATCTGAGGCAGAACTGACATGGCCTTCTTTGAAAAACGCTTCCCCGAGGGAATTTCCGAAGGTGCGATTGGTGGCCCCGTGTGGATGACTGAGGTCGCAATGACGCGATCTGCCGGGTCTCGCAGTACGAACCAAGTCAGGGCCATGCCGAAACATCGGTACGACGTAAGCCATGCGCTCAAAAAGGGCGCCAGCCGCGAGGTGCTGAAGTCGTTTTTTTACGTGGTCGCTGGCCGGGCCGATGGCTTCCGGTTCAAGGATTGGAACGACTACGAGGTCACCACCGGCATCAGTTCGATGACGCCAATCAGCGGATCGACTTACCAGATGAATCGCGTCTACACCGCGTTCACACGGTCGTTCGTGCGCAAGATCCAAAAGCCAGTCACCGGGACTTGCACGTTCTACAGAACCCGCTCGGCCGTCACGTCGGTCATCACCCCCACGGTCGACTACACCACGGGCATTGCAACGATCAGCGGGCACGTCGGCGGCGACACCTACACCTGGGCGGGGCAGTTCGATGTGCCGGTCGCATTTGTCAGCGATGAGGCCATGTTCCGCATCATCGCTACGGGCGAAATGAAGTCGGCATGGGGTCAGATCGCGGTGGAGGAAATCCCGCTGTGAAGACCTTTGACTCGGGGCTTACTGCTCACTACTCCGGCAACGCACACACGGTCGCGTACTTCCTTCAGATCACGCGCAGCGATGGGTCGATTTTCCGCTTCACTAGCACTGATGCGGCGGTCACCGTATCTGGGAACAGCTATGAGCCTGGGCTGGATGTCACGGCCATCGCAAACCAAGCTGGCCTTGGCGGGAATAACCTTGAAATCACCGCGCTCTATGACGACACATTCACGCGCGATGGGTTCCTGAATGGAGTGTGGTCCGATGCCGAATGGTGGATGTTTGAGTCGAACTACAAGACGCCATCTGGCGGGGTCAACATCCTCGGGTACTACGTCACCGGAGACGTGACGCCTGACGAACTCACAGTGAAGATCGAGCTGCTGTCGAAGGGCGCGGCTCATCTGAAGCAGGCAGTCGGCATCGTCACCAGCAAGGAATGTCGAGCGCGTTTCGCAGACTATCCCGTCCCCATCTATTCCGCCCGCTGTCGCCTTGACTCGGCGACGTACCTTGTCACCGGAACGATCACTGGCGTCACCAGCGCACAAGTGGCTCGCGACTCGGGACGTACAGAGGCGCTTGATTGGTTCGGCGACGGGCTTTTGAAATGGCTGACCGGCAACAACGCGGGCTTGAGTCAGAAGGTCCGTGACTATGCCTCCGATGGCACGTTCACGTTCTCGATTCCGTTCCCCGCAACGATTCAGGTCGGCGACACCTACGAAGTCATTGCGGGTTGCAGAAAGCGCCGCGACGAGGACTGCTACACCAAGTTCAACAACGTCGTGAACATGCAGGCCGAACCCGATCTTCCGGGGCAGGACTTGGCGACTGCTTCACCGAGGCCGGAAGCATGACGGAAGCTGATGTTCTCGCCAACGTGAGGACGTGGCTCGGCGTTCCGTATGTGCATCAGGGGCGCTCACGCGAGGGTGTTGACTGTGTAGGTCTGGTCATCTGCAACGGCTGGGAACTGGGCTTCCTTGACCGTGGCTTTGACGTTCAAGGCTATGACCGACAGCCCGATGGAACCCTGTTCCGGCGCTGCGAAGAAATGCTACCGAAAGCAGATATTGGCCCTTGCCGAATCGCCGTCATGAAGTTCGCCTCAGAGCCGCAGCACATGGCGTTCCTCGTCCCATATCCAGGCGGCCGGCTGGCGATGATCCACGCGCTCAGAGACAACGGAAAGGTCGTTGAACACCGGCTTGATGCGCTCTGGCAAAGCCGGATCGTCGGCACGTTCGGCATTCCTGGGATTCACTGATGGCACAGCTAGTTGTCGCGGTCGCTGGTGCAGCGATCGGCAGCGCCTTTGGTGCGCCAGGAATTGGTTTTGCCATCGGTTCGGCCATCGGTGGTGCTCTGTTCGCTCCATCGGTTCAAGGCCCTCGACTTCAAGACCTGAAGGCCACGGCGCTGGAATACGGTGCTGTTGTCCCCCTTGTCTACGGTCATCCGCGAGTCCCCGGAATCGTTGCCTGGTCAAGCGAAAAGATCGAAGTCAAGGAGTCCGAAGGCAAGGGCGGACCTTCAGCCACCAGCTACACATACAAGCAGCACATCCTCTACAAACTGTCGTGCAATGAGTGTGATGGTGTCCGCAAAATCTGGAAAGACGGCAAGCTGATCTGGACGAAAGCCGACGATGCGACGGATGAAAGCATCGCCAACTCGGCAGACGTTGACGACTGGGAATCCATCGAGTTTTTCACGGGTGATTCTGCTCAAGACCCGTGGACGGTCTATGAGGCGGCGGTCGGTGTTGGTCTGGCTCCCGCCATGCGTGGTCAGTTCACGGTCGGAATCACGGGCCTATCTCTCGGTTCAAGTGGATACGCGCCTCAGCTCACGTTTGAACTTGCAAGGAACGGCACCGTCACGCAATCGCAGGATGGGCTGTTCTTCGATGCTCCGTTCACTTTGGATGGTTCCGATGTCGGGCCATCTCCGGCTGCAACGCAAACAGACACCGCAGGCCCTGGTACTTCAATCAGCTATTCCGGTGGGCTAGCCACATTTACACGGACCAACAGCGACAGTGTTAACTCGATTTACGGTGGCACGAAGCTGGAGCCGTCTCTGACTACTTACAGCCAAGTCACCGTAGAAGCGCGCGGCGTAACGATCAATGCGTATAACGCTCTGAGCGGGTCGGCATCAGGTGGCCGCTTTCTGATTGTTGACCAAGGAGCGAGTTCAGACCAATACAGCTTTGGCTTTTACTGTGATGGAGGCGCACCTACCCTATACGCCTCAGTCATCTACACGCCGTCTGGTTCATCGACAACAAATTTTGGCCTTGCGCCTACGTCTGCAAATTACAAGATCGTCCGAGACGGATATACGAACACCGTCAATTGGTACGTGGATGATGTGCTTGTGAAAACGGTAAGCGGCTCGGCTACCTATAAGCCGGGGCGCCTGTTTATCGGACTTGCGAACGTAGCCTCGTACAACCAGTCGGTGACCTCGATGTCGGTCAGCCGGGTGATGAGCTACTGGGACGATTACGTGGAAGTAGACACCACCCGCGTTTCTGCCACGCCTGACAGCCTGCAATTCGTACTGGAAGACTTGTCACTCCGATGCGGACTGGAGGAGGGATACACCGACGCTTCAGCATGCTCGGGAATCGATGTCCATGCTCTTGCTGTCACGCAGGTCACCCCAGCTCGAACGGTGATCGAAGGCACGCTGATGCCTGCATACAACTTCAGTTGTTATGAGGACGATGGGCTGGTCTATGTGCTGCGAGGCGGATCATCCATCGCATCTCCTGCATATGACGATCTGGGGGCCGTCGAAGGCGAACCGGGCGGCAATCCTTTGCCCATTGTTGACCGGACTGATCTGGAGACACCGGCTCAGGTGGCGATCACGTCATCGAACATCCTCAACGACTACCAGACAGACACCAAGTATTCAGACCGGCTGATCGGGCCTGCGACTGGAGTCAGCAAGATCGAACTGGCCCTTGGCCTGACGCCGCAGGAAGGTAAGCGCATCGCGGATATACAGCTTCGCCGAGCGACTCTCGCTCGCAGGCAGATCGGGCCTGTCGGGCTTACGCGGTACTGGAGCAAGCTGCGCCCGACCGACCTTGTGACGTTCACCGATGCCGATGGCCGAACCTACCTCGGATTCGTCACCAAGATCACGGACTCCGGGCCGGTCAGAACGCTTGACCTTGAGTATGAAGATGCAAGTGTTTGGGTGAGCACGGCTCTCGCGGATGAATCGTCTGCTAGCTCGGGAACGGTGACGGCAGTCGAACTCACGTCGGCTGAATACATCGACATGCCGATCCTTCGGGATTCCGATAACGACGCAGGCGCTTATGTCGCTGTTGCCCCTGCAACGACGGTCGGAAGTTGGCCTGGATGCTCGATCCTGCGCGGCCTTGACGACACCGCGTATCTCAAGCTACTTGACGTGACTGATAGAGCGATTGTCGGAGTAACGACAACCGCCCTTGGTGCCTGGGACGGCATCTACGCCAGCGACGAAAAGAACACCGTCACCGTCACGCTGAATGCGGCAGCGAGCAGCTACACCGATGACGCGATCATCAATGGGACGGCTCCCTTGTGGTTGATCGGAGACGAGTATCTCTATGCCAGAACAGCCACTCTGGTGACCGGAACAACGTACACGCTCTCTGGACTGTATAGGGCTCGCAGGGGGTCTGCGTCGGGGGCTTCAACTCATGCCATCGGTGATCGTGTGGTGTTGATGCGCACCACCGGACTGCGAAGATTACCGATGGAGAACGGGCAACTCGGCGTCGAGTTTTCTTACAAGGCGGTGACGTTCGGAAAAGCAACGACCACAGCCACGGAAGACCTGTTCACAGACAACGGCGTGGGGTTGAAACCGTTCGCTCCGGTGCACCTCGTCGCCAACAGCGCGGGCGGCGGGACGTATGCAGTGACATGGACGCGGAGAACACGGCTGTCGTGCCGCTTCACCGGGTCTCTTGGCATTAACACCCCACTGGGTGAAACGACTGAATCCTATGCCGTCGATGTCTGGAATGGATCAACTGTCACCAGCACGCAGACGGTGACCTCAGCAGCAGCGACCGTGACTGCATCAGCGGGCAACACAGTGCGCGTTTATCAACTCTCTTCCATCGTGGGCCGTGGCTTTGTCGCGGAGATCGTCCTATGACCATGCAACAGCTCGCCGAAGCGCAAGTCAATCCAGAGATTCCGGTCAATCGGAACTTTCAGAGCCTGGAGCATCAATCCGTCTATGCGCAGCGGCAGTCCGCACATTCGGGGCTGACGTATGGGTACTACGGTGGTCGATGGGGTGGGTTCTCTGTTGCGGATGGGACGCTGACACTCACAAACACAGCGAGTAATTACGTTGTCGTTGCCATCGCATCAGGGACGATCAGCACAAGCACATCAACAACGAACTGGAACGACACGACGAACTACGTGCGTGTCTACAAGCTCACGACGGCGGGAGGTGTCGTCACGGCCACCGAAGACCACCGCACGGGTCCGGGCGGGGTTCATGGGCAGAGCAGCAGCGCTGGCGGAACACCGCTGATGAATACGGTCACTGCGCTATCGATTGTTTCTGGAGTGGTGAACATCGACTGCTCTCTGGGGGACTACTTCACGCTGACCATGACGGCAAACGTCACCAGCTTGACATTCTCGAATCTGCCAGGCGCAGACAAGGGTGCAAGCAAGTGGATCGACATCACGCAGGGGTCGGGGCCATACACGTTCGCATATCCCGCTTCGTTCAAATGGGTGGGTGGCGTACCGGTTCCTATTTCTACCACCAATGGGGCTCTTGATTCATTGGCTATTGTGACGCTGGATAACGGAACGACTTGGAAGCCAACGCTAGGCCGTGCTTTCTCATGAGCGCCCTACTCGGGAGAATCGGAATATTGATGGGGGGCGGCCCCATGGGGCTCTCCTATTTCAAGAGCCACACCATTGCGGGGACGGCCAGCGGTGCGCAGACAGATTTTCAGATGCGGATCGTTGCTCACTATGGGAGCGGAACAGATTCTGGTGAGGATGTGTACCTCAACTCTCACACTCAGGCCGACTTTGATGATGTGCGCTTTGCGTCATCGGACGGAACCGCATCGTTGTATTACTGGAAAGATCAAAGCACGCTTAGCTCCGGCGTGAGCTGTGTTTTCTGGGTCAAGGTTCCAAGCATTCCCGCCAGCCCAGGTACGGTTGACATCCGTATTTATTACGGAAATGCAGCAGCCATGGACGGAAGCGATATTCAAGCCACGATGCTTGGAGGTGATGACTTCCGGTCCATGCGTAAGACATGGCAGGTCGATGGAGGGGCTGGTCCTCGCTGGGGTACTGGAGTCGCAAAAACCGCTAGTGGAGATGTCTACCTGTCTGTATGGGACTCGGTGACAACGCAGCACTGGCTTTACAAAACTACGGACGGTGGACAAACAGCTCTAACCCTTGTGTCGTCTCCGTGGGCTGCAAGTAGCGGCCGAACGCACTCGAATCTAACGACGAACGGCTCAAGCAAGATTTACACGGTATGCCATACGTCTACTGCGACGTACATGAAAATCAGCACTGACTCTGGAGCCACATGGGGCTCCGAGATCACTGTCTTCAGCGGCGCATCTACGGTTGTTGATCCAGTCCCCGTGTATGTTTCGTCATCCATTCTGTGGGTGTTTGTGCGCGTCATCAACGGGGCAAACTTCGAGATTCGTTGCTACGAATCTACCAACGACGGCGCCAGCTTCTCTTTGAAGAATACGCCGTACACGCTGGCGACTTCTGGCATCAATTCACTTGAAGACCTAGACGCCATACGGCTTGCCAGTGGCCGCGTAATGATTGCATGGGAGCGCGAGACTACCGAGAAGGGCGAAGCTCAATGCGATTTTGTTTATAGCGACAACAACTGTTCAAACTACTCATCTTCCGCGACCATCGTAAACAGCACGGGGACCATAGACGATGAAGGTGGCAGCTTCGCAGTCACGCCGAATGGAGAGCTTGATTATTTCTTCGGAAGCACTCGTGGCGGTGGTAGTTCGTACCTGAACCAGCAAGTTTGGCGCACTCGATATGACGAGGCGGCAGGCACATGGAGCACTCCTGAACTTTTCAACGAATCCTATGGTGGAGTCGAGAACAATGCCGTCTATATCGATGGCGGTAATCTGCTCTTATTTGCCACTCGGCACTATGACGCAACAAATGGAGTCCCATCTACATACGCGCTCACTGCCACCAGAATCGGAGGAGACGATCTCTCAGATCGTGGATGGACACAAGAACTCGGCATTGCCTATGTTCTCGACGGTGGGATGTGGGTTGAAGGATGGCAGGTAACTACATCGACACGTGCCTTCCTTTCGCATTCCAGATATTCCGGCGGGGATTCAGTAATCGAGGCGCTCGTGTCTGCTCCGAGCCCGCTTACTGATGTCGATTGCCGAATCCTCTTCAGATACGGCAGTGAGAACGATCACTACATGCTAGATGTGTTGGCGGCTGCGACCAATCAAGTGCAGTGGTACAAGCGTGTTGGTGGAACATACACATTGCTTCAATCTGGGTCGTTCACCCCGTCCCTCAACACGCTTTACCGCGTCGTATTGACAGTCAGAGGGACAAACCCGACAACGCTTACTGCTGTTGTCAATGGCACCACGGTGCTGAATGCCGTCACTGAAGCGACAAGCACGCGAACGACAGGAAAGATTGGCATTTCTGGCAGCGGAATACTCGCCCGCCGAGCCACCTTAGCGCGGCACATCTTCGCGCGCAAATACGTCGCCATTGAGCCAACACACGGTGTATGGGGCGCTGAATCTTAGAGCGCGTGGTTGGCGCTTCTGTTGTCGTTCACCTGATAGGCCCGCCGTTTCGTCGGCCGGTTAATTCCGTCGCGCCGAAATTCAGCGCGAAACACTTATGGAATGTCACGAATATGGCAATCACTGACTATGGAACAGTCCGCGCCAGAAGTGATGGGGCGCCGCAGTGATCACCCTCGAACGCATCATCCCGCCCGCCTACGTGGTGCGGGTGTGCCCGGATGCGAAGCCTGGCGAAGAGCAACCCGACTTTGTCGCCGTTGCGACTCTCGAAGTCGATGCGCATGACCCGAAGCGGGCAACCATGCTCGGCTTCCATGGGCGGCTGTCTCACTCCGACATCCACGAGTTGATCGACAAGCTGCGCGAGATCGGTGTCGAGACGCTGATCGCAAGTCGCAAGGAAGGCCACCGGCTCGCCTATTCCAAGCTCATCGACGGATGGTATGTCGTTGATGTCGTCGCGCTGCACAAGCGCATGAATCGAATCCCAAAACCATCGGCCTGAGCCATGTCTGACGAATACACCAAAGACTCATTGCAGATCGCCCGCTTGGAAGAACGCATCGCCACGATCGACCGTGACATGCGATTGCAGACAGAGCGGCTCGAATTGATGCAAGCGCAACTGGCGCAGGTGTTGAACGCGCTCAGTGAGGCCAAGGGTGGATGGCGCACCTTGATGTGGCTCGGCGGCGCTTCGGCTGCGATGGGCGGCCTGATCTCGTGGGTTCTGACGCACGTGAGGTTTTCAACATGAACGAACTCAATTCAATCTACGGCTGCTTCCCAGATCTGCGTTGCATGGCAACTGTCGTCATGCCAGCGCATGAGGTTGATCTGTCGCTGTTGACGTTCCTGCTCGGCTTGGTGATCGGCCTCGCACTGGGTGTCGGGATCATGGCGGTACAGGAGGGTGGCCGGTGAAGCTCATCGCCGACTGGAAGCGAGTCCTGCGACGTTCGTGGGCGATCCGCCTCAACTTGTTGTCGTGCGTTCTCTCTACCGCTGAGTTGGTGGTGAACCTGCTGACGCCTCAGTTTCCGAGCGGACGATTCATCATCGCTGCAGCCATCGTCTCTCTGTCGGCTGGCATTGCTCGCGTGATCGAGCAGAAGAACCTGCGCGATGGACGCTAGGAAGCGCCGGATGGCTGCGGCTGCCGCCCTGGCGACCGCGATTGCGATCCCGGCCGAAGGGCTGCGGCAGTGGGCATACCTCGATCCTCCTGGCGTGCTGACGACGTGCTACGGGCACACCGGCCCCGATGTCGTGAAGGGCAAGAAATACACGCTCGCCGAGTGCGATGCATTCCTGACTGCCGACATGCGCAAGGCCGTTGACATCGTGGAGCGGTGCGCCCCCGGCCTGCCTGAGAACCCGCTGGCCGCGTTCGCCGATGCGACGTTCAACATCGGCGGCCGATTGGTCTGCGACACCCAGACCAGCACGGCTGCACGACTGCTCAAGGCGGGCGACATCGAAGGCGCTTGCCGTCAGTTGCCGCGTTGGAATAGAGCGAAGGTCGGCGGCGTATCCGTGCCCTTGCCGGGCCTCACCAAGCGACGCAACGCCGAGATGGAGCTTTGCCTCAAATGATCCTTCGATACATCGGTGGCCTGATCCTGGCCGCAGTCATCCTCTTTGCAACCACCTGGCACTTCGCTCAAGTGGACAAGGCCGAGCAGGCGGTCTACGCGAAGTGGGGTGCATCGAACCAGCTGCGCAACCAGATTGCAGATACGGAAGACCGCGCAAATCGCGCAGAGGAAAAACGGCGCAAGGCCGAGCAACAAGGAGTCATCGATGATGCAAACGCCAAGGTTCAAAAATCCATTGCTGACGCTGGTGCTGCCCGCGATGCTGCTGCTCGGCTGCGCGCCCGCGTCAATGCCCTTGTCGCCGCCGGTAGTCGTCAAACCTGCGGCAATTCCACCGCTGCCGAAGGAGGCGCACCAGCCGCCGATCCCGCCGATCTGCTTGCCGACGTGCTCTCAATCGCTGACGACCGCTCGGGACAGTTGGCTGAATACGCCGATCAAGCTCGGATTGCCGGAGAAGCCTGCCAGCGCGCCTACCAGTCCCTGACTGCGGAGTGACCCATGCTCCCGTTCCTCATCGCCGCTTCGGTGGCACTTCTCGCCCTGCTCGGGCTCATTTTTGAAAGGCTAGGAAGAATCATGACCGACCAAGCAACCCACGCCGCCCAACTGGCCGCGATCAAGGATCAACTGACCAAGGCATCAGGCGAGATCGTCGCCAAGGTGGCCGCACTGGAAGCGGCTGTTGCTGCTGCCGGTGGCACCACGCCGGAAGTCGATGCGGCTGTGGCCGACCTCAGGGCCGTGGCTCAGACGTTGGATGATCTGAACCCAGATCCGGTGGTGTGATCATCGGCGGGCTGGTGACGGCCCGCTCATTGATTGCATCGCCGTGAGGCGTCTCAGTCTTTCCTGGCTCGGATCAGATCGGCAAGCTGGTCGCCAACCAACCCCACCAGCTCGACTGACTCGATCATCTTCGCACACGCCTCCCGCTCGGCAGCGACTGCGGCGGCGGCGTAGGCTTGCACCCAGGCCACGAGGTCAGATGTGTTCGGGTTGTAATGGAGGAACCTTTGGTCCTCTTCATCAATCGGCGGAAGGGTCATGGCTGCTCCTGCCTCTGTGGAAGCGGTTCGCCTCCGTACTGCTCTGTCAGTTTCCCATCTTCCGTGAGCATCCCCATGCGCACAAGTTGGGCCAGCGCCTCAGCCTTGGTCTTGGGCACATCAATATCCCCGAGGTCTTGCAGCCGCCAAATGTGAGGGCAATGACCGCATGTCCAAGGCAGTGTGTAGCCAAGCTCACGAATGTCGGGGTTCCGGCGCCCGCAGGATGGGCAGAGCAGTTCCTTCATCGCTGGTTGCGGCATGGTCATGGGGTGGGCTCCTGTTGGGTCAGATGTAGATCATCACGTCGTTTTGCTTGCATGAGTTGCAGCCAATGCTGATGTGCCCTGAGCTGTATCCAGTGTCTCCACCGTAGTCAATGCCTTGCTCAATGTCGATCACGGCATCCTCGCTGCCGCATTTCTTGCAGACCAGCTTGAATGCGTTCGTGATTTCCTTCGCTTCGTCCATCTCATCCCTCCGTTACGGCGCCCGAGGGCGTCAGTTGTGACTTTGTCGGTCTAGAGCGCGTTAGCCCCCACCCTCGCGCAGCCGCCTGAAGTGCTCGGCCACCTCGGCGCCGGTCAGGATCACGGCGCTCGGCGGCGCCAGCATTGCCCGCAGCTCGCGCACTTCGGCGCTCAGTTCGGCCAGGCGCGCGGCCATCACGCCCTCGCTCTGCGGCATCGCATGCCCGGCGCCCATGATGGTGCCGCGCTGCTGCGGCATCTGCTCCAGCAGTTCGCGGGGGATCGTGCTCTGTTGGCCGGCGGCCATCTGTCCAGGTGTTGGCATTCCATCTTCCTTTCGCTTCGGCCACAGGGGGCCTAACAGGCGGGTCAACCGGACCCGCTACGGCCTTCGGCCTACGCAGGCCGGTTACCCTTTTCGTTGCTCACATAATCGCGCCATGACAGCGCACCTGAAAGTGTGCGGGGAAATCCTCCCAACATCACGCGAAACAGGCGTTCAATCTGACAAAGACAGGGCGTAGTACGGGAGCAGGTCAACCGTATTGATGTGCCCATATTTGTTGACGACCAGCACGGCAAATTCAATGCCGTAATAGTTGAGGTTCATCATCAGCCGGCCATAGGCTTTCAGCTTTGCTGTCGTCATCGGGTTGTAGACCTCAATTTCAAAGAAGTGCAGAAACCCAGCTTTCACGTCAAGCGCATACGCGTCAGGCTCAAACCTGAAGGCCGTTAGCATTTCCACCATCTCCCGTGGCGATCCGTTGTGCCGCGCTGACATCAAAAAAGCAGATCCGACTGCTTTACGCCAGCGGCCAACTTTCACGTCTTGATACTCGGCTCGCAGGCAATCCAAGATCGCGCCAGAGAGCATCTCTCCGCTTGGCTTGGGGGGGCTGGTTGATCCGAGGAGGGACGAAATTGCTACGGACGGCGCTCATCTGCTGGGATTCCTTCCATTGAACTACGGCGGGCGGGCCTAGATTCTAGCCGCATAAACCCGAGCGCGCACTGTGTGGCGCTGCGTGCGTTTGCTTGCGTATCATCCTCGCAGTGGGACAAACTGCTACGAGGACTGCTACGGTGGCAAGCATCATCAACAGGGATGGCAAATGGCGGGCGCAGATTCGGCGCAAGGGCCATCCTAACCAGTGCAAGACCTTTCCAACCAAGGCGCAGGCCGAGAAGTGGGTACGCCAGCGTGAGCATGACATGGACAACGGCGTCGAGCCGGTTCAAGGCGCAACGCTCACCGTCTCCGAACTGATCGAGGCTTACCGTGATCTTCGTGACCGGGCCAGACCAATCTCCGACGCATCGAATGAGCACTACATGCTCCGGTCGCTCACGCGCGGTCTTGGAGAGAAGATCGCGGCTCGGCTGACTCCCGATGATCTGGTCGGCTTTGCCACGATGCGCAGGGAAGAGGGCGCGGGGCCGTACACCATCAACATGGACGTGAGCAAGCTCGGAACGGTCATGCGGTACGGTGGCGCGGCAAAGCGGGTATCGCTGCCAGACGTGGTGGGCTCGGCACGACCGCTGCTGACGCATCTGCGCCTGATCGGTGGCGGCGGGAAGCGAGAGCGCAGGCCGACAGACGACGAATTGAGGGCAGTCCTGGCGCACCTGACGACGACGCGTGGACTCAAGTTTGCCGAGGCTGTGGCGTTCGCGGCCATCACGGCGATGCGGCGCGGTGAGGTGTGCGCGATCCTGCACTCCGACATCGACGCCAAGACGCGCACGGTGCAGGTATGGCGCAAGCACCCGAGGCTCGGCAAGACACTGGAGAAGGTGCCTCTTCTTGGCGATGCGTGGGACATCGCCATGCGCCAGCCAAAGTCTGACGATGGCCGGGTGTTCAGCGTGCAGCCGACCACGCTGTCGAAATACTTCACGTGGGCATGCCGTGACCTTGGTATTCCTGATCTGCACCTCCACGACATGCGCCATGAGGGCACATCCAAGCTGTTCGAGCAGGGCTATGGCATCGAACAGGTTGCGCTCGTGACTGGACACAAGTCCTGGGCCAACCTGCGCCGATATACCAACCTGAGGCCAGAGGACTTGCATGGTCAGAAGCCTAAGCGGCGATCTTCCGCGCCTCGTCAAAGTAAGAAGCCACATCCCTGAAGTCGGCCCATCGCTTCCCGGCCTCCATGTAGGTTTTGACGGGGCACGTGTTGCTGCTGATCTGGTTGTACAGCGCGGCTTTCGTGATCCCGAGCACGTCTGCAATCTGCTCGGTGTTGAGCCGGATGCCGTACTTCTCGACGATGAACGCTTGAGTAATTAGGCTCATAGGCCCTCCGGTTCAATGGCTCCGACTTCGGCGGCTGTGAGCATGAGGCGGTCGGTCACGGGGTGATCCTCGCGCCGTCTTTGGCCTCGTTGATGCAGTTCTCGCACTCTGCGCCGCCCGGGGCTAGCGTCGCCTTTGTGTGTGCCCCCAGGAATCGAAAAAGCCCTTCAACGGCGCGAGCGTGCATCACGCAGCAATGCGTCGGCCCTTGAGGAGTGTGCATCGTGAAGGTGGCAGGGAAGGTCTGCTTGGTGTCGTCGGTCATCTCGTCACACTCCATCCGCACTTTTCACACTTCATGCAGTCCACCAGCCGCCCCGGCCCGCCAGCCGAGACAGTGACGACGATGCCGTCCGGGAAGTCGTGGACTCCGGTGTACGTCTCCTGGATGGCCTTCGATGGCTGCATCAGGCCGCTGCACTTGCGGCAGTGGCGCTCGGCCAGCCACTTGCTCAGATCGCGGTCGTCGTCTTGCAGCAGATCGGGCGAGCCTCCGGTTACTGGCGTGGTCATGGCTTCGGTCTCTTCTGTGATCGCATCTCAATGTCACGTTGCCGATTGCGGCGCGTCTGCCAATCGGCAACACTGATCGTCTCAATCGGGGCTGACTCTGGATCAAACCATGCCCATCGATCAAAGCAACTCGCCCCAAGCGGATCAAGCGTCTTCGGATCGGCGGGGAAACACAGCAAGTCTTCCCCGACAACCTTGATCTTTCCAGCGTAGCGGCTCACTTCTCCCCCTCCCCGGCTGGCTGCTCCTGGCGCAGTGCGGCGCGAAGCTCTCGCACACATGCCCATGCTTCGGCCTTGTCTGGGTCACCGTATTGATCGTTGGCGTGGTCGCGGTTCCAGAGAATCACTTTCTCTGCGGAAGCCCGCAGCCGCTCCGCATCAGCCCTCAGCGCCTCGACTTCGCTTGTGAGCAGAGCGTTTGCCTCGCGCTCGCCAGCCACGTCTGCGGATGCGGTCTTGAGTAAGGCGAACTCGCGTGATTGATGCAGCGCCCGTTCCTCAAGACCGGCGATGATGATCTTGGCCGCTCGCAGTTGGCGGTCCTTCTCCGCGATCTGCGCGGCCTGCTGTTCGATGGCATCGAGAAGCGCAGACACATCGCGCATCTTGATTGCCGGCCATCCGTCGGGGCCGTGGTCTGCCTCAAGGGCGCGCAGCCGCTGTATCAGGGTGGTGGCGGTCATGTGTCCTCCTGATCGTCGGTGCTGAACGAGTAAGACACCGCTGTCGAAACAGTGAAGTCAAGATCACAGCTCGGGCAACTCAGATCGTGCTCGCCTTCTTCATAGATGCGCCACGTTCCGTTCTCACTCACGTCGTAGTCGGCGCCGCAGTGCGGGCATTTCGGTTGCCGATTGCCACGGAATTGCCAATCGTCTTCTGCATGCAAGGCTTCAAGAGGCTGTTGGGTGGTGTCGCTCATTTCGCGGCTCCTTTCAGCGCAAACTGAATAGCCTCGTGCAACGCATAGAGTGCGTCTGTACCAACAACGAACACGCAGCCCGAAGAACCAACAATCTGCACTGATGGAAGGTGGTTATTTGCTGGCACTGCGTGTGTAGATATCGCAGCCTGCGTCTGAGACATGGCAAAGGCTTGGATGAGTGATGAATCCACGGTCAGGCTCCAATTGCTGCGGCGCTGATGCCGTAGGCGCGCTCTGCGTCTTCGATCATGTGCTCACACAAGCTGGCAATGTTCAAGTGGTGCTGGTAGTTGTTGCGGAGCCAGTCGGCGCACCATTTCGCATCCGTCAACAGCGCTCGGGGCTCCTTGCGGTCGATTGCGTCTCGAATCACAGCATCCGAGTAATCGCGCAGCCAGCCCTTCGACTCGCCGAGTGCAGATGCCAGCGCGTAGATCGCTTCATCGACCGTCAGCGGCGCTCGGGGCGGGTGGGCGGCATGCCTTGTGCATCCAACTTCGTGCTTGCTGTCGGTGTCAACACACATGCCAGATAGGCAGTATCGATTCACGACCCAGAGCCGCTGAATCTCCGTCACCGGCTCCGGTGCCACTGAGGGCGCGGCGTCAATCTCGGCGAGGCGTCGAAGGTGCGCAGCGATCACGCTGCACGTTTTGCGAAGCACATCGGCATAGCGTGCCGATGTCTGCATGTCGGCCAAGCCCTGCATGCGGGAGGCCAAGTCCGCCGGGCTGTTGTGCTCTGCCGCAAGATCATCAGCAGGCGCGGCGGGCTCGGGCTGTGCGCGGCGGTTCCAGGCGGCGATGGCTTCGGCTTCGCCAGCACCATAGGCCACACGCACGATGCTGCGTCTCAGGGCGTGATGCTCCACGATGTTCGGATTCAAGTCCGTCCAGGTCATGTCGCCGTATTGGTCGCAGCCTTTTGCGGCCAGTTTCTCCATCGTCAGTGACACCAATCGGTCGCACTGGTCGTCTGTCGGCTTCAGTTCTTCGCTCATATTGCGTGTTCCAAATTAACGCGGGCTGCTTCTGGGGTGTCTCCGAAGCCTGCTGCGCTTTCCTGCAAGTTCACAAAGTCATCCCGCACGGCGCACCATGCGCTGCCGTCCTTGTAGGTTCGAGTTTTTGGCCCACCGTGCGCCGCACAAGCAAGCCCCGGCACATACCCGGCGTATAGCAAATCGTCACGCCATTCAAAACCATCCCAACGGGTGTGTGTCACGGCATCTGGCCTTTCGCCGAAAGCGGGCTTGTCACAAAAACCGCAAGGGCTCCCGCCCATCCACATCGGAACAGAGCAACGGCCAAATCCTTGTTCATCAACCTTCATATGCCTGGGCTGTAATGCGCTCACGTCGGCTCCTTTGCGGATGGGGCGGAATTACGTCTCTCAACCATGCGACCCATGATTTTTCGAATAGCGTCCTTCGCGTTGTAGTCATCCTCAAGCAGCCAAGCGTTGTACGAAGCAATCGCTTCATCAACAATGTCTGCATCTCTGCCTCGTCGCTGCTGCCAATCGGTGTAGGTGGGCGGCACTGCTGGCGCGGATAGGGCGGCGCGGGCAAGCTCGATCCGAAGTTGCGCGTGATACCACTCAATAGCGTCGCGCACATCCTGCGATGTCTCTTGCGGCGGATCGGCGAAGATGCTCATGGCCTCGGCCTTGATACGGTCCGCTGCGTGTAGGTCGCTCATGGCTTTCCTTTTAGTGCGGCGCGTCTGCAATCCATCCGGGCGGCCTCGTTAGGGCATTCGAGATGGAAAGTGCAATCACTCGCGCATTCGCGTATTTCGGTACAGCATGGGCACTGGGCGTCATATTCGACCACTTCCAGAAGCGCATCCCTCTCCGCCACCAGGGCCGAGACGGCGACGCGCAGGGCGTTGTAGTTCTCGGCATCACAGCAAAGCCTGTAATTCGTCGCCAGCCGCATGATTTCGTCCGCTGTTGTCATGCTGCCTCCATCCCAGTCGTGAACCACCCACGCTGCTCGGCCTCATCGCACTCGTACTGCCGCAGGATCTCCAACGACGCAGCATTGACCTCAGACGCCCGCGAGACGCGCTGCAGGTCGGCCTCGATCGCTTTGATCTTCTCGGCGATCAGCATCTCCATCAGGTTGACACCTGACTTGACGCGGACCTTGCCGGCGCGGAGCACCAGTCTTCCCCGGTTTGACAGCAGGCGCGCGCGCTGCCCTTCAAACCCAGACACATGGCTCATCAGCATCTGCCGGGCGAACAGCACCGGATTGGCTGCACCCTGGTCAAGCGCATGGGCGAACAGCTTGAGCACCACTTCGCGCGCTTCCTCATAGACGCTCTGGGCCGTTCCGTCCTCACCTGTGCGGTCGTACTCTTCGCGCCTGGTCGGGTCGCTGACGACCTCGTAGGCGCGGTTGACCGCGGCCTGCTCGGCATCAGACCCGCCACGGTCAGGGTGAACCTTCTGGCTCTTGCGGCGGTAGGCCCGCTTGACCTCATCTGGATCGGCATCGGGCTGGATGCCAAGCGTTTCGTAGTGGCTCACTGCAGCACCGCCCCCGCCTCACCATGCGCGGCCACGAACGCATCGGTGGCATCCACCTTCTTGCCGCGCTTCGACTTGGCTGGAGCGGCCTCGTCGCCGGCCGTGTTGAGCGGCGCGTCGTCATCATCATCAGGGCGGTCGCCGAGCAGTTCATGCTGATCCGGGTGGTCGGCCTGAAATGCGCCCACCGATCCGTCAATCGCCGGCTCTTGCGGCACCGGGGCGGTCAGGGTCAGCGTGACCTCGCTGCCGAGCTGGTATGCCAATTTCCCCAGCGAGTCCGCATCCACGTCGCTGGTCCCGACACGGAAGAACAGATCGACCGTGCCGCCTTCCTTCGGCGCCACCTTGAACTTGTCGACCTTGCAGCCGCCACAGACGATGGCCGACAGTTCATCGATGCCGTGGTCGATGTTCAGCGTCCAGCCTTCACATGCGCCGTTGAAGTGAATGACATCGATGCCGCGGGTTCGCAACAGCGGCGTGGTTTCCTCGACGCCTTCGATCACGGCCTGATCTGGCACGGCCTCGTACAGCGTCTTGCGCAGCGTGGGCGACAGGCGATCCAAGATCGTGTTCGCCGTGGTGATCAGGAAGCCCAGCGAAACGGCTGGGCGATCGTCTTCTCCATGTCGTTCCGACCGTGGGGTAACGCTACGCAAAACAGCTTGAACACTTGCAAGTTCAAAAGTCATTTTTAGTTCCTTTCTTTGCTTTGTTGTAGGCCGCCCGAGCAGCATTCCCGCACGCTCGGTGACATGCCTTCTTTCGTGATGTCCACATATTTGCTGGGTCGTCGTACTGCTGGCAGAACTGGCACTTGCGCCAACCGTAGTGACCGCAAGCATCAAATGCTCGTTGCCGCTGGTGTAGTAATTTGTGATACGCCGCATCAGGGCAGATCACCAGGTTCGATGGACTGTTGTTAGTTGGGTCTTGATCGACATGGTGGACTTCTGCACCAGACGGCAGCGGCTTTCCAATTGCCTTCTCAGCAATCGCAACGTGAGCAAGTTTCTTCACGCCGCCAAAGTCAAGAATGAGATAACCGTCACTACGCCTGTAGCCGCTACCTCTTGGAGCCAACCGCTTGATGTCACCAGCGGCTTCTCCGGTTTTGAGCCATCGTCCGTAGTGCGTACAACACCACTTCCGCCATTGCACAGGCCGACCGCATTTAGAAACGTCGCATATCCGCGCCGACTTCGGCGTGGCTGCACTTGTTGTTTCTGCTGCAGAAGGCGCCAGTTCAAATGGCATGCTGTGCTCCTGTTACTTGGCGCGCTTGGCAACAACCTTGAACGCTGCCCGTTTCGACACGACCTTGCGGGGCGCGGACTTGGCGACCACCTTCTTCGCGACAGGCGCCTCAACGATGGTCACAGTCGGCCCGACCTTGCAGACTTCGGCGACGAACTTGTGCAGCGCCTTCGTCGCGTTGCCCTTGCTGCTGTAGCCCTCGCCAGAGTCGCCGATGACGCGACCGTTGCGGGAGAGGGCGCGCCAGCGGTGCTCGCCGGACTTGTCGATGTAGGTGATGAATTTCATGGGTGTACTTTCTGTGTTGAATGTTTGCAGCGCCGCCGTAGCCGCCCGCTGGGATCAGCGAGGCAACGCCGCTTCCGGCTCTGGCGGTTCCTTCTTGGTGTTCCCGATCACGAGCTGCCCCAGATGCACCACGTTCCCGAGTTGCCCGCCCTTGTCGCGCAATTCGATGCTCGTCTTCGCGACCTTGATTTCAGCGTTCAAGCTGTTGCTGATCGAGTCGAGTCCCTTCGCCATCGCCTCCACATCCGTGGCGCTGATCTCCTTGCGCGCCAGCGCCAACAGGCTGTTCCCCACGATCCGGCGCAAGTCGCCCTGGGTCGCTACTTGCTCCATGTTCTCCAGTGATTCGGTCAGTGTCTTTGCTGCTTTCATGTGTCGCTTCCTTTAGTTGTCGTGCCAATCGGCGTATGGTGAGTTGTTCTCGTTTTAGGCTGATGAGTTGGTCGGTGATCTGCTCTTTTTGTATGTCCATCTGATGCAAAAGTACATGACGAATCCAGGCATCCGTCATGGCGGCGCACGCTCGCTTATGTGCCTCCAAAATTTTGTCTCGGTTGGTTGTGTAGTAGCGACTCTTTCGGTCAAGGATCGTCTCTCGGCTGGCTGTGTAGTAGCGCTTTTGTGTTTCCCTGACTTTCTCTGGGTTGGATTTTTTACAGCGCCTGATTGCCTCCCTGACTTTCTCTGAATTGGCATTTTTGTAGCGCATCCATGTATCCCTGACTTTCTCCGGATTGGCACGTTCCCAACGAATCCTTGCCTCCCTGACTTTCTCTGGGTGGGACTCACGGTATATGCGTCTACGCTTGGATTTGCAAAGCCTGCACTCAGCGGCAAAACCCAGAGGGCTGCGCCGATCCTTGCAAAATTCCAAGATCGGTTTCACCTCACCACACTTCGTGCATGCCTTGGTCTCATCTGCTGCCATGCCTACCCCCTCTTGCGCGAAGCGACATACCGAACCGCCTCGCGCTCACTCACTACAAAGTCAAACTCGACGCCCCACTCAAGCACTGCGTAGTCGATGCACTCATCGATGAACTTGGAATAGGCGCGCACGCCCAGCTTCTCCGTTGACTGCCATACCCGCCGCGGCGTCGCCCGCTTCGCACCGGGCAGCTTCACCATCTCGTACTTCGGGGTCTTCTCCAAGATCACGTTCTTCATGTAACGCTTCCACACATCGACGGTGAATCTCGAACCGCCGACGACCACCTTCTCGGCGATCTGCTGAAGCACCACGCCGTGCAGGAACTTGCGCTGCTGGATGCCGATCGGGTCAAGAGCCGGGCCGACCGAAATCTGAACCCGCTCGCCGTTCATCCACAGCGCCTTGGCATGCGACATCGCAGCAATGAAAATCTCGCGCGCCTGGTCGTCGCTGTAGATCACGGCGGTCATGGTTTCAGACATACAGCAGCGCTCTGATCGTGTCGTTCAGACACTTCATCTCGTCCAGCTTCCGCACGGTCAGGTGCGTCTTCGTGCCGTGGATGCCGTAGGGGCCGCGGTGGCACGAGTAGCAGACCGGAAAACTCGTGTACCACTGGCCCTGCGTGATCTCGTGCGCTTCGCTCGGGCCGGGTGCCTGGCAGACGATGCAATCCATCTCCTTGATCCGCCCGACGTGCTCGCGCTCTGTGACGTTCATCGCGCGCTTGTTCTTCGACCACATCGCTCAGACCCCTTCTGCAGCCGAGCCGACGGCTCGCCCGTACTGCACGATCTCGGCCATCAGCGCCTTCTGGTCGCGGCCGGACTTCAGCAGTTCAAGGCATGCCATCGCGCCCGACATGAAAGCCCGTCGACGCTGGACTCGGTTCACGGTGCTCGCGTCCGCGTCAACATGGTCGACTGCGTACTCGTGCCAGCACTCATCAAGTGACGTGGCCATGTCAGTGCGCCGTGGTTTTAGATGGCATGGACGCGAACTGGTCCGGGTGCGCCCCTACGATTCGCTCCATGACAGCGGCGACGAAGGCATTTCGCAGTGCCGTCTGTTCACCGTGCGCAAGTTCCCAGGCCCGGCGATGCCGGTTTCTCATCGTCTCGAATCGGGCGATGGCAAGCATTTCTCGAATGCACTTCATGCTGGTACTCCATCCTCAGTAGCCGCAGCAATCGCGGCGTTGCACTGCGCCAGTTCTTCCGGCGTGCCAAGCGTCGCCATGTAGGGGATCGTGATGACCAGCGCGTCCAGCAGCAGCGGGGCAGCGCGGCGCACGCGATCAGCGGCGCGCTCGGCTTCCATGCGCTCGGCATCGTGGCGCGCTTCCTCGGCACGGCGGCGCTCGGCTGCTTCGGCGTCAAGGCGGCGCTGCTCGGCGGCTGCGGCTTCCTGGCGCTGGCGCAGCTCGGCGTCGGCGGCGTCGCGATCTGCCTTGGCGATTCGGGCGGCTTCAGCGCGCTCCAACTCAGCGGCGCGGTCCGCCGCTTGGCGTTCTGACAGCGCTTGCGCTTCGGCGCGCTCTTGCTCGCGCCTCTGGTCGGCCAGCCGCTGCGCCTCGACGGCCTGCTCGGCGGCGACGCGCTCTGACTCGACTGCGGCGGCCAGCAGGCGCTTCATCTCGGCGACAGCGGCATCTCGAGCCTCGACCGCCTGGGCGTAGAACTCGGCCCAGTTCGCCGGGTCAATCACCTCGGCCTCGAATGCCTTGAGGGCGCACTCGATCAGGTCCGATGGCCGGCCGACGAAAGGTGCAGCCACGCTGCGGAGCTCGTGCAGCTTGTTCTGGAAACTTGCCTGGCGCTCCAGCCGCTGCGATTCGGCGCGCAGGCGGGCATCCTCGGCCTCGCGAGCGATGGCATCGGAGAGAAGTTGATTCAGGGTCGCCAGCGTCTCGTCTTTGGCCTGCTGTGCCGCAGCCTCAAATTCCTCGTATGCCTTGCCGACAGTGACGAGTGCAACCTGTTCAATGGCGAGCGCCAGGATCACGGAATTGGCTCGGCCATGACCCGTGGCCGCAGCCCGGATCTCGGCGATCTTGTTCGTGTGGCGCTGCACACGCAGGCGCTCCGCTTCGGCTTTGGCCTGGCGATCAGCCTCGCGCTTCTCGTCGGCCGCGCGAATCTGGTCATCGATCGGCTTTTCAAGCCGAAGGATCGCGTCATTGATCAACTTGGCTTCGTGGTCGATCAGGCGAGAGCGCTCCAGGGCAGGGGCCTTCAGTTCCTTGCGCTTCGCTTCCAAGGTGCCACGCAGCCGGACAAGTTCAAGGCGGGCCGCGCGGGCTTCCTTGTCTCCCTTGGTGGTACTGACATCGAAAACGACGTTCTTGTAGCGGTGCATCAACTCGGCCAGCGCCGCAGCGGTGGGGTTGTATTCGGCGACGGCCATGACGATTGCCGGGCGGTCTAGGGTTTCAGTGTTCACAGGATCTCCATTCAGGCGGCCAGCGGCATGCGCAGCGCCGACTCAGCCTTGTTGACAAGTTGGTTGAAGGCCACCAGATCGGCCTCCAGCGATTCGATGTAGTCGTCGTCGCGCTTGACCTCGACCCACCACAGTTGCTTGCCTGCGGCGGAGAGGGCGGGGCAGTACAGGGCGAAGTGCCACCACTTCGCGGCGGTCAGCCACATGCAGCCTTGAACTTGATCGATGAACTCGCTGATGTCGCCATCCACGATCACGCGGCGCATGCCCTCGGGCGAGACAAGGCACTTGTATTCGCTGCCACCATCGGGTGAGATCAGGCCGTCTGCGCTGCCGCCGAACAGTCCGTCGTCTGTGCAGACAAACCCGGCGCGCTCCACGATCACACCGGCTTGCGCTTCGTGCTCCCGGCGGGCTTCCGGCTCGAGCTCATGCCCACGCTTCATCTGCCAGGTCTCGAATCCCTCGTCCAGCGGCTCGCCGCTGATGCGCTCGACGGCGAGACGGAATGCGTAGTTCAGTGCGGCCTCGCTCGGCTCGCCGACCGGCAGGCCAGCGATGGCGCGCTGCACCGTGTCGGTCTGCCGCGGCTTGGTCTTGTAGCCGGCGCTGATCGCCGCGACGGCCTCGCTCTCGCCGGCCAGGATCGCGTTCACATAGGCCTGCTGCTGCTCGGTCAGCCCACCGACTCGGCTGCGCGCGACCTTGAACATGCTGGCGGTGATGCAACCAGCGCGGGCCTTGTGCCACTCAGGCGATCCCTGAACGCATCGGCGAACGATCACGCGCCTTCCCCTTCCGCCCGCTCCATGTCAGCCACCCACGGGTCGGTCGCAGGTTCTTCGGGCTTCGGCACGGCTTCGACCGTGCGCGCGGCGTCTGCCGTCTCGGTGCGGGCCTTGAGGTCGTCCAACTCGGGCTTAAGCGCATCACGGCTGGCGCGGTCAATCGACTTCCACCATTCCTTGAACGTCTCGGCGCCACGGTCGGCATGCGAGCGGGCCGCGTCCAGTAGATCTGCCGACGCACCGTTCGCCGGCTCAACAACCTCTGCGGCTCCCATGTCCTTCGGCCCCGGCGCCGTCATCAGTTCATCCGGCGTGTAAACGCCAAGGATCACTTCGGGTGCATGCAGGCGACTCCATCGCTTCGATGCCAAGTAGGCAATCTGCTGCTTCGGATCTTCGGCCCAGAGCGTCGAATTCCGGGTACGAACCTGCGTCATCAGAATCTCGAGCGTGCGCGGCTGCGCTTCACCGCGCAGCGTTGCCCATACTCGGACCCCAAGCCCGGCCTCGTCCTTCAGTTCCCAGTCCGGGACGATGTATTCCTTCGGCTTACCGTCGTCGTCCTTCTTGGTGGTGCTGACCACCTTCTTGAACTTGCCGACGATTCGCTCCCACGGGCCAAACCATTCGTAATTGATTCGGCCGGTGATGGCGCGGCTTGTGTTGATGGCCGCGGTGACAAGCTGCGCCTCATACCCCAGCGTGCCGTTGACCAGATGCGTTTTCTGCGCGACGGCAAATGGGTTCATGCCCCATTGCGTTGCCTGCATGCAGACGGCCAGGCAGTCACCCTTGTTGCCGGCCAAGTGCTTCGGAACGGTCACGCGCCCGATAGCCATGTACTCGGCCATGTTCATGAGGTTCTGCATGTTGGCCGCGTCGAGCACCAGCGATGCGGTCCTCGTGTCGTGCTGCACGAGATCACCATCGGATTGGCTCAACGTAGCCAGATCAGTCGTCGCGTTCATTCGTTCTCCACTCACATCAGTTGGATGCGCATCAGTTGCTGCGCTTGCTTGGTCACGTACTCGTTGTGCGCCGCGATCTGCTTCGGGAACCACTCGGCTTCGCGCTTCGCCAGGTCAAGCGACTGCTTCAGGCCGGCAATCTCGCGCTCGGCCATCGCAATGCGGAAGCGCACCGGGATCTGCATCAGCAGGCAGCGCAGCTTGTGGCGCAGCGGGCGGCGGGTGTAGCTGATAGTCATCATCGAAAGCCTCCGTTTCTTCGTCTGTGAATCTGAAAAAGTTGAATAGGCCAAGCAGAAACAAAATCGACAGAAACAAGGCGTCGAACCACATGGCTATCTCCCGAACCAGGGCTGCGGCAAGAACATGCTCAAGAGCATTCCGAATGCAGTACCGATCACGAACAGCACCCAGCAGTAGCGTGGGTACTCGTCCGGCTGCTCTGGTGTGGTTTCATTACTCATGCTTGTCTCGCGAGGCGGCGTCGTTCCACCAGTCGGAGCCCCAGTCGATACCAAGGCTGATCGCGCAGACCATCACGAAGACGGCGCAGAGCGTGGAAATGACGATGAGGAAGAGTTCCATCAGGTTGCCCTCACCTTGAGCATTTCATCGGCCATCGCGTAGGCGTTTGTCGCCATCAGATTCATTGGATCGGTGGCATTCGCCTTCAACATTGCTTGCTGCAAATCGGAAGCGGTAGCCGGAACGCCGATAAATGCGACCATCGCCTTCGCAGCAAAATAGTCACGCAACGAAACGCCGCTTATTGCCTTTGCCCGTGCCGCGATGTAAGCGCGCTCGCGCTCTTCGCTGCCGGTGATGTCAGCAATCTCGGCCGCTGCTACCGCATGAATTGCCTGCGGGTCTTGCAGCGGGAAAACTCGTCCGCCGTCGTCGCGCGCGCTCATGCGAACACCTCGTTCCGATCACGCTCACGCGCGTCTTCCTTGGCTGTATCCGCTGCGTCATGAACCCGCTCGATCTGGTCGCATGTCAGCTTCTCAGTCCAACGCGCCAGGACGGTGTCGGGGAACACGTCATCCGGCTTCATCCAGTCGCCGTTGATGAGCACGGCAACGAGCGACACGCCAGCCACGGAACCGGGACCGCAAGTCGGCGACTCGACGTTGTAGTTCGGTGCCTCACCCTGATCGAACTCGGCCTCGACCAGAAATTCGGTGTCGCCGAGATACACGGAGGCGATGAAGTTGCCGTACTCCGGCTTGGCGTCGATCCCAAGATGGGCGTCCAGCGCCGTCAGCGCGCGCCGCAGTTCAGCCTTCAGCAGATCGTTCTCATGCGCCAAGACTGCGCTGTGGATCGGCCGGCCGCCGATGGTTCCAAGTTCCGCCGCCTGTTTCGCAATCCGCTGGATCAGGCGATCCGTGCTTTGCCCCATTTCTTGAACCTCCATCTGTGCCGCTGGACAGCGGATGGAGAGAAGATCGCAAAACTTTGCGATCAAGTCAAGCAAAACTTTGCGATCTACTGAATATTCTTTGAACGTAAAAAAGCCCGCTCATGGCGGGCTGCAGTGACTGGAGACACCACCCACCTGCCCCGCCGGCCAGACGGAGAGATGCACGACAAGGAGAGTTGATGCAAACTGCTGAGCATCGATCGCATGTGCCGCCCAAGCCAGTGCCGCCACCTGCGCCACCACCACCGCCGCCACCTCCACCGCAGGAGCGGCCTAGGAGATAGCCAATGCCCGCCGACAAGGACGTGCTGCTGAACGAAATTCGCTACGCCGAACGCCTTTGCCAGCGCACGGCTCGCCTGTACCGGCGACTGCAATCCATTGGCACGTTCGGCACGGTGTTGGGTGGCAGCGCCGCATTAACCGCCCTTTCATCGTCGCTGCCTTCATGGGTCAGCGTGTCGGGTGCGGCGGTTTTCACGGTGTTCGGTGCTGCCATGCTGGCGATCCGCCCAGCCGACAAGGCCGCCGCGAACGAGACAGACATGCGCCGCTACGCCACGCTCCGCACCGAAGCGCTCGCGATGGATGCCCTGGCGCTCGAAGTCGCACTGAACAAGGCGCGCCAGGGCGACGCGCCAGAGATCGAAGCGCTCCGTGAAGTCGCCTACAACGACCTGATGCGCGAGATCGGCCAGGACGGCTACGCCGGGAAGCTGTCGCTTCAGCAGCGGGTGATTGCCTCGCTGGCCTGACCTACCCCATTCCACCACCAGCCCGCCGCGTGCGGGCTTTTTTGCGTCTGCGCGAAGGGGGGGCTATTGAAAAAAGCTGTGCGTGACTTGCTTCATCATCTGCCCATTGTCTTCTTCAAAGGTGATGGCAACGTGCGCTCTGTTTGATGGTGATATCCACTGAAGCAGGATCAATTTGGCCATCGGCGTAACGCTGGTCGGGGCGCCAAATGCGGATTCGGCGTCTTTACGACTGGTGACACCCGGCTTGAAGGATGCAAGCAACTCTGGGGTAATCCTCTCTGGTTCTCGAACATAAGCGCCAGTCAAGGTGATCGGCTTTACCTTCACCGCCTGCGCGCAAAAGTTAGAGATTTCCTGATCTTGATAGATCGTCTCGCCAGCGCGCGCAACTTCGACCAATCTGTCATTGCGAACAATGCTCAGGTAAACCCGGGACCCGGTGTAGCCGCCGAAGGAATTCTTTGCGTTAACGCTGTAGCATGAGCCCCATCCATGGCCACCGATTGAAAAAATTCCGCTAGACCCAGCGAATTTTGACGGGCCAGCGTATTGGGATATCAGTGCGGATCCTGGGTCTTTCAAGTTCGCCGAAAGGTATCCAAGGAAGAGAGCCTGGTTGCTGGCGGGTGTTGGTGCTGAGCCGAAATTACGTTCGGCATCCGACATGCCAGCAACACCTCCGGAAGTGCAGCCGGTGATCCAAAGAAGGCTTGTTACAGATACCGAAAGCAACAAACGATTCATCAGAAGAGACCCCACGATCTGTCGATGGAAATTACTCCAAAGGTGGCCTTGGGTTGAGCGCGAGGCGTTCGAAGAATGGGCTCCTCCGGCCTTCCGATGAAACGATAAATTGCAGCCACACGTCTCATGCCGCATTCAGTTTCCTGAATTCGTCATCTTCAGCCTTTGGCGCCCAGTCAGGCAAAACTCCGTGGTCGGCAAAATAGTTGCCGGCACGCCACCGTAGAAAACGAAGCCGATCTTCATTTGATGACGCATCGGTCACCAAGTCAGCGACTTCGATACCAAGAACGTCCGCTATTTTCGACAACTCGGTGAGCTTGGCCGAGGGGGATTTCCCGCTGGCGCTCCCGGCCCGCGAGAGCGGTGCGCAATAGTTCTTCACCGTATTTGGGGCGACGCCCGCTTCCCGCGCGAGCGTCGAGTAGTTCCATCGGGAGCCCATGAAGAACTTGAGCGCCTCTGCCACGACTAGGTTGATGTCCTTTTTCGCCATCAAACGAGTTTGGGCAAGATGCGTCGCAAAGTGTTGCTTGCCATGATCGCAAAGTTTTGCGATCATGGCGCCGATGAACGCCTCACTCGACACCGAAGTTCTCCTGTCCCTTGAGCGACGCAAGGGGGAGTGGAAGCGAATCGCCGACGAGTCCGGCGTTAGCTATTCCTGGATTTCCAAGTTCGCAAACGGGCATATCCCGAATCCCGGATTTCAGACGTTGGTTGGTCTGCGCGACTACTTGGTGCGAACCGATCCTGGGGCGAGCCCATTCGCGGCAAAGCAGTCCGCCTGACATCACAGACTCACGCCCCGCGCAATGAGCGTCAGCAGCCGCGCCACCAGCCCATGCAGCTTCTCGGTCGCCCAGCGGTGGGTGGCTTCGTGTTTGTCCATGGCCGGCATCGTCGGCGCGGACTCTCCGATCGCCTACCAAACGCTTCCACAAAAAAGCCAGAGCCGCGTGAACAGCGGCCATCCGAAACAGAAATTTGGAGACGTTTGGAATGCTTCCTGAATCGCTGAATGACGCCTATGTCGAGGCCGTGAAGGCGCTCGGCGGATCGAAGGTAGTGGGCGTCGAGCTATGGCGCTCCAAGGGCGTGGAAGCCGCGCAGCGTCACCTGCTTGCGTGCCTGAACCCCGACCGCAACGAGAAGCTGTCTCCAGATGAATGCCTGCTGATCGAGCGTCTGGCCCGCGATCGCGGCTGCCACGTCGTCATGCAGTTCCGCGCGCATGCCCTGAGCTATGCCGAGCCGGTGCCGATCAAGCCGCTCGACGAAACCGACCAGCTGCGCCGCGAGCTGCTGGAAATGGGTCGTGATCTGCAACAGAAGCTGGCCAAGCTCGAAGCGATGGATCGACCGGCACTGAGGTCTGCGGCATGAGCGCCAGCACCGACTACCTCGAATTCCTGCGCGCCAAGATCAAGATGGCCGCGTTCAGTGGCTTCGAGATCGCGGCCGAAGGGTTGCACTCGAAGCTGTTCCCTCACCAGCGCGACATCGTCGCGTGGGCCGTGAAGGGCGGCAATCGCGCCATCTTCGCCAGCTTCGGCCTTGGCAAGTCGGTGATGCAGTGCGAGTGGTTGCGCCAGATCTCGCTGGCAGTGCCTGGTGATGACCCACTGCTGATCGTGTGCCCGCTGGGCGTTCGCCAGGAACTGATCCGCGATGCTGCGATGCTCGGCATCGAATTGCGCTTCATCCGCACCGCGGCAGAGATGACGCCCGGCCAGCGCTTCTACTGCACGAACTATGAATCGGTGCGCGACGGCAAGCTGAACCCGCAACAGTTCCTGGCCGTCAGCCTGGATGAGGCGAGTGTGTTGCGCAGCTTCGGCAGCAAGACTTATCAGGAGTTCCTGCCGCTGTTCGAGGGCGTGCGCTTCAAGCTGGTCAACACCGCGACGCCGAGCCCGAACCGCTTCAAGGAGCTGATCCACTACGCCGGCTTCCTTGGTGTGATGGATACCGGCCAGGCGCTGACACGGTTCTTCCAGCGCGACAGCGAGAAGGCCGGAAACCTGACGCTGTACCCGCACAAAGAACAGGAGTTCTGGCTGTGGGTGTCGAGCTGGGCCGTGTTCGTTCAGCGCCCCAGCGATCTCGGTCACAGCGACGATGGCTATGACCTGCCGCCGATCGAGGTGCGATATCACGAGGTGCCCACCGACTATGCGAAGGCCGGCGCCGATCGCGATGGCCAAGCCTTGATGTTCACGGATCCTGCGCTCGGCCTGAGTGCTGCGGCCAGCGAGAAGCGGGACAGCTTGCCGGCGCGAGTGGCGAAGGTGGCCGAGATCATCGGTGCGTCACCGGCCGATCACTTCGTCGTCTGGCACGACCTCGAGGCCGAGCGCCATGCGCTGCAGGCCGCCATCCCTGAAGCCGTGAGCGTGTGGGGCAGTCAAGACCTCGACGAGCGCGAGAAGCGGATCGTGGACTTCGGCGAGGGCCAGTACCGAATCCTCTCCACAAAGCCCGTGATCGCCGGCAGTGGTTGCAACTTCCAGCGCCACTGTCATCGCGAGATCTTCGCCGGCATCGGCTTCAAGTTCAACGACTGGATTCAGGCGATCCACCGGGTTCAGCGCTTCCAGCAACCGCATCCGGTCGTGATCGACGTGGTCTACAGCGAAGCCGAGCGCGAGGTTCTGCGCACCCTCAAAGCCAAGTGGGCACAACACGAAGAGATGGTGAAGAACATGACCGAGATCATCAAGAAGTACGGCCTGAACCATCTCGCGATGCAGCAGACGCTGGCCAGGACGATCGGCGTCGAGCGACTCGAAGTGAAGGGCGATCTCTTCACGGTCGCGAACAACGATTGCGTCGACGAGGCGCAGCGGCTGCCAGAGGACAGCGTCGACCTGATGGTCACGTCGATCCCGTTCGCGAACCACTACGAATACAGCCCGAGCTACAACGACTTCGGCCACACCGAGGACAACGATCACTTCTGGGCTCAGATGGATTTCCTGACGCCGCAGCTGCTGCGCGCGCTGAAGCCGGGCCGGCTCTATTGCTGCCACGTCAAGGATCGCATCCTGTTCGGCAACGTCACCGGCGCCGGCGCTCCGACGGTCAGCCCGTTCCACTGCGAAGCCATCATGCACGGGCGCAAGCATGGCTTCGACTACATGGGGCTGATCACTGTCGTGACCGACGTGGTGCGCGAGAACAACCAGACCTATCGGCTGGGCTGGTCGGAGCAGTGCAAAGACGGCACGAAGATGGGCGTCGGGTCACCCGAGTACGTGATCCTGTTCCGCAAGCCGCAGAGCGATCGCGCGAAGGGCTATGCCGACGTGCCGGTGGCGAAGTCGAAGGCCGACTACACCCGCGCGCATTGGCAGGTCGACGCGCATGCGTTCTGGCGATCGAGCGGCGACCGCCAGATCACCGCAGACGAACTGGCAGGCCTGGGACCAGACAAGCTGGCCAGCCTGTTCACGAAGTACAGCCTGCAGCAGGTATACGACTACGAGTTCCACATCCGCATCGGCGAGGAACTCGAAGCCCGCGGAGCGCTGCCGTCGACCTTCATGAGCTTGGCGCCGGGTAGCCATCACCCGGACGTGTGGCACGACGTCACACGCATGCTGACGCTGAACAGCGAGCAGAGCCGGCGCGCCGTCGAAAAGCACGTCTGCCCGCTGCAGTTCGACATCGTGGACCGCCTGATTGAGCGGTACAGCAACGCCGGCGAGTTTGTCTATGACCCCTTCTGCGGGCTCGGCACCGTGCCTTACAGAGCGATCCTGAAGGGCCGTCGCGGCGGTGGAAGCGAGCTGAACCCTGCGTACTTCATGGACCAGGTGCACTACCTGAAGTCCGCCGAGCAGCAGGTGTCGATGCCATCGCTGTTCGATGCGTTGGAGGCTGTTGAAGAGGCGCAGGTCAGCATGACCCTGTACCTCGCCGGGCCGATGAGCAATTTGCCGGCCCTGAACTTCCCGGCCTTCCACGCCGCCGCTGCAGACTTGCGCGCGCTCGGGCATGTCGTGGTGAACCCCGCCGAGATCAACACCGACCCGAGCGCCGGGTGGCTGACCTGCATGCGCGCCGACATCAAGCAGCTGGTCGACTGCGAGGCGATATGCCTGCTTCCGGGCTGGAGTCTCTCGCGTGGCGCGTACCTCGAGCGGCTGATCGCCAGGGCGCTCGGCATCGAGGCGCTTGACCTGTGCGACGTGACCGTAGCGGAAGAGTTGGGAATTCCGACATGAGCTACGAACTTCAGCCCGGAACCATCGCGTTCCTGTGTGCGAAGCATCTGCGCACGCTGGCGCCAGGAGTTGAACTCAGTACAGCCGAACTGTCCGCGGCGCTGGGCCAGCCGTCCAGTTCATTGCTTCCGGCGACGCAGGCGGCACGCAACCACGGGCTGATTCGCGCCCGCTATCGAGACGACAACAAACGCCATCTGTGGTGGTCGATCGGCGACGGCTCGCCCTTGCCGAAGCCAGATACAGACGACAGCGAAGTCGAAGACACGACGTTGGGAAAGCCGTTCAAGTCGCCGTCAGCATCGCTGCGCAGTGTGTTCGACCTCGCCGGCCCTGCAGACCCGCTGGTGATCCCGGTGCTCAAGCCTGCTGCGAGCAAGCCGGCGCTGAAGGCCGCCAACAAGGTCAAGCCGGTGGTCGTGGAACAAGCGCCGCCGCCAGAGCCGCAACCAGAGCTGTCACCACCCGAGCCTGAACTGATGCCGCACGTCGCTGACGCGCCCGACATGCGCGTGGCGATCTGGTCAGACGGCGCCATCCAGATCCGCCGCGGTGACGCTGATGTGGCGGTGCTGACGCCTGGTGAGGCGCGGCAGGTGCTGGATGCGTTGGATCGGATGCTGGCGCGCGAGGTGGACGAGTGAGTCCGTCATTGATGGTTGCGCCCGCTCTATGGACCGATCACATGGGGCGGATTTGGAAGGTTTCCACGAGTAGGAACAAGTTGAAATTCAACATTCCATGCCACGCAGCAATGCGTGCTTATGTGATGCACCGGGACGGCTACAAGTGCTGCAGATGCAACGCCACCGCTGCATTTGTGCCTCCAGCCTATGACGGCAGCTTTGCTCTACCAACAAACACACGGAATGGATCGGGGTTCAGGGATCAGCTTGTTGTTGATCATGTAACTACGCGCGCCGCTGGCGGTCGGAATGTTGTTGAGAACCTCCAATCACTGTGCGAGACCTGCAATCGAAAAAAGATTCGGTCTGACATTTCCGACGCAATTGCCGCGCGGATTGGGGTCTCAGCATGAAGATCACGCCAAAGAACTGGCGCGATTTCCAGCACTACAAAGACCGCAACCCGCCGTGGATTCGGCTGCACAAAGGTTTGCTCGACAACTTCGAGTTTCAGAGCTTGCCGGTTGCTAGCAGGGCGCTAGCACCGATGTTGTGGCTGCTTGCCAGTGATTCCGTTGACGGTCTCATTGATGCCGAGCCGAAGAAATTGGCCTTTCGGCTTCGCATGTCGCTGTCTGAAGTGGTTGAAGCACTCAAGCCATTGATTGACAACGGGTTTTTCATTGCGGAGCAAGTTGATAGCAAGGCGCTAGCGGATTGCTTGCGTGGTGCTGTACCAGAGGCAGAGGCAGAGAGAGAGGCAGAGACATTCACAGAGGCAGAGGCAGAGGCAGGTTGCGAAGACCCCGCTGTCGCGGAGCCCTCGCCGCGGGCCTTGGTTTTGGTCGGGACCAAGCCTCAAAAACCAGCGAAGCCGAAGCCCGCGCCAGTCAGTTCGGCTGCCTGGACGGCGTACAGCGAGGCGTACTTGTCGCGCTACGGCGCCGAGCCCGTGCGCAATGCCAAAGTGAACGGCCAACTTGCCAGTCTCGTGAGCCGGCTTGGCGACGAGGCACCTGAAGTCGCTCGCTTTTTCGTGGGCCATTCCGGCGCGTTCTACGTGCGAGGGATGCACTCAGTCGACGCCTTGCTGAAGGACGCCGAGAAGTTGCGCACCGAGTGGGCGACCGGTCGGCAGATGACCCACACGCAGGCAGTGGCATCCGACCGGACGCAAACCAACCTCAATGCCTTTGGCCCGCTGATCGCGGATGCAGAGGCGCGCGAAGCAATGGAAAGGGGAACGTGATGGCGAGCTCGGATTTGCTCAAGGCCGTGGCAGTGACGGCGGAATTGTGTGGCCGCACGTTCACGCCAGAGGCTGCGGCCGTCTTCGTGTCGGATCTCGCCGGGTTTCCTGAACCGTGCGTTATGGCCGCGCTCAAGCGCTGCCGCAAAGAGGTCCGCGGTGTGATGACCGTGCAGGACGTGATCGGCCGCATCGATGATGGTCGGCCAGGGCCTGAAGAGGCGTGGGCAATGATCCCGAAGAGCGAGGCTGACACGGTGGTCTGGACTGCCGAAATGTGCCAAGCCCATGCGGTCGCCTGCCCGCTGCTTGACGCGGGTGATGCCATCGGCGCACGCATGGCGTTCAAGGAAACCTACAGCCGACTGGTGGCCGCCGCGCGTGATGCGCAGCGCGCGGTGTCGTGGTCGGCATCGCTTGGTCACGACGCCAGGGCGCGCGATGCCGCGCTTGCGCTCGGTGTCGAGCAAGGTCGCATCAGCGTGGAATACGCGCGCTCTGAGTCGCCATCGCTGCAGATCAGCGACGCAAGGATCACGAGCGCGGCAGGAGCGCTTCTCAGGAGGATCGCGTAATGGCGCAGCACCCTGATCCCGATCGCGTCGTCGTTCTGCTGCAGAGGCTGGCGCAGCGGACGCGCCACCACAAGCAATGGGCCTATGACCTGCGCGACAGAGAGAAGCGAGGCGAGGAATTGAGCGAGGTTCAGCGGGCTGCTTGGAGGGGCGCTCTGACCTATGGCGGGGCAGAGCCAATGGTGGGTCACTTCAAACCCATCGATCCCGCAAAGTTGCCGCCCGCCATGCGCCCCGTCACCGACCCGCATCTTGCGCTGATGGAGTCAACGACATGAACGACCACCTCACTCCCGAGCAGCGCGCCAAGGTAAGCGAAGTCGCCCACGACTTGCTCGCACACCGCGCAGCCGGCGGAAAGTTGAGCCC
>Ga0172380_10001008_pt1 | contig 50214 bp, 47 predicted proteins | sample Leawe162metaG_FD_119747 | JGI IMG/M metagenome (GOLD analysis project Ga0172380, IMG submission 119747) | Leachate microbial communities from a municipal landfill in Southern Ontario, Canada - Leachate well 162 metaG | ecosystem: Engineered > Solid waste > Landfill > Unclassified | place... | reverse complement strand
GGAATCGCCAGTGCCCTCGATGATTTCGCCACCGCAGAAAACACTGCCGACGGGATTTTCCTGAAGCCATTGCTCGAGGTTCCCCTCGTGCAATCCGGCGGTCGCGAGACGTTCCTGGGAGGTTTGGCCGATCTTTTCGCGCGGGCTGAGCGAGCGCAGGGTTTGTTCCACCCAAGCCCGCATCTCGGGAGTCATCGGAGAGTTCACGGTTGATTCGTAAGATTTTGGCGGGATGTGCTGTTTGTTTACAGGCGGGCGTTTTCCAACCAGGCATCGGCGATCAGGGCATGCCCGGCGGCGCTGGGATGCACCCCATCGGGCAGCCAGAAATCTGCCGGGGAACGGGTGGCGGCGGCGGTAAATTGACCATCGAGCGGAATCAAGTCGGCTCCAAATTCCAGCGCGAGATCGCGCACGATGCCGATTTTTGGATCAAGGTCTTCACGCCATGCGCGGCGGTCGGGTGGGACGGGAAGGAGGAATGGTTCCATCAGGACAAGGCGCGGATTGAGCCCGGTAACGATGCGCGTGAGGATGCGCCTGTAGCATGCGGCAAAGTCGGCAGCGGCGGAGATGAGGTTGCGGTCGTAGCGGCGCCACACGTCATTGATGCCGATCAGGAAAGTGACGACGGTGGGTTTGTGAGCGAGCAGGTCGGTCTCGAGGCGAGGCTCAAGGTCATAGACACGGTGTCCGCTGCACCCTTGGTTGATGACACGCAAGGCCGGCGACGCAAGGGCATGGCCCAACCGGGCATTGATCTGGTTGACGTATCCGTTGCCGAGCGAATCCAGCTTGGCGCGGTCGCGACCGCAATCGGTGACGCTGTCGCCGAAGAAGAGGAGTATGTCGTTGGGTTTGAGTTCGAGAGCCATATAAGGAGATTACGCCGCCTGGAGGACTGGCGAGGAAGCCAGAGTATCACGGGCGTATTTGGCATACACCCCTTCCAGGCCATCGGCAAATTGCTGGAGCACCTTTAATCCCGTTCCATCGCAATCCCCGCACCGGTAAAGGGAGCGGGCCAGAAGAAGCGTCCGGAGGGAGTGCTCCCGAGTCAGGTTATCGTTGGGGTCCCTTCGCCGTTCCTCGTCCTTGAGCACCTTTCCTTCCAATTCCGAGAAGGTAACCGCCAACCGATGGTCATCCTGAACCTCCAGCAATTTGGAGGCAAGGGCGGCCGCAGCCTCCGGTGCCCCGATGCGCTCAAAAGCCAAGGACAGGGAATGGAAGTGCGAGAAAGGGGACTCGGCGGTCAATACTTCCAAGCGCTCCAAAAGGGCGGGAAGTGCCCGGCGTTCCTTCGCCGTTCCGAGCGCCAGAATCACGCTGTCGTCCCGGCTATACCCGCTTCCGTGATTGTGCATCCCCCGGAAAATCCAGCCCTCGTCCCATTCCGGATGCGCCTCGAGATATTCGAGGAGCGTTTCGCACGCATCCGATTGTCCGTGTTCGGCAAGAAAGATGGCCATCCAGACTGCCTTGTCGGGATTTCTGGCGGCATGAAGAGCGATTCGAACTTCGCGAATCGCCAGATCCTTTGGGGCGTCGAAAACCGTGGCCCAGCATTGGAGGCATGTCAGATCCGTCTCGTTATCGTGGGCGGAAAAAGTCTGCAACGCCTCCAGCACTTCCTGGTGCCCCGCTTTCGGGGTCTCCTTCCAATCCAAGGCACCAGCCGGCAGCGCGCCGAGTTCGATGAGGCGCTTTTGAAGAATGCGAATATCGAGATCGCGAATGGTTCCCCCCTCGCGGACAGCCAATGCCGCGGCGATGCCCGCCGCGAAACCCTGGTTCTGGATGTCGGGCTGCGGACGGACAACCGGCAGCGCGTCCCGATCCACGCTGACACCCAAAGCGGTCGCAAAGATATTTTCCAATCCCACCGGCAAAAGGCAGCGATAAGGCAGGATCGCCTCGATCACTTTCTTTCTCCCGGGAAAACCGAAGCGGAGCAACGGATCCACCGTATAGCCGTGCTGGTCAAAATTATCCCGCGCAATGCAGATTCCGTCCGCAAACACACGCTTCCGGAAAATATCTGTCGAAGTGAGTGTGTAATCACCGATGGCGCTCCGCCGTTCCCTGGAGGCGATGAGCGGAGAGACATCGAAGGCCGTGCCCGCCCATTTGGTATTGCCCGTCACCTGCATCCGCGTCCGATCTCCGCCATCCGAATCGTTGACAAACCCCCAATCGCTGTTGTTGCCGTGCTGGAGGGGGTCGCGACTGCTCAGGCCCACTCCTTGCAGCGCAAAAACCTCTCCGCCCATGAAGCGTGTCGCCCCGCCTCCCGCCGCGATCACATCGGCATTGCCCGTTGCATCGATGACAACCTTCGCCCGGATGACGCCCCTGCCCCAGGGAGTGACGGCGATAACACCGCAGACCGTGTTTCCATCCAGCAGCACTCCACACGTGGTCGAGTGCAACCAGAGCAAACCGCCTGCCTTGCAAAATTCGGAACGGAGCCACTCCATCTTGTCTTCAACATGCCAGCCTGTAAAGGCAGGCTCGGAATGCCCATCGTGGAATCCGATGGTCCTGGGAGGAGAGTCCATCTCGAAGGATGGCAGCCCAGCCGAGCCATCGCGGAATCCGACCGCCCTGTCCACCTCGGCGGTGAAGCCCACCGTATTGCCATACCAATTGCGGTTGATCATCCCCAAGGTTCCCACACCGCCGAGCCCATGCAGAAACTCGATCATCAACGTGCGCGCGCCATGTCGGGCGGCCCCGATTCCGGACGCGGCTCCGCCGGTTCCGCCGCCCACCACGAGGACATCGACCTCCTCAAACACCGGCAACGCCTTTGGGGCCGAACGAAGCACACCGAGCTTCCTGCCGACGAATTGCGGTTCGCGGAGGTCCACCGCAGGCACCGACGCCTCGCCCGGAAGCAACGGCGCTGTCGGCGACAGCGCCCTACCGACAGATGGTAGGGATGGCTCGCCGAGCCGTCCGTCGAATTCGGCCGCCATCGCCCCGATCTTTTCCCCGAGGGCAATCAATGCCGCCGGCTCGAGAATCTGCGAGGCACGTTCCTGGGAAACTGCCCCACATCCGTTGAGCAAAACCAACTGCGGGCAGGACCGGCTGCAAAACGCCCCGGCGGGAACGACCGGACCGGCCTGGCGGGAAGCATCCTCGCGCGCGTCTCCCAGCATCCAGGTGGGAACATAGTAAAGCTGCTCGGAAGCGAAGGCCTGTTCCTTATGCCAGGTCATATCCCTGGCGGTTTGCTCCGCTTGGGCGAAGGACGCCGGGCCGCGATCCGGCAGCGGCAGGCGCAACGTATAGACAGTCCCCACAAAACGATTTTCCTTCCAAACAATCGGGGTCGGCGTCGGCCGGATGTCCACAATCCGCTCGTCCCGGATGCCGGATGGGATTTTGCCACCTATCACGGTCCGTTGAAACAAGAGACTCGCCCCAGGCCTGTCCACAAAAGGCACGCCAGCCAAATGAGCCACGCCCGCGTGGGGGGTCGCATCGATGATGACTTTTGCCCGGATCGCCTGGCGGCCCGATTTATTGACAAACTCGACCCCACACACCTGGCCGGGGTCGTCCCGCAGGACCTCCGTGACAAATGTCTCCAGCAGAAACGGGATTCCCGCCCCGATCAGCGTCCGCTGGAGCGAAAACTTGATGTGCAGGGGATCCGGAGGAACCGTCGCAAAGAGGGGTTTCGCCAGTTCCGAATCAAACGAATCTTCTCGGGGCCACAACCGGAATGTCCCGCACAAGTCCTCCCCCAAATAACCCCGGGGTGCCACGAGAAAAACTTTTTGTCCGGACTTCGCCGCACGGCTCGCCGCCGCAACAGCCCCGCTGCTGCCGCCGACGACCAGAACATCGACCTCCGCGATCAGGGGAATTTCACAAGGGGATTGGTTAAGAAATGCGGTCATGAGGTTGGGAAATGTGCCTACAGACTGGTATGGCGATTGACGCATCTCAAGCTGAAAGCCATATACACGCAATCCAAACTATGGTATATTCGGCTCATCGTGTCCCAAGAACCCCTTTCCAGAATTGCCGAATATATTTTGAAATCCGTCTATGACCATGAAGTGGAGGACATCCATCGCGTGTATCGGAACCATCGCGTATCCTTCTACACTTGCTGGTATATTCGTAGCGGCAGCATTCAGGTGATTTCGGATAGGGGAACAATCAACGCGGGTGCGGGTGACTGGGTTTTTCTCGATCCCCTGATCCAACGCTCGCATTACGTTTCCGCTTCGTCACACATCCTATCGATCCATTTCTGGGTCCATTGGAGGGGGCTGGATTTTTTGCTTCCCCTGCTTCCTCCGCAAGTCGTTGCGGGCGGGCCGGCGCAGAAAGAAATGCTGCGATTGGCCGAGGCGCTTTGCGCCTATGAGCAAAGTCATATTGACGAGGACAGAGGCCACCCTTCGTCGGTGGATTGCCGAAGGAGGGGCCTCTTTCGCCTTTGGCTGGCCGAATGGCATGAGCAACGGGAGCATACCGCCCTGGTGCCTCAGGAGAATCTGGATCCCCGGGTGCTTCGCATGATGGCGCACTTCAGCACGCGCATTTCGGTGGCACCGGTGGACTTCAAGGGGTTGGGAAGGGAAGTGGGGCTCTCACGGGCCCAGATCAACCGCATTTTCAAGCAGGCCACGGGACTCACTCCGCGGGACTGGTGCCTTACGCACTGTTTCGACGAGGCTCGCGAATTGCTCCAGTCAGGGGGCCTTTCGATCAAGGAAATCGCCGACCGCCTCAAGTTTTCCGATGCCTCCCACTTCGCCAAATGGTTCCGGGCGCGCAGCGGTTGCTCGCCGACCGATTGGCGCAGGCAGGTCATGCAGTGGAACTGAGCGGGATTCCGGGAAACAGAAACGCCATGCAACGGCGTTTTCGTCATTGGCTGGTCAGTGCATCCTTTGCTTTGGCGGCTTTCTCCACGGTCACGCTTTGGATGTAGTATTTGTTGTATTGGTTGCCGTCGGAGTCGAACCGGAAGCCGAAGCCCCACATGTTGACGAATTGCGCGTTGTCGATGTCCCAGGTCACCGTGTGCCATTGCTTGTTGTCGGGCACTGTATACCAGCCGAGCGTCTTGTATCCGGCGGTGGATTCATAGACGAGCTTGAAGCCGGAGTTGGCGTTCGCTTCGTTGCGGCGGACGACGGCGGTGATCCTGATGGGAGTGGCGGTGTAGGAGAGGAAGTTGGGATCGACGATGAAGGTGTTCCCGCCGGGAATGTCGCCGGAACGGGCGTTTCCGCCATAGGCGACAACAGCGGCAGCCACGGCCTCGCCCGCCAGCGTGTGGAGGCCCTTTTCGACGGTCTTGTCGCCCACGGTTTCGATGGAAACGGATTTCGCGTCCGAGTAATCACCCCCCCACGAAAATGGCTTTGCCTTGTTCGCCTTGGCTTCCGCCACCAGTGAAGCGGGCACGCCGAGGACCAGAACAGGAGAGGTGGTCAGGTCGCAGGCATCCGCCTTGGTGACGGCACCGGTGAGGGGATCGACGATCTCGACGGGTTGGCCGAAGGCGACGTGGTCGGGAGTTCCTTTGGGAGCCCAGGTGGAGAGGACGGTTCCTTGGGCACCTTGAAAAACGAAGCCGTAGTCTTTGCCATTGAGGAGCACCCAGCCCAAGTATTTCGGATGGGGTCCCAGATGCCGGATGAGCTGCGTCATCGCCGTATAATTCGGGCGCGGTTTTCCGGCGGCGTCGAGCAGGCCCATCGGGCCGCTGTCGCCGTCCATTCCCTCGAACCAGTTGATGCAGGCCACTCCTTGGGCGATGCCCATCGTATAGGCCTTGACGAGGGCCTGGGCCGCAACGTCGGAACCTTTGCCATATCCTTTGCCAACCGGACCGGAATCAACTCCCAATTCCGTAAACCAGACGGGCGCGTCCGCCTTGGCGGGATTCACGTCGGCCAGCATTTTCCGGATGGTGGGAACGATGTGCATGTAAAGCGGTTCGGTGCCCCTGCCGTCAGCCACACCGGATAGAATCTCGTAGGGATGCACCGTGATGTAGTCGAAATGGTCCTTGGCCCCGGCTTCGATGGCTTGTTTCAAATAGTTCACATGGGCGGATTTGGTGGCCAGGCCGATCTTGCAATCGGGATTGGCGGCCTTGGCAGCGTCGTAGGCGGCGACGACGATTTTGGCGTAGTCTGCGGCGGTTTGATCCTTGCCGGTGAAGTTCGGCGGTTCGTTCCAGACTTCCCAGTATTTCACCCTGTCCTTGTAGCGCCCGACGATCTGCGTGACGTAGTTGGACCAGCCCGCGAGGTTGTTGACTGGCAGTCTTATTCCGGCCGGTTCGCCGGCCACCCGGCTCCATGCGGGGTAGCCGATCAGGAGGCCTCCGGATTCGATCTTGTTGTCGGTCATGCATTGCATCTGGCGATCCAGCGCCGCCCATTCCCATTTCCCCTCCGCAGGCTCCACGGCGGCCCAACTGCAGGCGGCAGACCGGTTCATCCCGATGCCAATCTGGGCCATCTGCGGAATCCATTTTTCCGGTGTTTGTGACGTTTGGTGGCACGCGCCAATGCCAAACGGGCTGAGGGTTGAGGCACCGGATGGCGCGGGCGTCTCCGCGGAGACGGGGAGTGCCGCCGCGATGAGCAGCAGGAAGGATTCAAGGGTGGTTTTCGTTTTTAGCATAGGGATGGTTTCATTTGGCAGGGCGGGATCGCCGAGACTTATTTGGATCGGGAGGCCCCGACGGGATTCAGCCCGCCGGGGTCATGGTGACGGAACCGATGTAATTTGCAAGTCGCTCGAATCATCGACAATGACAGACACTCATACCGCAGCAGCAAAGGCCGGTATATTTTGATCACGATGGCCCGCCGTCCTCCGGGCGGCCGGACTACTTGCCGATGCAGAACCGTCCGAAGATTTCGCCGAGGATTTCTTCCGTGTCGGCGGTTCCGATGATTTGTCCGACGCTGTCGAGGGCGGCGCGGATCTCGATGGCGGGGAGTTCGGGAGGTTCTCCCGCCTGGAGCAGCCCGGCGGCGGTGCCGAGCGATCCGGACGCGGATTCGAGCAGGGTTTTGTGGCGCGCATTCACTGCGGCGAGCGACTGGCCGGAGGAGAGGTGCTGGCCGCAGGTTTCGCGGATCATGGCCCCGACAAGGGCGGGAAATCCCTCGCCGGTTTTCGAGGAAACGCGCACGGCGGTGGCGGGCAAATGGTCCGCACACGGGACCAGGTCGATTTTATTCGCCACGAGGATTTCGCGCGCCCGCAGCACGGGCTCGTCGAACTCGCCCGAGGCCTCGAGGACATGCAGGACGAGGTCCGCCTGTTCGATGGTGAGAAGAGCGCGCTCAACCCCCTCGCGCTCGACGGGATCCCCGGTCTCGCGGAGGCCGGCGGTGTCGGTGAGCCGAAAAAGAATTCCGCGGAGGCACGCGGATTCCTCGATGGTGTCCCGGGTCGTGCCCGGGACCGGGCTGACGATCGCGCGTTCCATGCCCAGCAGCCGGTTCAACAGGCTCGATTTTCCGACATTCGGACGTCCGACGATCGCCACGCGCACCCCTTCGCGCAGAATCCGTCCGCTCCCGGCCGTGGAGAGCAGACGTCCGATCCGCGAAATGCAGGACGAAATTTTTCCCAGGAGGAGCGCTCCGGTGGCGGGGTCGATTCCCTCCTCGGGAAAATCGATCCACGCCTCGAGGTGGGCGACCGTTTCCAGGATATCCGCCCGGATGCCCGAGACCTCGTCGCCCAGGCGGCCCTGCAACTGCTCGGCGGCGGCCCGCATCGCCAGCGGGGTCCTGGCGCTGATGAGGTCCATGACGGCCTCGGCCTGGGTGAGGTCGAGCTTGCCGTTCAGGAATGCGCGCTGGGTGAATTCGCCCGGCTCCGCTGCACGGGCCCCTTGGCGGAGCACAATCTCCAGGATGTGCGCGGCCAGCAGGATTCCGCCGTGGCATCCGATCTCCGCCATGTCCTCGCCGGTGTAACTTGCCGGAGCTTGGAACAGGCAGACCAGGACCTCGTCCGCAGTCACGCCGTTCTCGACGATCCGTCCGTGCGTCGCCCGACGGGGCATGGGAACCCCCGGCCGGAAAATTTTCCCCAGGATCGCGGGCGCATCCGGCCCGGAGATCCTGACCAACGCGACCGCCCCCTCGCCCGGGGGCGTGGAGATGGCCGCGATCGTGTCCCCGGGGCGCATGGGATCAGGCAGTCGCGAGTGGTCCGCGCGGCAGGCCGCCGACGGCATCAAGCGCCTTCAGCTCCGAGATGAAGCGGCGGTTTTGATTCATGGTGCCCACGGAAATGCGGATCCATGCCGGGAGTTTGTAGCTCCTCATCGCCCGGACGATCAGGCCCCGGCGCAGAAGCGCCTGGAAGACCGCGTCGCCGTCGCCGACGTGGACGAGAACGAAATTCGCCACGCTGGGGACGAACTCGAGCCCCATCTCCGAGAATTCGGCCTGGAGGTAATTTCGTCCCTCGTGCGTGAGGTCCCGTGTGCGGCGCATGTGCTCGTCATCCCCGAGCCCCGCGAGCGCGCCGGCTTGCGCGATGCCGTTCGCGTTGAACGGCTGGCGGGTCTTCTGCAGGACGGACGCGATTTTTTGCGGGGCGAGGCCGTATCCGATGCGGAGGTTCGCGAGGCCCTGGATCTTCGAGAACGTGCGCATGACGACGACATTCCGGCCCTCGCGGACATGACGGAGGACATCCGGCGGGTTGTCGAGAAACTCGAAATAGGCCTCGTCAAAAATCACCAGCACGTGATCCGGGACGCGTTCCATAAAGCGGTCGATCTCGTCCTGCCCGACCATCGTCCCGGTCGGGTTGTTCGGGTTGGCGACAAAAAGCTGGCGGGTCTGCGGGGTGATCGCGGCGAGCATCGCGTCCAGATCGTGGGTGTATCCGGGGTCCGGAACTTCCACGGTCGTTGCGCCGAAGAGCTGGGCCATCAAGGTGTAGACCGCGAACGCATGCCTCGCGGTCACCACCTCGTCGCCCGGACGCAGAAACGCATGGCCGAGGAATTCGATGATCTCGTTCGACCCGTTGCCGAGGATCACATTTTCCCGGGCGAGGCCGAGTTTTGCGGCGATCGCGTTGCGCAGCGCCCACCCGCCGCCATCCGGGTAGAAGTGCGCCCGCTCCAGGGTCTCCCGCATGGCCGCCAGGGCTTTGGGAGACGGGCCGAGCGGGTTTTCATTCGAGGCGAGCTTGATGATATCCGATGGGGCGAGGCCCATTTCGCGGGCCAGCTCCTCGACCGGCTTTCCGGGTTCGTAGGCCACGAGGTCGAGGATGTGTTGATGGGCGGAGTTCCACATAAGGCCGGAAATTTTGTCCTTTTTGCCGTCAGGCGTCAATCCGTCCCCGGAAATGCCAGCGAGCCGGTCGTAGAAGGGCTTGGCGATGGCTTTGAGTTGACCGAGATTGGTGGGAGGAGAATTTGCGGCTCAGCGCGTTCGGCGACGGCATCCGCCGCGCTCTCCTCGTGGCTCTGAGCATTCCGGACCGATGCTTTGCGAAACTCGGTATGGAATGGGCTTCGAAATCCGCTAAGATGCCAACATGTCCGCAAATCAAAGATCCGATATCGTCAAATGGCCCGCAGGAAAAACAATCTGGGTGCGTCCGGGTTGTGCGGATAAATTCGGTCGCAAGATTTGACTTCTTATCCTTCAACCTCCGCTGCCGTCTGGGTCGTCATCCCCGCGCGCGACAATACCGGGACAGTCCGCGATGTCGCTCTTGCCTGCCGCGAGATCGTTCCCAATGTCCTGATCGTTGACGACGGCAGCCGGGACGCCGATCTGCGGGCGTTGATGTCGGGCACGGATATTCCCGTCATCCGGCACGAGGTTAACCGGGGCAAGGGGGCCGCGCTTCTCTCCGCCGCCCGGGAGGTTGGGAAACGCGGCGGGACGACCATGATTTCGGTGGATGCCGACGGGCAGCATTTCCCGGACGACCTCCGCGCATTTCTCCCGCTCATCAAAGCGGAACCGGACGCGATCGTGATCGGAGAACGGGACATGGGCGGTCCGAACGTCCCCCGGAAAAGCGTCTTCGGGCGCGGGTTCTCGGATTTCTGGCTCCGCCTCGAAACCGGCCTTCCCCTCCGCGACACGCAAAGCGGTTTCCGGGCGTATCCGGTGCGCCACCTTCTCGCCCTGCCCGTTGCCGGGCGCAGGTTCGACTTCGAGGTGGAGGTTCTCGCCCGCGCCGCTTGGGCCGGGCTCACGGTGCGCCATGTCCCGGTCCGCGTCTGGTATCCGCCTGCGTCCGACCGCATCTCCAGTTTCCGTCCGTTCATGGACAACCTGTGGCTCACGCACCGGCATGTGCTCCTCGTCCTGCGCCGCCTTCTCCCGTTGCCCCACCGGCAGCTCGCCGGGGCACCCCGGCAGCCCACCCGGAAACCGCGGGGCAGCGCGCTGGGTTTTTGGTTTTTCACCACCGCCCTCCGGCTGACCGGGTTGAGGGGAGCCTACGGCCTGCTCTTCTTCGTCTGCGCGTGGTATGCGCTGTTCGACACGTCTGTCGTCCGGGCCGCGCTCGCCTATCTCAGGCGGCGGTTTCCGGCGCATGGTCCGTTGCGCCAGCGCTGGAATGTTTACCGGATTTTCCTCGCCCAGGGCCGGTGCCTGATCGACCGATACCACCTCGTCCACGGCGGCGACCGGCTCCGCTTCCACCGGCGGAATTTCGAGATCATCGACCCGCTGACCGCCGGAAAAAACGGGTTCGTCCTGCTCACGGCGCACGTCGGCAACTGGCAATGCGCCATGACTTCGATGGAGCACTGGAACAAGAGGGTCCACCTGCTCATGCGCGTGGACGAACACGATCTGCGGGCAAAAAAACTCGACCTCCACCGGCGGGCGAACCGGATCGGGATCATCGACCCCACCGGCTATCTCGGCGGCGTCCTCGGCGTGATGAACGCGCTCGGGGAGGGGGACATCGTTGCGGTCATGGGGGACCGGGATTACAACACCAGCCGCAAAGTGGCCGTGGAATTTTTCGGGGCCGCCGCAGAATTCCCGTGCAGCGGGTTCCTTTTTGCCCATGCCGCCTGCGTCCCGATCGCCGTCCTGTTTTCGGCCAAGACAGGGCCCCGGGATTACGAGGTGCGGATCGCCGGGATCATCGGGCTGCGCCCCGGCGAACCCAAGGCCGCCTTCCTCCGCCGGGGGGCGCAGGAATACGCCGCGCTGCTGGAGGAACATCTCCGGCACCACCCGTTCCAATGCTTTCTGTTTCAGGATGTCTGGACCGATGCCGCAACCCCGTCTACGCTGCCACCCACACCGCCATGAAGAACACCGATCTCTCCAAGGAAGAACTGCTCCCGTTGGTCCGGGCCAAACTCAAGGAACTCCTCGTCTCCCACCTCGCGCTGGAAGACATCAAGCCGGAGGAGATCGGCGATGACGAGCCGATCTTCGGCGAAGGCCTCGGGCTCGATTCGCTCGACGGCGTGGAAATCGTCGTGCTTCTCCAGCGCAGTTTCGGCGTGAACATCAAGGAAACCGAAAGGGGGGCCGATCTCTTCCGCTCGATCGACACCCTCTCAAACTACATCGTGGAAAATTCCCCGCACCCGCTGGGGGCCGTTCCTCCCGAAGAAGTGAAGTAGTTCCGTGGCGGGGCCTTTCATTTCGGGGATGGGGGCGGTTTCCTCGTCCGGTGCCAACACCGCAGAGACGCTCGTCTCGTTCCGTGCGGCCCGTTCCCTCCCCGTCAGGCAGACCCTGTTCGAGTCGCCGCTTGATCTCCCGGTCTTTGAAGCCACGGGCTTTGCGGCCGCTCACCCCTATGGCGATGGTGTCCGCACGCTGGAACTCGCGTCGCATGCGGTGCGCGAGGCGCTGGCGGATGCTGCGCTGGAGCCCGACCTGCTGGCCCGTGCGCGGGTCGGCGTCTGCCTCGGCACAACCGTCGCCAGCCAGCTCAACGATCTGGCGTTTTACCGCAGCTTCAAAACCACCGGCAGCGCCTCCATGACTCCCGTGATGCGCTATCTCAAGGGCAACCTGGCCGAGGCGATCGCCGCCGACATCGGCATTCGGGCGATCACTGCCACCTTGACGAATGCCTGCTCCTCCGGGGCGGATGCCATCGCCCTCGGCGCGCAATGGATCGACGCCGGGCTCTGCGACATCGTGTTGGCAGGCGGCGCGGACGAATTGAACCGCGTGCCGTTGTGCGGGTTTCATGCGCTCGGCCTGAGCAGCCCGCTTCCCTGCCTGCCGTTCGACAGGCACCGGAACGGGCTCAACCTCGGGGAAGGGGCGGGGATCGTGGTCCTGGAATCTCCCGCGCATGCCCGTTCGCGCGGGCGCAAGCCCGGCCTCGCGCTCTGCGGCCACGGCACCGCGTGCGACGCCCATCACCTCACCGCGCCGCATCCCGGGGGACGCGGCCTGCTCGCCGCGCTGCGGATCTCGCTGGATCTCGCGGGGTTGCGCCCCGGCGACATCGCGTTCGTCAACGCGCACGGGACCGGGACCCGCGACAACGACCTCATCGAGGGGACCGCCCTCGCCGCTGTCTTCGGCCCCTCGTTGGCGGTGCTTTCCACCAAGGGCTTTACCGGACATGCTCTCGGGGCGTCGGGTGGATTGGAGGCGGTGTTCACAGGGCTCGCCCTCCGCGAAGGCTGGCTGCCTCCCAGCATCGGGTTCACGGAACAGGACGAACGCATCCCGGTCACACCGCTCCGGGAACATACGAAAATTCACGGGCGCTATGCCATCTCCACCTCGCTCGCTTTCGGGGGAAACAACACGGCCCTTCTGATCGGGCTGGCACGGGAAGGCACCCCATGATGCCGTTTCTCAACGGTTTGGGAATTGTCGCCACGACGGGACGCGGGGTTGACTTCCTGCGTTCCTCGCTGCAAGCCGGCTGGCACCCGCCCTCCACGGTCGCGCTTCCCGACGGGCGCGATCTCCCGGTCTACCCGCTGCCGCCCGGGGCCCTGGATGACAAATCCTTCGGGCGCAAGATCCGCCGGGCCGACCGCCTGGCAAAAATGGCGGTTCTCTCCGCCGCCGACGCGCTCCACGATGCGCGGCTTCCGTCCGGTCTCGACCGGCGGCGGATTGGGCTCGTCCTCTCGAGCGCATTCGGCTCCCACGCGACGACGTTTGAGTTTCTGGACGAAATTTTGACCTACGGCGACGGGGGAGTTTCGCCCACGGTCTTTTCCCATTCCGTCCAGAACGCCGCCGCCGCCTACGCGGCCTCGGTGCTCGACATCCAGGGGCCGGTGGTGACGTTTACGCAGGTCCATTTTGCCTTTCACCACGCGCTCGTCCTCGCCCGCCAATGGCTCGCTTCAGGCCGGTGCGACCATGTGCTCGTCGGGGGTGCGGACGAACTCGGGAGCGTCATGCATTTCATCTGCGGCTCGATCCTTCGTGCGCCGGAAGACGGGCGGCTCCGCCCGTTCGCGTTCGCCAAAGATCCCGTTTCGGTCCCCGGTGAAGGAAGCGCGTTTTTCCTGCTCTCGGGCACTCCTCAACCCGGCTCCTACGCCAGGGTGGAAGGGGTCGGGACCGCCCCGTGGGTTGCGCCGACCACGCCGCCCGCCCTGCACCTTCTGGAAGCCGATGGAACGCTCGCGGACGAATCCGGTTACAGGGTCCCCGCAGCGTCCGGTGCCCGGCTCGCTGCCTGCTCGCCGATCTTTGGCAGCATGACCGGCGGCACCCCGCTGCATTTGGCCGCTGCGGCACTGATGCTCAAGGAGCAAGTCTGCTTTGCAACGCCGCTCGCCGACAATGTCCCCGAAGATTTTTCCCTCTGCCGCGCTGCCGCTCCGCACTCGCTTGCGGCAGTCCATCTCACCCGCCTCCACTGCAACGGTGCTGCGGGGTGCATCCATCTCACCAACCCGTCTTGACCAACTCCATGTCCACCCCACCCAGCACCGCAGAAATCGAGAACATTCTCGTGGCCGAAATTTCCCGGATGTTTCCGGACGTCCCGGCTGTCAACGCAGGAACCCCCCTCCAGTCGCTCGGGCTCGATTCCCTGCGCCTTTTCGAAATATTCGTCCTCGTCGAAAAGCGGTTCGGCGAGAGCCTCGTCGACGGCCCGATCACCCGCGGGATGCTGGAAAATCCCTCGGCCCTCGCCACCCATATCGCCGGGCGCATCGCCGCCAAAGCCGCTTGACCGTGACGCTTTTTGTGAGGTTTCCCTCACTCGCGGATTGAAGGCTGCGCCATTTTGGCGTCTGCTGCGCCATCATGCCATCATCCATCCTGATCGTCGACGACGAGAAAAACACTCGCGACGGGCTCCGCAATGCCTTGGATCCGGATTTTGACGTATATGTGGCGGCGGATGCGGACGGGGCCGTGAAGACGATGGAGACGATCCCGATCGATGTCCTGCTTACGGATTTGAGGCTCGGGGGGGAGGACGGCATGGCGCTGATCGGGCGGGCGCTCGGAATGGCCAACCCCCCGGTCTGCATCATGATGACGGCTTACGGCTCGGTCGATACCGCAGTCGAGGCCATGAAAAAGGGGGCCTACGACTTTGTCGCGAAGCCGGTCAACATCGACCGGCTGGAAATCCTGGTCAAACGGGCATTGAAAGACCGCGCCACCCGGCAGGAAAACAAGGCCCTTCGCGAGCGGGTGGACAAACAGCTGACGATCGGGGGCATGATCGGGCGCTCGCCCGCAATGGTCGAGGTCTTCGACACCATCAGGCAGGTCGCCCCTTCGCGGGCCACCGTGCTCATCCAGGGCGAGAGTGGCACGGGCAAGGAACTCGCTGCGCACGCGATCCACCACCTCAGCCCGCGGGCCAAGGAAAAATTTCTGGCGGTCCACTGTGCGGCCCTGGCACCGGAGCTTCTGGCCAGCGAGTTGTTCGGCCATGAAAAAGGGGCCTTTACCGGGGCTTTCGAACGGCGGATCGGACGCTTCGAACAGGCGAGGGGCGGGACCCTTTTTCTGGATGAAATCGGAGAAATCGACGCAGGGACGCAGGTGAAAATCCTCCGCGTCCTGGGCGAGAGGAACTTCGAGCGCGTGGGCGGCAACCAGACCATGCAGACCGACGTCCGCCTCGTCGCCGCGACCAACAAAGACCTCGCCGGGCTCGTCAAGGAGGGAAAATTTCGCGAAGACCTGTATTTCCGGTTGCACGTCGTGCCGCTGACCATGCCGCCCCTGCGGGACCGGAAGGTGGACATCCCGCTCCTCGTCGACGCGTTCCTGAAGGAATCTGCGGTCGAAAACAGCAAGCCCTTCCGCGAGTTGGCCCCCGAGGCCATGACGGCGGTCCTGGACTACGACTGGCCGGGGAACGTCCGGGAGTTGCGCGCGGCCATCGAACACGGGGTCGTCATGTCCGCCGCCTCCAAGATCACCGTCCGCGACCTGCCCGCCTCCGTGCGAAACGGCAAAGCCGCCCCCCCCTCCGCTTCGCCCGGCGGATTAAATTTGCAGGAAACGGAAACGGCACTTATCCTGCGCGCCTTGGAAGACTGCCGGGGTAATCGTACGGACGCGGCGCGGATGTTGGGGATCAGCCGCCGCACGTTGCATCGTCGTCTGAAAGAACTGAACATCTCGAAACGCAACAACCTTTCATAACTTATGGCAGTAACAGGCGAAGTCGGCGTGCAGACCGCCGTTCACTCTCTCGAACAGGGCAGGCTGGCTCCCGTCATCCGGGGAGCGATGTTTGCCGTCCTGATCATCGCACTCACTCTCCTCTACCTGTTCGTGCAGTTCCGGGGGTTCTCGTCCATCACCGCGATGGACCAGGCACAGATCGCCCGCAACATCGCCTCCGGAAAAGGGCTCAGCACAAATTTCATCCGCCCGCTCGCGATCTGGCAGATGGAGCAATCCGGAAAAGAGATCCCGGCCGACGGGTTCCCGGATTTCTATCAGGCCCCGCTGAACCCGATCGTGAACGCGCTGCCGCTGCTGCTCGTGAAGTCGGCATGGAAGATGACCCCCACGGACCTGGTTTACGCCGGCGACAGGATCATCGTGGTTTTTTCGATCCTCTTCTTCCTCGTGTCTGTCGCGATCTGGTATTTTGTGGGCGCGCGCCTTTTCGACAGCCGACTCTCCCTGATCGCGTGCGCGATCATCCTGCTCACCGACATGATGTGGCAGTTTTCCCTCTCGGGCCTGCCGCAGATGCTGATGCTGTTCCTGTTTTCCGGGGCGGTCTGGTTGACGGTCTTCGCGATGCAAAAGCGGGGCAGTCTGCTGGCGGTGCTGGCGTCCCTCTTCGGGGCCGGGCTGCTGTTCGGCCTCATGGTTCTCGCGAGTGGTGTGGCGCTCTGGATTTTTCTGGGTTGGCTGGTCTTTGCGGTCGTCTATTTCCAGCCCCGCGGGATCGCGGCCCTGGCGGCCCTGGCCGCGGTGCTCATGGTGACGCTGCCCTGGATGGTCCGGAACTATTCCGTTTGCGGCAACCCGTTCGGCCTGTCGGTCTATTCGGCCGTCAGCGCGGGCGGGTCCCCGGAAGAGGGTTATCTTCGCTCGTTGGATGGGGCCCCCCCGATCAGCGGGTCCGGACTCTTCTCGAAATTGAAATCCGGGGTCTCGGCGCAGATCGAAGGTTTGTTTTCCTTCCTGGGGATGAACCTGGCCGCGGGCGCGTTCTTTTTGGCCCTGCTGCACCCGTTCCGCTCGCCGGTGGTGTCGCTGTTCCGGTGGTGCGTCGTCCTGATGTGGGTCGGGGCGGTCGTCGGGATGGGGATATTCGGACTGGGCGGGGTGATCTCCTCGAACCAGCTTCACGTGCTGCTTCTCCCGCTTTTTGTTTTCTACGGGCTGGCCTTTCTCATGGTTCTTTGGAGCAGGTGGGAGCTCGGCATGCCACTGTTGAGGACGATATTTTTGAGCGCGGTCGTCTTCCTCTGCTCTTTGCCGCTGCTGGCCACGCTGTTCTCCAACAAGGGGGCGGCGATCCAGTGGCCCCCTTATGTTCCGCCTTTCATCGGGATCCTCGGCGAATGGTATGGAGAGAAGGAAATCATCGCCTCCGACATGCCGTGGGCGGTCGCATGGTATGCCGGACGCAAATCGGTGCTGCTGCCCGAGTCGGTGCGGGCCTTCAACCGCCTGAACGACTACAGGGTCCTCGGAGAACCGGTCTCGGGGCTCTATCTCACTCCGATCACGGGAAATCTCCGCCTTTTCTCGGATATCTACAAAGGGGCCTACAAGGAATGGGCGCTGCTGATCACCCGCCCACCCAAAGTGGATGGGTTCGCTCTGCCCTTCTACACCGCTCTCCCGATCGAGGGCGAGTGCATCATTTTTTCCGACCGGGACCGCTGGAGCAAACCGGCAAAGTAATACCACCCGCCGAAGGAGAACCGGACATGGTCAGAGCAATTCCGCAGCCACGGCATCGGCCACCAGCTTCCCCTTGCGCGTGAGCCGGAGGCGCCCGGATACGGCCTCGACAAACCCGTTGGCCTCGAGGTCCCCGGCAATCTTCGGATCGGCATCGCCGACAGGAATGCCGTGCTTCGTCCTGAGCGCGAAGGCGATCCTCTCCGAGCGCCGGAGATCGCCGGGAACCAGTTCTTCGAAATCGTGGCGATCAAGGCGGTTTTCGACCCGCCGGATGTATTCCGAGGTGTCGGCGATGTTCCGGCGGCGCCTGCCGGAGCGCGTGCTGAAAGCGCTCGGGCCAAAGCCCTCGTAATCGGCCCCCTCCCAGTAGGCGAGGTTGTGCAGGCACTCGCGGCCGGGCCGCGCGTAATTCGAAATCTCGTATTGCCCGAAACCGCCGCCGGTGAGCGAATCCATCGCGGCCTCGAAAAACTCCGCGTCGCTTCGCTCATCGGACACGTATTCCCCCCGCGCGAACTTCTCGAAATACCCGGTGTCCTCCTCGTAGGTGAGGCAATACGCGGAGATATGGTCGGGCTCCAGCTCCAGCGTCTTCCCGAGCGTCTCCCCCCACTCCGCCGCCGTCTGTCCGGGAATTCCGAACATCAAATCCAGGTTGATGTTTTCCGCCCCGGCCTCCCGGAGAATCTCGTAGCTCCGCCGGGCCTGGGCCGCCGAGTGGACCCGTCCGAGCGTCTTCAGCAGCCGGTCGTCCCACGACTGGACGCCCATGCTCACCCGGTTCACCCCGAGAGCGAGCAGCGCGGACGCCTTCTCGCGGGAGACGGTGGCGGGATTCATCTCGATCGTGAACTCCCTCAACGCCGAGAAATCCAGCCGCTCCCGCAGGCCGTTGATCAGAAATTCGAGCTGCGCGGTCGAAAGCGCGGTCGGCGTTCCTCCCCCGAAAAAAACCGTCTCCGGTCGCAGCCCGTCTGCCGACATTTCCGCCTCGGCGAGCAGCGCGTCGAGAAACGCCCCCGTTTTGTTGCGCCCGCCCGCCTCTTTGTAGAAACTGCAGTATGGACACACCTTCGGACAAAAAGGAATGTGGACGTAAAGGTGCCGGACCATCCCATGAGACTATTTCCGATTTGGAGAACATGCAAAGCGCGCGCGCGTCTGTTTGCACTGGTTCTCGCAGTCGGCTGTTGCCGGGCTGCCGAGCCGTCCGATGTTCCATCCACGGTCTTTTTTGCCAGGGACAATGCCTCGATCGGGACCGCCCGCCGGGTGAACGCTGCGGCGGTCCAGCGCATGGTGGACCGGCTCGTCATGCGCCTTACGGAAAAACCGACCGTCGCGGAGGCCTGGGCGAGCCTCGTCACAAAAAAAGACCGCGTCGGCATCAAAGTGGCCGCCTCCGGGGGACCGGTCAGCGGCACCAACCCCGAAACCGTCGACGCCATCGTCGCGGGGCTGTCCGAAGCCGGCATCCCCCCCTCGCAGATCATCGTCTGGGACCGCAACCTCCAGGATCTGATCGCGGCCGGATTCCGCAGGGACGGATCGCGCTACCAGCTGCGCTGGGTGGATCCCGTCAAGGGCTACGACCTCAAATCCCAGGTCTCCGCCCCGGTGCTCGGGAAACTGATCTGGGGCGACAGCGGGTTCGGCAGCAAATCCGGAACCCGCTATGTCGATTTTCTCGGCACCGGCGACCAGCTCAGCAGCAGGAGCTTTTACTCGAATGTTCTGAGCAGGGAAGTCACGAAGATCATCAATGTCCCGTCCCTGACCGACAGCTTCCTCACCGGCGTCAACGGGGCCCTCGCAAACATGGTCCTGCCGAATCTCGACAACTGGCGCCGGTTCACGAAACCCCCGTCCTGCGGCGATCCCTACCTCGCCGAAATCTACGCCGACGCCATGATCCACGACAAAGTCGTCCTCACCGTCATGGACGGGCTCGTTTTGCAATATGCGGGCGGCCCCTTCGCGAACCCGGGGTTCCTGCTCGACCACTTCACGATCTACGCCAGCCGCGATCCGGTGGCCATTGACGCCATGGCAGTGCGCCTTCTCGACGAGGCGAGAGCCCCCTCGAAACTCCCCCCCCTCGCGCCGATGACCTCGTGGCTCGAAAGCGCCCGCGCCGCCGGGCTCGGAAACTCCAGCGAAGACCGGATCGAACTGGTCCGCGTCGGGGACACGGGACTGCGCTGAATAAGGATCGCCCCGGTGAAAAGCTCCGCCCCGGCGGATCGGATAACGTCGTCCAGTTCATCGCCACCAAGTCACTACAAGCCCTTTTGGAGACTACCTCCCTGTGTTTATGCGGGTCTGCGCGCCTCGGGGGGGCTGAAAATAGCCGTTTTTCGCCTCCAGTCCGCGAAGTGGGGCTACAGTTGCTCCGGTCCTTCGAGCAGTTCGGCCACGCGTTTGAGCAGGCGTCCCGCAGCGCCGCCGTCCAGCACGCGGTGGTCGAAACTGAGGGTGAATTGGGCCTCGACGACGGGGATGAATTCCTCGATGGCCGGGTTCCAGAATGGCACGGTCCGCCCGACTCCCATGCCGATCAGCAATGTCTGCTCGGGCAGCGGGATCGGGGTCGCGAGCGTGAGGCCGAAGCTGCCGTAGTTCGTGACCGTGGCGATCGACCCGCCCGTGTCCCCGGCGGGAAGCCTCCGCTGGCGGGCCAGCTCGACCAGCCGGTTGTAGCGAGGCACCAGGTCATCGAGCGGGTATTGGTCGGCATTTCTGATCACCGGCACCATCACGCCGTCCTCGGCCTCGACGGCAAACCCGATGTCGATCGACGGCGGGTGGACGATGCGTTCCCCGATCAGGCGTCCGGCAGGCGCGCTGTTCTCGCCGAGGGCGATGGCCAGCGCGCGCAAGGCATAGAGGGCCGGGCCGGGTTTCAGCGGGTGCTTTTTCCGGTGGGCGAGAAGATTGTCGAGCGTGATCGGACGGAACACGGTGGCCAGCGGGCGCGACCAGCTCCGGATCATGGCGTCGGCGACCGCCTTGCGCATCGGCGAGGCGGGTGTGGTTTTGTTGCGCTCGATTCCGGCCATGAAGCGCTCCAGATCCTCGATCGTCACGCGACCCCCGGCCCCGCTGCCGGGAATGCCCGAGAGATCGGCCATGCGCAGGCCGAGTTCCGCCATGCGGGCCTTCATCCGGGGCGAAAGGTAGCTGGCACCGCCGGCATGGGCCGGGACCGGCAGTCCGCCCTTCACGGTCGGCTCGACGGCAGCCGGAGCCATCGGCTTTTCGATGCGTTTCTTCTCCACCCGTTTTGTCTTCGCCGGCTCGTCCTCATCGAGCCCCATCCGCTTCGCGTCCTCGCTGGAGACCTCGATGTAGCCGAGGATGGCACCCACCGGATAGCTCTGCCCGGTTTCGGCAAGGATCTGGCCGAGCGTGCCAGAACACGGCGCGGTCACGCCCATGACGGCCTTGTTCGTCTCGACTTCGATCAGGTCGGCATCCGCGTGCACGGGGTCCCCTTCCTTGAACAGAACGCGGACGATGGTGGCCTCGGCAATGGATTCGCCAAGCTGCGGCATGAGGATGGGTGCTAGAGCCATGGGACGTCAGATGTTTAACAGCCTGCGGGACGCCCCGGCAATCGCGGAGGCGGTCGGACGGTGAACGGACCAGAGATCGGGGTGATAGGGGACGGGCGTATCCTTGGCATTCAAGCGCTGGGGGGCCACATCCAACAGGCCGAACCCCTCGCCGGTGACCCGCGCGATCACCTCTGCGGCAACACCGCCCCACGGCCATTCCTCGCTCACGCAGAGCAACCGTCCGGTCCGCGCGACGGAGGCGAGCACGGTGTCCAAATCCAGCGGCTTGACCGTGCGGAGATCGACGATTTCGATCTCGTATCCATCCCCGGCCAGTTCGGTGGCTGCGGCGAGGGATTCGTGCAGCATCGCCCCGTGCGTGACAATCGTGGCATCGCGCCCCGCGCGGGCCAGGCGGGCTTTTCCGACCGGCAGCACGCTTTCCGGAAGGCGCTCGGATTTCAGGTGATAGTAGAGGAATTTGTGCTCGCAGAAGATCACCGGATCATCGAGCGCCACCGCTTCGAGCAGCATGCTGTAGGCATCCTCGACTGTCGCCGGCGTCATCACCACGAGCCCGGGATAGTGGGCGTAGAGGGCTTCCATGCTCTGGCTGTGAAACGGCCCGCCGCCGGACGTCCCGCCGGAAGGCAGGCGCACCACGATCGGGCAGGGAACCCCGGTGCGATAAAACAGCGTCGCCGCGTGGTTCACGATCTGGTTGAACCCGCAGGTCGAGAAATCCGCGAACTGCATTTCCACGATCGGGCGCATCCCCTCGATCGCCGCGCCGACCGCCATCCCGATGATGGCGTCCTCGCTCAGCGGGGCATCGAACACCCTGCCGGGAAATTCCTTCGCCAGATTCTTGGTGGCCTTGAACGCGCCCCCGAAATTCCCCACATCCTGCCCGTAGAGGAACACCCGCGGGTCGTCCGCGAGAGCTTTTTCCTGGGCGAGCCGGATGGCTTCGAGATACGTGATGCTGCTCATGCTCCCGCGTAATGCTCGGCAAACTCGGGCTTCGAATAGGCCATCCAGTCATCCTCCTCGGGGTTGGGCCCGGGTTCGCGGCGGACTTTGTCCACCGTCGAGTTGACCTCTTCTTCCGCTTCGTGGCGCCAGGCGGAGACCTCCTCCCGCGAGGCCCACTTTTGCGCAAGGATTTTTGCCTCCGCCAGGACCAGGCAGTCGCGTCCGAGCGGCGCGGCTCTCAAAGCGGGGTCCACGTAGTGGGCGTCATCATGTTCACCGTGGCCGACAAGCCGGAGAAGATCGCCCACGACGAGCTGGGGTCCCCCGCCCTCCCGTGCGGCGCGCACCGCCTTGCGGAGCGTCAGGAGGCAGGCCTCGAGATCTGTCGCATCCACCTTGTGGCCGACCACGCCATACCCGGCCGCCTTGTCCACCAGATCGCGGCAGGCAAACTGCCGGGAATTCGGCGTCGAGTAGGCGTATCGGTTGTTGGCCACCACCAGAACCAGCGGCAGCTTTTCCACAGCCGCCGCGTTGAGGCCCTCGTGAAACGCGCCGGTCGATGTCCCCCCGTCGCCCAGGCAGGTCGCCCCGACAATCCCGCTCTCCCCTTTCATGCGTCTCGCCAGCAATGCGCCCGCCACCGCCGGGATCATCGCGCCCAGATGGCTGATCATGGCGTAATACCCCTCGCGCGGCCTGCCGCGGTGGATGTTTCCGTCGCGTCCGCGCATCGGGCCAAGCTGGGAGCCGAGATACGTTCGCAGCGTGTCGAGAACCGTGTCGCCAAATGCCATCCGTCCCGCCTGATCGCGGATCAAGGGGGCAAAAACATCCCCTTTCCGCAGGTGCAGCCCGACCGAGACGCTCAACGCCTCCTGCCCGCGGCCAAGAAAAACCCCGCCTTTGATCATCCCGCCACGGTAGAGGCTGGCCAGTTTTTCCTCCAGCACACGCGCCAACAGCATCACGCGATAGGCCTTGATGAACTCCGAACCGGAAACGGTCGCGTCTTCCTTGGATTTTGGCATTAGAAAAAGTAATAAATGAAAAAAAGCGGTTTCCTGCAACAAACTTCGCCTCCCGCGCGAGCCAATCCAAACCAAAAAACCCATCCCGGCAAGCAGGGAGGATTGACCTGGGTGATACAATCCCCCTGCATATGATGAAGTGCAGAGCCAGCCCCCTGAATCACGCGGCGTTCCGAGCGGGCGAACCGCCCGCCCTTCCGGGCCTGGCGGGCGGGCTTCTTCTCTGTGGCCTGCTGGCGGCCTGCAGCCCCGCACCGGATACCACCACCCCGCCTCCTCCCCCGAAGGCGGCACCGCCTGCCGCCGCTGCCAGCGTGGTTTCCATTCCGGAGGAGTTTCTCTCCCCCACCCCTGCCCCCAGGCCACCGGTCCTTCCCAGGGTTGTCTTCGCCACATCGGATTTCCAAGTGACCACGCGGCATGGCATCCAGGGCATCCGTGCGGGGGAAGCGATGAATTTCCTTCGCGAGGAGGGCGGGGACTACGTCGTCCAATATCGCGACATGGAATTCCAGAAGAACCGTTCCTACTTCGCGGCGACCTACGTGGAACCTTCCCGCCCGGAACCAACGCCGCCCGCAGGCGGGAGCGAGCCGGTGGCGGGCCTCTCTCCCGCCGAAACCACGCTTTCCGCCGAACCACGCCTGAGCGGGCCCATTCCCGGAGACGACCCCGCATCGGTGGCCGGACAAAAAAAAGTCGGCGACCTGACCGACGCGATCCGCGCGCTCAATGACCAGATCCGTTCCGCGCAGGAGGAGGCGGACAAGCAATCGGCCCGGACCAACGGGGAAAAACCGGCTGCGGCGGATGTCAAAAAATCCTCCCGCGCGATCCAAAAGTTGAAGGAGAAGCGCGACGAACTGAGCGGGCAATTGACCGAGATGGGAAAACCCTGATCCGTGTCCGCTACCCGGAGGGTGCGCCGTTTCCGAGTTCAGGCCGCCGGGGAGTGTCGCTTGCCGCCCGCGGGTGGGCGGATTCGTAGGCGCGCTTCAGGCGCTCGACGGTCACGTGAGTGTAGATCTGGGTCGTTGAAAGGCTGGCGTGGCCGAGGAGGGCCTGGACGCTGCGGAGGTCGGCCCCGTTGTCGAGGAGGTGGGTGGCAAAACTGTGGCGAAGCTTGTGCGGGGAGAGGTTCGCGGGGAGCCCGGCCTGGACCAGGCGGGAGCGGATCATGTGCCAGATCGTCCTCGTGGAAAGGCGCGAGCGGGATTTGTTGATGAAGAGCGGGCCGCTGTGGACGCGGGCGGCCTGGCGGTATTTCGAGATGGCTTCCAGTGCGGGGCCGCCGACCGGGCAGACCCGTTCCTTCGCCCCTTTGCCGGTGACGCGGGCCGTCTCCCCGATGACATCGACATCGGAAACATCAAGGCCCCCGAGCTCCGAAAGGCGCATGCCGGTCGAATAAAACAGCTCGATGATCGCCGTGTCGCGCGCGGCCATCCACGTGGGAGCCTGCCGCTTTTTTTCCCGGCCGCCGGGTGCCCCGATCAGCGATTCCACCTGCCTGGTGGTCATGAACCGCGGGAGCGGCTTTTCCGCTTTCGGCAGCAGGACTTCGTGCAGGACATTTTTTTCGACGAAGTTCCGCCGGAGGAGAAAGGCGTGGAACGCCCGCATGGCCGAGAGTCGCAGCCGCACGCTCGACCGGGCCATCGCCTTCTTCATCATGTCCTGCGTCCATGCCCGGTAGTCGGCGGCCGACGCGGCTTTCCACGGAAGCGCCGGACGGAATCTCCGGAACGCATCGATGGCGGTCCGGTAGGTGGTCACGGTCAGGGGCGAGGCATTTCGCTCCGCCTCCAAAAACGTGCAGAAGGCCTCCGCCAGCCGGTCGGATGGAAGCCCGGGGACGGCTTTGTTCTTGTTCTTTTTCAGACAGTCACGCCCATCGGGACCGGCAGCGGCGGCTGGGCGGTATGCCCGACATCCCCGGCGCGGGCGGTGGTCCTTTCAAACCGCAGCGTGGCAGAACGGGTTTCGACGCCGTCGGGCGATGTCGCCGTGATCGGGATCTCGTAATTCCCGTCGGGGAAGACAAAGTGATACCGGAACGAGCCGTCCGAAGCCAAATCGACCGGCTTGCCGCCGATCTCGACTTTCGCCCGGGGATCGGTTCCCCCGTAGAAAATCACCTCGGCGTTGACGTGCATGAAAAATTCCCGCTGCGCGAACCCGAACGAGCCGACATTTTCCGAGCCGCCCCAGCTGCTGGTTTCCACATGGCTCCAGCTTGACATCGCGGCCTGCGACCAGCTCGAAAGCGCCGCACCGGACCACGAGGAGGTCGCCGCCTGCAACCAGCTCGAAAGGGCCGCCGCATTCCATGAGGACCCGGCCCCGGAGGCTTGCGCCGCCGCGAGCCAGCTCGACAACACCGCCGCACCCCACGAGGATTGCGCGGCGGAACCCCAACTGGTTTCGCCGGGCGCGGAGGACGATTGGATCGCCGCCGCCCAACTGGCCAAAGCCCCGCTGGCCCAACTGGAAAGTGCCGCAGACGACCACGACGAGGGCCCGGCCAGTGACGAAAAGGCGCTGAAAAGGCTGCTCTCGGGCGGCACCGGAATCCTGGCAAGAAATTCGCTGGCCCCCTCGGAATTCAGGCGTTCCTGAAGATGCTTCTGGATCCGGGAACCCAATTCCTCGGAGTTCATCACGGAGCCGGTGAGTTCATCCAGCAGGGACTTCCCGAGCAGGGCCTCAAGGACAACCCTTTCATCGGGACTGATCGTCCGGCCCCCGCCGTGGGCCAGCGCGAAGAGCCTGCCGTCACGCTGGAGTCTGCCGAGAGCCTGCATCAGGGTTTCCCCTCCCTGGATCGTGGTCCGGATGTTTTCCATGAGCTTCTGGAAGCTCAGATGCAGGGGAATGGTCGCGTAATGGAAATCGTCCGACTCGGAAACCTTGTCTTTGGGGGTCCTGACCGTGATCGATCTCGCGATCGCATTCCACTGGCTCCCCCGGTAATACCCGATCTCGACCGTGTATTCCACCCCGGCCTCGTTGACCGGGATATACCAGTTCCGGGTTTCGAACGGGACTTCGATCTCGCTTTCAATCACGTCGCCGTCCCCCGAGACACGCAGAAATGTTTTCCCGCCAGGATGCAGAGAAATATCAATGTCCCAGTAGGTGAACAGCCAGTGCGGTTCCTGGGCGACCAGAAAAATCGAATCCGTCCCATAGGAACGCGGCAGGTCGCCCAGATCGTCCATCGGCGGCAAAACATCCCCGCGTCGTTCGGCGGGCACAGCCCCCTCCCCGACAGCAGAATCGGGGCCTTGGAAAGCCCCCCCCTCTTTCTTACCGGCAATGGCTTTTTTCATAATGGATGGAGTTTCGGCCTGACCGCAACTGAGGTCAACCATACCGTGAATGCCGAGGCAATGCTTTTCTCTCCGCAGGAAAAGATCCCGGGCCACAAGCAGTCCTCATGCCACTTGAAAACCGGCGGATGCCGCGTAAGCTGAACCCCATGAGAGTTCTGATTGCCGGCACTGTTTTCCTGGCCATCCTGCCATCCCTCGCTTCTGCGGAACCCCCGCCCTCCGGGCAGGGGGCACTGCGGCAGATGAACGATTCCTTTGCCGGAGTTTTCGAGAAAGTCTCCCCTGCCGTGGTCGTCATCGAATCCAAGAGCCCGGCCCCTGCCGCCATCCCCGGCCTCCCCCAAGGGCTGGAATTTTTCCTCCAAAACCCGGATGGCAGCCCCGCACGCGAACACCCAAACGTGGGCACGGGGTTCCTGTTCCGCCCGGACGGGCACATCCTCACCAATTTTCATGTCGTGGAAAACGGGGGGGCGATTTCCGTGAAACTTCACGACGGCAGAAAATTTCCGGCGACGCTGGTGGGAGGGGATGCGCGAAGCGATGTGGCGGTCCTGAAGATCGAGGGGGATCATTTTCCCGTGGTCCTCCTGGGCGACAGCGACGCGGTGCGCGTCGGGGAATTTGCCTTCGCCATCGGCACGCCCATGGAACTGCCGTATTCCTTCACAGTCGGAGTCGTCAGCGCCAAAGGCCGCAGCCTGCAAATCGGGGGAGGATACGAATTCATCCAGACCGATGCCTCGATCAACCCCGGGAACAGCGGCGGCCCGCTCTGCGACATCGAGGGCCGGGTCGTGGGCATCAACGCCCTCATCAGCGGCACCAACCGCGGCCTGGGGTTCTCGCTCCCCATCAACACGGCAAAAGACATCGCGGAACAGCTGATGGCGAAAGGCCGGGTCGTGCGACCGTGGCTGGGGATCGGCATCTCCGGCATCGAGGAATCCGCCTACCTGCAGAGGCTCTTCCCCGGTGTGCCGAAGGGCGTCGTCGTCAGCAGCATCGAGGAAGGGGCCCCCGCGGAATCCAGCGACCTGCAGGCGGGCGACGTCATCCTCAAAGTGGACGGGACGGAGGTCGCCATGGCGAGCGATCTCCAGCATGAAATCCTTTCCAAGAAAATCGGCCAGAAAGTCCGGCTCGACGTCTGGAGATCCGGGCGCACGGCCCGCATCGAGGTCCGGACCGGGGAACAGCCGAACCCACTCGTGCGGGTCTCGACAAAAGCCCAAAGACGCAACCTTCTCAAAACCCCTTCGGGCGCGGTCAGGCAGCCCTCCTCACCGGGCTTCACCTTCCGCGACGCCGACAGGGACGCACTCCAGGAATTCGACATCCGGCGTCAGGCGGGCGGCGGGGTCGTGGTCTCGCAGGTCGAAGCCGGGGGCCCCGCCGCAGTCGCCGGTCTCGAACCGGGCGACTTGATCACGGAAGCGGGCGGATGGCCCGTGCTTGGAAAAAAAGATCTGGAGGAGGTCCTGAAATCCGCCAGCCCGGACCGCGGGATCCTCCTCCTGATCGAGCGTTCCGGCAGCCGCACGTTTGTGATCCTGAAACCCTGAGTAGTCTCATACCAACTCCCCGAGTTGGCTGGGTGGTGTGGAGGCGGTTGTGCCAACCGCCTGTTGAATCCCACAGACCCTTGGCACAAGGGCCTCCACCCCGAATCGTCCGAATGTTTCCGAAAGATGCTATCAGGTTTCGCGTCGTTTTTCCAACTTGGCCTTCACCGCTTCGAAAACGATCGGGAGAACCGAAACCACGATGATGCCCAGGATCACGAGCTTCATGTTTTTCTGAACGACCGGAAGCCCGCCAAACAGGAAGCCCCCCCCGACAAAGAGCCCGACCCAGAGAACCGCCCCCAGCAGGTTGAACGTGATGAATTTCCGGTAGCTCATGCTGCCGACGCCGGCCACAAACGGGGCAAACGTCCTCACGATTGGCATGAACTGCGCGAGCGAGATGGCCCGCCCGCCGTATTTCTCGTAAAATGCGTGCGCCTTCATCAGGTAGTCCTTGCGGAAAAGCCAGCCCGACTCGAAGTGGAAAACTTTCGGCCCGACCCATGCGCCAATGGAATAGTTGGTGGTATTGCCCAGGATCGCGGCGGCCAGCAGCAGGGGCCCGACGATGGCGACATCCATCATCCCCTGGGCCGCCAGCGCACCCACCGCAAAAAGCAGGGAATCCCCCGGAAGAAACGGGGTCACGACCAGGCCGGTTTCGCAGAACACGATCAGGAAGAGAAGCCCGTAAACCCAAACCCCGTAATGCTCGATGAACACCCTGAGATGGTTCTCGGCGTGAAGAAAAAGGTCGATCAAGGCAGACATGGCGGGTGCTCTTATGCGTGGCCGGCGGCCCGCATGCAACCGGAATTTACGGGCAGTTTTCCCGGCGGTGTGATTTAATAATTGCCGACGATCCCTTTCATGCCAAACGAACCCGATTCCCTCGACCGCGCGCTGGACCGTTGTCTCGCCCATGCCTCCGCAGAGGGAATCCCGCTGGGGGAAATGCTGGATCGCCTCGGCAAATCGAGCTTCTGTTTCGCCGCACTGCTGCTGGCCGTCCCCTTCGTCCAGCCGTTCTCCCTGGGCCCGTTGACCATGCTGGCGGCCATTGCGCTGGTGATCATCGGCTGGCAGATGGGGGCCGGGAAGGCGAAACCGGTGCTGCCACGCGCTTCCGCACGGCTCAGGATCCACGGGAAGGCCTGGGTGGGGGTCCTCCTCTTCTGCAAGCGCCTGCTTGCCTTCTGCCGCAGATTCACCCGGGCCCGGGTCCCGTCATGGGTTTCCGGCCCGAAAGGCGAACGCTTTGTCGGATGGCTGATTCTCGCGGGCGGAGCCCTCATCGCCGTCCCGGCTGCCAACCTTCCGTTCAACAACACGCTGCCCGCCCTCATGGTCGTCTTCGCCTGCATCGGCTGGCTGGAACACGACGGGCTCATGGTGATCGTTTCGATTGCGTGGGGTGCCGCGACACTCCTCTACTTTTCCGCCGTTCTCGTCGCGTTGTGCTTTTTTGGCTCGCAAGTCTGGGCCTGGGTCGGGCATTTCCCGGTTTTCCGATAAAAAGCCCCTCTTGCTTGATGCCCATCGCTTCCGAAACCCGGACGAACGTCCCAAATTCCCTGAAAAAAAGGCCGGGGTGCGAACAAACACCCCGGCCCCAACCTCACTGATGAAAAAACTCAAACGTAGGCATCCGCTTTCGGCTTTTCTTTTTTGCTCAACGCCTTGCGCAATTTTCCAAGCGCGATGTTCTGCAGTTGGCGGATCCGCTCGCGGGTGACCCCGAATTTGACCCCGACCTCTTCCAGGGTCTTCGGCTTTTTCCCGTCAAGGCCGAACCTGCAGTTGATGATCCGGCGCTCGCGGTCGTCGAGCACATCCAACAAGTCGCCGACTTCGTCACGAAGGTCCTTGTCCCTCAGCATCTCGAACGGGTCCTGGGCATCAGCGTCGCCGACGAGATCCCCGAACTGCGTGGAATCGTCGTCCCCGATCGGCTGGTCGAGCGAGGTCGGGCGAATGGCCGCACTCTTGAGCGCGGTCACTTTCGAGGGAGACAGGCCGACTTCCTCGGCCAACTCGTCATCGGACGGCTCGCGCCCGAGCTCCTCGGTCATCTGCATCGACACCCGGCGCATCTTCGCGATCTTGTCCACCAAATGGACCGGAAGACGGATCGTTTTGCTTTGGTTTGCCAGAGCGCGCTTGATCGACTGCTTGATCCACCAAGCCGCATACGTGCTCAATTTCCCCCCCTTTTTCGGGTCGAATCGCTCCACGGCTTTCATCAGCCCGATGTTTCCCTCCGAAATGAGGTCGAGCAACGGCAATCCGTAGTTGCTGTAGTCGCGCGCAATTTTGACAACCAGCCTCAAATTGCAGCGGACCATCCGCGAGCGCGCCTCTTGGTCGCCACGCTTGATTTTGCGGGCGAGCTGCACCTCTTCCTTCACCGTCAGCAGCGGAAATTGGGCGATCTCTCTCAGGTAAAGCTGAAATCCTGTGTCTGAATCTTCTATGGCCATATGGTTTTTGAAATAAAGTGTTGGGGGGCTTCCAGCCGGGTTTCCACAGCCGACCCAAGGCCGGAAATTTAATTAATGAGGTTAATTATGAGACGCTCGAGGGATGGGTTTCGTTCAAAAGAATTTCAGAAAATGCGGGAATGATTGATGTGGATCAAATTCCGTGGCCGATGGCAAGGAATCTCCGCGTTTCTCCAAGATTCTTGAGGTTTGGGGCGACTTTCCGATGATCGCGCTTTACAGGCAATTCCTCCGCTGGCGATAGTGTTCAGCTCGCGATGAAAACAGAAATTGGGATCGGACTGGCTGGATTTGGCACGGTGGGCTCGGGGGTTTACAAAAACCTCGCCCGCAACGGCGCGTTGATGGAAGAGCGCACCGGGGTGGCGTTTTCCGTGCGCCGCATCGCGGTGAAGGACCTGGCCGAACCCCGCAGGGTCGAAGCACCGGACGATCTCTTCGTCACCCGGCCGGATGACCTGATCGCGGATCCCTCGATCAAGATCGTGGTCGAACTGATGGGCGGAATCGAGTTTCCGCTCCGCTTCATCCGCCGGGCGATCGAGGCGGGGAAAACCGTGATCACGGCAAACAAGGCGCTCCTCGCGGAACACGGGAAGGAAATTTTCGAGCTGGCGAAAGAAAAGAACGTGGCGGTCTTTTTCGAGGCGGCGGTGGCGGGCGGGATCCCGATCATCAAAGCGGTGCGCGAGGGGTTCGTGGGAAACCATTTCGAGTCGATCCACGGGATTCTCAACGGCACGAGCAACTACATCCTGACCCGCATGACCGATGCGGGCATGGACTTCGCCCCGGCGCTGGAGGAGGCCCAGAAACTCGGGTATGCGGAAGCCGACCCCGCGCTCGATGTCAATGGGTGGGATGCCGCGCACAAGGCGATCATCCTCGCCTCGCTGGCCTATGGCTTCTGGGTCGATCCCTCGAGCGTCCTGGTCGAGGGGATCGAAAAAATCTCGGCGTCGGACATCCGCTTTGCCGATGAACTCGGCTACCGGATCAAGCTCGTCGCCACGATCAAGGCGGATGCGGACGGGGAGATCGAGGTCCGCGTTGCCCCGACCCTGATCCCGAAATCGCACGTCCTGGCCTCGGTGAACGGGGTTTTCAATGCGGTGGCCGTCCGGGGCGACGTGGTCGGCGAGACGCTGTTCTACGGGCGGGGAGCGGGGCAGGATCCCACGGCGAGCGCGGTCCTCGGCGACCTGGCCGAGGCGGCAATCGCGCTGGCCTCGCCGCGCGGCTCCTGCGGGTTCGCCTCCCACGACCTCTACGGGGCCTGCAAACCGGTTGCGGGTTCGATTTCGAAGTTTTACCTGCGGCTCGGCGTCGAGGACCGCCCGGGCGTGCTCGCCCAGATCGCAGGTGCCCTCGGCGCGGCGGAGATCGGAATCCTCTCCGTCATCCAGCCGGAAAGCCACGCCGAGGGACCGGTGCCGCTCGTGCTCACCCTCCACGATGCCCCGTATGGGAAAATGCAAACGGCTGCGGCGACTCTCGCCGCCCTCCCCTGCGTGAAAACCGAACCGCTCCTGCTGCATATGGAGTCCTCCCTGTGAAACAGCCGCTCCACGACCGCGGCGTCATCTCGCGTTACAAAGCCTATCTTCCGGTGACGGATGCCACTCCGGTCATCTCGCTCAACGAAGGATCAACCCCTCTCATCCACTCGCCGAAGCTCAGTGGGCGCGCCGGAGCGGAGGTCTATCTCAAATACGAAGGGCTCAACCCGACGGGTTCCTTCAAGGACCGCGGGATGACCGTCGCCCTTTCGAAGGCGGTCGAAGGCGGGGCAGCCACGGTCATTTGCGCCTCGACCGGCAACACCTCCGCCGCCGCCGCCGCCTATGCCGCACGCGCCGGAATCCGCTGCGCGGTCATCCTGCCCGCAGGGAAAATCGCCGCCGGGAAACTGGTCCAGGCATTTGCCTACGGCGCGAAGGTCGTGGCCATCCGCGGCAATTTCGACGACGCCCTCCGGATCGTGCGGGAATTCGGCGGCGCCGGGGGGGCCGCAATCGTGAACTCGATCAACCCGCACCGGATCGAGGGCCAGAAGACCGCCTCCTTCGAAATCGTCGAGGAACTCGGCGATGCCCCGGACATCCACATTTTGCCAGTCGGAAACGCGGGGAACATCACCGCCTACTGGAAGGGCTACCGCGAATTCCATTCCGCCGGACGCTCGACCCGCCTGCCCAGAATGGTCGGCTTCCAGGCCGAGGGAGCAGCCCCGATTTATCTCGGCCATCCGGTCGATCCCCACACCGTCGCCACCGCGATCCGCATCGGCAATCCCGCGAGCTGGGAGGGGGCGAACAACGCGGTCAGGGAATCCGGCGGATGCATCGATGTCGTCACCGACCGGCAGATCCTCGATGCCCAGCAATGGCTGGCATCCCACGAGGGGATCTTCGTCGAACCCGCGAGCGCCGCGAGCGTCGCGGGCCTCCTGAAATGCCTCTCTTCCGGACGCTGCGCCGCGTGCCCGATCCCGCAACACGCCGGTGGAAAAATCGTCCTCACCGTCACGGGACACGGGTTGAAAGATCCGGAAGCCCCGGTGAAACATGGCGGGTTTTCCCCGGTCGAAGCGGATGCGGACTTGACCGCAGTGCGCCGCGTGCTCGATAAGTCCTGACCGTTTTTCTCCCATGCCATTGGTCGTTCAAAAATACGGCGGCACGTCCGTCGCAAATCCCGAAAGAATCCTGAATGTCGCGCGCCGGGTCGTCGCGACGCAGCAGGCCGGGAATTCCGTCGTCGTCGTCGTCTCCGCGATGTCGGGCGTCACAGACGGGCTGATCAAGCTCGCCCGCCAGGTCTCCGACCAGCCGACGGATCGCGAGATGGATGTCCTCCTCTCGACCGGGGAACAGACCACGATCGCCCTCACGGCCATGGCGCTTCACTCGCTGGGGGCCAAAGCCATTTCCCTCACGGGTGCCCAGGCCGGCATCATCACCGATGGCCTCCACACGAAGGCGAAGATCTCCAACATCACCCCCCGCCAGATCCGCAAACACCTCAACGAGGGGTTCATCTGCATCGTCGCCGGATTTCAAGGCCAGACCCTGCAGGGCCATATCACGACGCTGGGACGCGGCGGCTCCGACCTCACGGCGATCGCCGTCGCCGCCGCGCTCAAGGCCGACAACTGCGAGATCTACACCGACGTCGACGGCATCTACACGTGCGACCCCCGGGTCGTCCCGGATGCCCGCAAGATCGGGGTCATCGACTACGACGAGCTCCTCGAAATGGCCAGCTCGGGATCGAAGGTCATGCAGTCGCGCTCGGTCGAATTCGCAAAAAAATTCCGCGTGCCCTTCGAGGTGCGCAGCAGTTTCAACACCAACCGGGGAACCATTGTGAAAGAAGAACCACTCGGACTTGAAAACGTCGTCGTCCGCGGCATCAGCATCGAACGCAACCAGGCCAAGGTCACCATCACCAACGTCCCGGACAAACCCGGCACCGCCTCGCGCATCTTCACCGCGCTGGCGGAGGCGGGCGTCATCATCGACGTCATCGTCCAGAACGTCTCGGTCAGCGGGACCACCGACATTTCCTTCACGATGAACGGCGACGAACTCGAAAAACTCGGCGGCATGATCGGTGCGGTCGCCGTGGAAATCGGCGCGGGCGAGGTCACAAAAAAACGCGGGGTCGCCAAGCTCAGCGTCGTCGGCATCGGCATGCGCTCCCACTCGGGCGTCGCCGCAAAACTTTTCGAATGCCTCGGACACGGCGGAATCAACATCCAGATGATCTCGACCTCCGAAATCAAAATCGCGGTCATCATCGACGAGTCCCACATCGAATCCGCCGCCAAACTCGCCCACGAAGCCTTCGGTCTCGCCCCGACAGGCTGACCGTCCAAATCAACCCGGAGAACCAACGTCGGCCAGCAGCCCCATGATCCGGGCGGAAATCGTTTCCTTGTCGAATGTCGCCTCGGCAAACATCCGCGAAACCTCCGGTGCCCGCCGGACACGGGCGGTGATCGCCAGAACCGCGGCAGCCAATTCGTCCGGATCGTCCGTTTGGAGCCGGATGTCCGATGCGCAAAGGTAATCGGCATTCCCGTTTGTTCTCCCCACGATCACGGGAATCCCGCACGCCTGCGCCTCCGCGATCGACGACCCGAAATCCTCCTCTTCGCTCGGCTGGATCAGAACATCATGTTCGCACAGCAATCCCCGCACCTCGCCCCGTGGCACCGATGGGATCCAGGTGAGCCGCCCGGGAAACGGAAAGGCCCCGATCAGTTTTTCGTAGCCGGGGACAAACCCGACACGTCCGACAACCGTGGCCCGGAGATCCGCGCCGCTGCGGATGGCGGAGGCGATTCCGTCGAGAAAGAGATCCAGGCGCTTGCGCGGGACGATTCTGCCGAGCCAGAGGCACCGTTTTGTCGGGCGGGATTCCGGGCCGGGTCCCGGGTGGAACATTTCCAGATCGATCGGATAGGGAACGCTGGCGGTCCGATCTTCGCGGATTCCGAATTCCCCGCTCAAGGTCCGTCGTGACTGCGAGCTGCCCACGATGAACAGATCCGAACAATCAAATCGCGGAAGGCCCACCCTGGAAAGCCGCAACCAGGCCAGCAGCCTCCACTTCCAAGCTGTTATCAGTCCGGCCATCCGCACCACTTCGGAAAACCTTCTCGCGACCGACCGCGCGTCGGTGCCGGGAGCTCCTTGGACGAAGCTGGCGGTCGGGAGTCCCCGGATGCGGTGCCGGGCATAATCACCGAGCCACAAACAGGCATCGAATGGCGTCCTGCGGTGCTCTTCGGCGATGGCCCGGACAACCATCCCGTTGTAGCGGAAAACATCCAGCATCCGCGTGAGCAGACCCGCGACCGGAACCCGCTCCGTCCGCGCGCGGAGGGCGTCGGTGAACCGGTTGTCCACATTGGTAAATTGAAATCCCGGATGTCCGCCGACCGCCGGACGGGGATCGACAAAAGACGCCTTCGAAAAGAAATGGATTTCGCATCCCCGTCCGAGCAACCCGCGCAACAGCAACGCGTTCGCGCTGGCCACGCTCCCGGCCTGTTCGGAAACAAATCCTGTGGCGGCAATTTTCAATCGGTGGGGGCCGGATTCGAAAGCGGAGGTCCGCCGCTTCCCCGCGAGCCGATCGGTTTGGCGGGATTGCCGGCCCAGACCGCGTTTTCAGGAACGGACTTCGTGACCACCGATCCGGCGCCGATCACCGCCCCATCACCGATCCCGACCCCTTTCAAAACGATGCATCCCGCGCCCAGCCAAACATTTTTCCCGAGGCGGATCGGGCGGATTTCGTTGGGCTGGGTGCCGGGGGTGGCACGGGCCAGCATCCCGTGATCGTGGTCGACAAAAAAACTCCTGGCTCCGATCAGGCAGTCGTCGCCGATCTCGATCCGCCCCTGGATGTTGAACTCGACACCGCCCCCGATAAAAACCCGGTCGCCCACGATGATCGACGGTCCCGGCGTCCAATAATGGTCGTAGTTGAAAAAAATCCCGGGCTGAAGTCGGCAGTCGGCCCCGAGCCGGACCTGGTGCGGCCACAGCGCGCGGCACGCCGGGAGGCGTGTGCGGGCCCCGATCGACGCCCCGCGAAGCCTCCAGACCGCTTCCCGCAGGAGCACCGCAGGCGAGGGAACCGCGATTTCCAGACGCCTCCACAGCCTTTGGAAGAATTCGCTCATGCGCTCCGGTGTTTGCGTCCCGAACAAATCGCCCTCATCGTGATCGCGAATCGCCCGTTTCGCCGGGGGTCGCGGCGGAGGAAGAGCCGGACGTATTGGACAAGCCCCGGCGCGTCCAGCGAACCGACCAGAACTGCCCACAGCAAATGGCGGATTTTTTTTCCGGCGGACAGCCGTCGGGAAACCACGAAGTGTTCATTCCATACCATGTCAAAGAGGCCTTCCGGAGAAAAGCCGCCACGATGCGACTGGTCAACACCATAGCGGGGCGCGATGTGGTGGATCACCCGGATTTCCGGGTCATATGCGACATCGAACCCCGCCGCCGCAACGTCCAGGCACAGCGCGACCTCCCAGTGAACCTGCGCACCCGCCCCCCGCAACCCCATCTCGAAACCGATCCGCCTCAACAGGTCCCCGCGGGCTGCGGCGTTGCACCCCTTCAGCGTATCCACGCGGCGAAATCCCCCGCCGCCCCGGTGGTGGTTGCCCAGAAACCTCCCATACCATGTGAAAACCCCCACGCGGGTGGTGGTCGGCTCGGCGGCCCGCATTTCGGGATGGTCCCGGAGCAGGTCGCGGCCGCCGATGATCCCCAGTTTGGGCTCCTTCGCGAAACGCCCTTCGATCCGTTCCAGCCAGTCCGGGAGCGGCTCGGCATCATCATCGAGCAGGCACACGATGTCGCCGTCGGTCATCGCCAGCGCCGCACTCATGCTGGCAACCACCCCGGGCTCACTCGTCGGCACCGTCTTCACCTCAACCGAAGCCGACGCGAGAAATTCTGCGGTTTCGCTGTCTCCCTCCCTCACACCAAGCACAACCTGGTCGGCCTGTCGGGTCTGCCCGGCAAGGCCGCGCAGCGCCCTGGCAAGATACTCCGCGCGCTTGAAAGTGGGGATGATGACAGAAACCCGCATGGCTTAGAGTCCGAAGCGGGACGGCCGGTTTCCTTTTTTCACCTGCTCCGCCCAAAAGGCGCTGCGCGGCGCGTCCCGAAATCTCATCACCCATCCCGGAAGACAGGCAAGCACCACGAAAAATTCCCCCGCGAAGACTGCGGCCGCCCGAATGGACTCGGCACTCATGCTCCGGCCCCGAAAGCGGGACAGGATGACCAACAGGACGTGCCGCGGCAGCCGCCAGAGAAGCTCGAGGGATCCCGCGCCGGAATCATACGCGCTGATGACGCGCGACTCCCACCGCCGGGCGAGAACCCGGGACGGCGGCAGCGGACGGACGGGGTGGTCGACCGCCGCAGCTTCGAGAAAATGGACGGGCACCCCGGAAAGCTTCAGGCGCGCGAAAAATTCCATGTCTTCAAAGGAATGGCAAAACCGTTCGTCGAACCCTCCGCTGGCTTCGAACACCGTGCGGGGAATCGCAAAATTACAGGAGGGCGGGAGGACGCCGGGCCCGTCGAAATGCGGGGACTCCCAAAGCAGCGAACCCTTGTTCTCCCCCGAACGAAATGTCGCTCCGGCAAGCACGCCACCAGCCATCCGGGGATCGGCAATGGCCGCCAGATACCCCGCCAGAAATGCGGGGCGCGGCAAAACATCGTCGTCGAGAAACACCAGCCACTCGCCGCGCGCGCTTTTGGCACCCGTGTTCCGGTTGGCTCCGGGGCCACGGCGTGGGCCGGAGACCCGGATCGCGGACGGGTAATCCCGCAGCAGCACATCCCGCGTGCCCATCGCAACACCGTCGTCGCAGATCACGATCTCGGCTGATCCGTCGCGCGGGATCTGCGGCACCAGCAGGCGGAGGCATGCGGCCAGTTCCTCCTCGCGGTTGCATGTCGGGACAATGATCGTGACTGCCGTGGGCATGGGATTTCAGCCTACAGCCCGAAGGCGGCGAGGTGCGAGGCCAGAGTGTTCTCCCACGTCAGGTTGGTTTGCTGGTATCGCCTTCCCGCGTCGCCCATGAACGACGCGCGGCACGGGTCGCCAAGCAGTGCCTCCAACGCGCCAGCGACCTCGCGCGGATCCTGGTCCACATGGAGGCCGGTCGCCCCCTCCTCAATCCACTCCCGCGAAGCCGGGGCCGGGCCGCAGACGACCGGCTTCCCGTAACTGAATGCCTCCGCAAAGACGATGCCGAAGGACTCGTGGGCGGATGGAAGGCAGAACACGTCGCAGGCGGAAAGCGCCCGCGCTTTGGTCTCCTCGTCCGCGATGCCGAGATCCCGGATGGAATCCGCAGGCAGCCCGTCACGCAAAGCCGCGTATCCGGAACCGCCGGGCCCCGAGAGAACGAGCACTGCGGAGGGATGCGTGGAAAGAACCCGCCTCCACGCTTGAAGCAACACCGGATACCCTTTGGACTCCTCCCTCCTTCCGAGGAACAGCACCACAGGCCGTTCCCCGATGCCCCATTGTTCGCGGAGCAGCCGACCGTCGCGTCCGGGGAGACACATGGGAGGGAGAGCGCAGCGCACGATTTTCGAGGCGTCGAGCCCGGCATCCACCAGATGCCCCGCCTCGTGCCGGGACTGGCAAAAGACGGCATCCGCCTGGCGGTAGAGCCTCAGATCGATCCTGTCATCTCCCCACTGGCCGGAATGAACGGCCGGCCAGACGGTGAAACGCGCGCACTGAAGGCGCGCCAGACGAAGGAAACCGAACCCCGCAAAATCCCATCCGGTCCCGACAAAGTGGATCACATCCGGCCGACTTTTCCGGTCGGCGGCCCGCGTCGCATGGAAGGCCTTCTCAAACCGGAAACCGATCCATGCCTGAAGCAGAGGGTGACAGAATGGACGCCCCGCAAGATGCATCCACTTTTTCCAGTCCTTGGAACAATCAAGCACGGTGAACAGCCCCGGCAGGGCGGAAGAATCCACATCCGGACCGGTGACGTTCTCCGCAGCCTGGAATTCCACGGAAATGCGATGCCGTCCGGTGAGTTCCACCGCCAGCATTTTTTCATACGATGCGAGTCCGCCGGTTTCCAGCGGGAGACGGCGCGAGGAGATGACCAAAGAAGCGGTTTTCTCCACCATTTTCGCATGATTGCGTTCTGAAGAGTCTGGCATCACTTGGGTTGCTTGGGGTTGAGCGTTTCGATGACGACTTGCGTCACCGGATCAATGGCCGCCTCGCGTTCGACGACATCCAAAACACGCCTCTCAACCAATTCTTGATCGGGGTAGTTCCTTCCAAACATGGAGGCGGTATTCGGGTAGATACTGGATACTGCGGAATGCTCGTCGCCAAATACGGCGATCGCTGTCCATTCTTTTCCCATCACGGATGCAGGAAGGGCAAAGTTCTGTGCAAGGTTCCCGGCAGGTTCAATTCCTTGTGAATGATGGCCACCATCAGGTAAACGCACACTGCAATCCAGATCTGGGTCTTCACCGCATTGGGGCTCGTCCCATAGTAATGCTTGATGCGCAGGTGGCCTTTGATCCAGCGGAAGAACAACTCGATACGCCAGCGCAGGCGGTAGAGCGTGGCCACAGTCAACGCGGGGATGCTCAGGTTGTTTGTCAGAACCCACGGAAAGAGTGTGAGAGAGAGAGACACGGTCGTCGAGTCCAACCGGCTTGCGGACGCTTCCGCTGCGGTAGGTGGGAATACGGCACCCGCCGCCCTTCCGGCGCAGCCCTCAAACTCCTGTCCATCGTCCGTCAGAATCCCTCTCTGTTGATCGCGGCCTGATTCCGCTCTTTTGCCCAAGGCGGCGCCGCCGGGATACCCCGGCCTCTGGGAAAACTGGGCAACGGCAGGGAAGCCGCGAAAACGCCCGTGTCCCCATGAAATAGCGAAACCCTGTTGGAACTTTTCCCGAAATGCGGTAAAGTCCCGCGCATGACAACTTTTGGACCGATCAATCGAATCACTGTCGATCCCGGAGTGATGTCAGGGCATCCCTGTATTCGAGGTATGCGTGTGACCGTATCGAATGTGCTCCGTTTGCTTGCCGCGCATCACGACAAGCGGCGCATTTTGGAAGCCTATCCCTACCTCGAAGAGGAGGACATCGACGCGTGCTTGGAATACGCTGCTCTGCTCGCCAATGAGAGCGAGATTGAGGCCGTTGCGTGAGGCTTCTCATCGATATGAATCTCAGCCCGGAGTGGGTTGAATCGCTGAAAGAATCGGGATTGGACGCCAATCACGCCGTTCATCTTGTGAACTTCTGGCCCACCGAGGACCTCAATAAATACATCAACCTCAAGAACCGCGTCGAAGCCCGCATGGCCCTTGTGGATCTCTCGGCCACCTTCGAAGACAATGTGCTCAAGAACGAAGAAATCGAAGACCTTATCTCCGACGATCTCCGGTATCGTGACAAGCAACTCCTCCGGCTCAAAGATGAGGTGTTGGACATCGAAGACCTAGGCGACAGTGTTTCTCTCACCGAATTCACTCTCGACGATTTTCGTCTCGAACTCCTGAAATACATTGAGGCCAACAAGGAGGCGCTTCAATGCGTTCCGCCGTTACGCTGGTAAAGATGCAGACCCCCTCTGGAGTGCGCGCAAAACCCGCGAAATAATTGTGCCCCTCAACGAATCCATCGTCGAAGATGCCGCCCTCGAATGGTTCGGTGAGCAGCGTCGCGTTGCTCCATCCCTCATCCCGGCCTTCTCCCACAGGGAGAAGGAGGCGGTCGGGCACGGGCGGCGTCTCGCGCCCGGTGAACATGCTGAAGGCACCCTCACCCGGCCTCTCCCACGGGGAGAGGAGAAGCGCGTGGCCATCCAGCGGCTGAACCCGGCCATTCCCGAGGCGGCGTCTGCCTGTGCGATCCACGCAGACAAGCGGGCAACTGAAAAGCATTACTTACACGTTCGATTTGAAAGGAGGCTGAACCCATGAGCAAAAGGAAATCCACACCCGGCGGTAACGCCAAGAAGAAGGCCGAAGTCTCCCTGGTTCGCTCGTCGGCGGCGGAATACCTTACCTTTGTGGCCGCCAGCGGCCAGGGTGGGGTCGAAGCCGTTTACGCCGATGAGAATGTCTGGCTCAGCCAGAAGATGATGGGGCTGCTCTACGACGTGGAAACCCACACCATCAACTACCACCTCAAAAAAATCTTCGACGACAGCGAATTGGAGGCCGGTTCAGTTATTCGAAATTTTCGAATAACTGCCGCCGACGGCAAAACCTACGACACCCAGCACTACAACCTCTCCGCCATCATCGCCGTCGGCTACAAGGTGAACTCGGAACGCGCCGTGCAGTTTCGCAAGTGGGCCACCGGCATCATAGAGTCCTTCACCATCAAGGGCTACGCGATGGATGACGAACGCCTGAAAAATGACGGCTCCATCCTCGGCAAGAAATACTTCGAGGAGCAGCTCCAGCGCATCCGCGAGATCCGCCTGAGCGAGCGCAAGTTCTACCAGAAAATCACCGACATCTACGCGACTTCCATTGATTACGATGTCACCGCCGCCGCGACCAAACGGTTCTTCGCCACGGTGCAGAACAAGCTGCATTGGGCCATCCACGGCCAGACGGCGGCCGAGGTCATCCGCGCCCGCGCCGATGCCACGAAAGACCGTATGGGTCTCACCACATGGAAGGACGCACCCAAAGGCAAAATCCAGAAGTTCGATGTCAGCGTGGCGAAAAACTACCTCACGGAAAACGAAATGGCGCAACTGCAACGCCTCGTTTCCGCCTACCTGGATTTGGCCGAAGACATGGCGCTGCGGCAGATTCCCATGACCATGCAGGACTGGGAAACCCGCCTCAACCGCTTCATTGCCGCGACTGACCGGGAAATTTTGCAGGATGCCGGCAAGGTCACCGCCGAAATCGCCCAAGCCCACGCCGAAAGCGAATTCGAGAAATACCGCATCGTGCAGGACCGGCTGTTTGAGTCGGATTTCGACCGGATAATTAAGGAACTGCCGGAGAGAGAGGACAAGCCATGAGCAAGCTGCGCACCCTCACCCCGGCCCTCTCCCAAAAGGAGAGGGAGAAATTATGAGTTTGAACGAATCCATCGTCGAAGACGCCGCCCTCGAATGGTTCGGGGAGCTGGGGTAGGCCACGCTGCAGACATGCTCATGCTCATCAAGGTTCTAATTGAGCTTGGAGGAGACCAAGAGACGGAGTTTGTTCTTGATAGTGATCACACCGCAAAATTCTTTGATCAAGTCAGCCAATACTTTCACTGGCGAAGAACATCTGCCCACCGTTCTGCGAGGAAGCAGGAAGAGAAATTGGTGAAGGACCTCTTCTGGGCAAGCCCTGACAGCATTGATCCCTGGCTTGATATCATTGGGCTGAACGATTGGCACCACCGCAACGAGGACCGATCCCCGGAATGGAAGGCTTTGATGTCCACGTTACGCTCAGATCTGCGGAACCGCTGTGCAAGGTGGATGATTCAACAGTTGTCCGTCCAAAGCGAGTTCTTAAGAATTGTTATCCGGCACGAAACGCTTGGCTACAATTACGAGCTTCTTTTCTTCGACTTGAATGGACCTCTTTGGACCAAACAGCGCAAACTTTTCCTGAAAGCATTCAAATCAAAAGACCCAAACCTGATCCTCCAGAACAACGCATACGAGCTGCTTTCATGGCTCGTTTATCGTGCGAAACAAGCGGGAAGCGATTCTGGACCGGCAAAAGAAGTGCTGGCTCAGGCGGTTTTTTCCAAACTGCTCTGGAATGTCTGCGTGGCAGAGCCGCTGAACCCAAGAGCCGTTGGCAGCCTGCGAGAAGTCCATATTTTTCTTACCTCCAACGGCATTGAATGCAAAACTCCGGCTTGGTGGGACCGGATTGTCAAGGATCTGCCGCAAGAAAAAATATCATGAACGCACTTACCCAACTTACCATCGAAGGCTTCCGATCGATCAAAAGGACGGAAGTTTCCCTCCGTCCCCTCAACGTGCTCATTGGCGCGAACGGCGCGGGCAAATCGAACCTGATCGATTTCTTTCGGATGCTGAACTACATGCTCACACGCGGATTCCAGAATCCATATCTGGTTGAACGCGGACCGGCCTCATTCATCCTGCACTTCGGATCCAAAGCGACGCCGGTGCTCCGGGCCGAACTCGTCTTTTCGACCGATGCGGGCACGAATACTTATCGCTTCTCCTTGGCCGACACGATGGGGGATCGCCTCACATTTACCCACGAAGAGGTGCAATTTCACCGGAAAGGGGAAGCTCGACCAACGCCGCCAATCCCGGTTATTCCGCGACCCAGCGACGAAAGCGGCATGGCCGAGGCTTGGGCGGAGAACGACGGGACCATCAAGTTCATCAAGGGACTGCTCTCGCGCGTGAGGGTGCATCAATTCCACGACACCAGCCTGACAAGCCATCTGCGGGATTACAGCCCGGTGGACCGCCGCCGGTATCTTTTGGCCGACGGAGGCAACCTGCCCGCTTTCCTGTTGGGACTACGCGACGAAGCCGCCGACCGATACGGTATGATCGTCCGGACCCTCCGGCTGCTCCTGCCGTGGTTCAATGACTTCATTCTGGACCCGGAAGGACCCGAACAGAAAAAGCGGGTCCTGCTCCGCTGGCGGATGGTCGGTCGGCCAGATTATGAATTCGGCCCGGGCCAACTCTCCGATGGTTCCCTGCGGCTGATGGCGATGGTGGCTCTGCTGCTGCAACCGCCCGACCGCCTGCCGAGCGTGCTGCTCATCGACGAACCGGAACTGGGCCTGCATCCCGCCGCAGAGCAGGTGCTGGCAGGAATCCTGAAGAGCACGTCGCACGATTGTCAGATCATCGTCGCCACGCAATCTGCCGGATTCCTCGACCATTTTGAAGCGGATGATGTGATTGTAGTAGAGAACCAGGAAGGCGCGAGCACCTTCACACGCCAGAGCAGCGAGGGCCTCAAGTCGTGGCTCACCCGCTACAGCCTCGGCGAAGTCTGGAACAAAAACCTCATCGGTGGCAGACCATGAAACGGCTCTTTATTTATGTCGAAGGTCTCACAGAAGAAATTTTTGTCGAACGCATTCTCCGCAGTCACCTCGGGAACCACGGGGTCAAGGTTGAACGCCCCCTCCAGGCCAAGAAGGACTTCGATCCCGATGGGCCACGCGGCGGTTTCACGAACTGGCCGGCAATGGAGGCGGATATGCGGGATTGGTTTGCCGATCACCCCGACAGCGCAACCGACAACTGCTGCTTCACGACGTTGTTGGACCTCTACGCGATCCCTCCCGAAGTGCCAGGCTATCCGGGACGCGCCGTGGCCTCCACGGAGGCGGATGTTGCGGCGATTGAGTCCGCAATCGCTCAAACGCTGGGGGAGGCTCGATTTGCACCCTACCTGCAAAGGCATGAGTTCGAAGCCTTGCTTCTGTCGCATCCTCCCGCACTAGCAACGATCTTTCCCGGCTCCGCCAATGCCATCCAGACTCTTGCTGGTGCCATCGCTGGACAAAATCCCGAAGACATCAATCACGGACAAACCACTCATCCCGCTGCACGCATCCAAAGTGCCATCCCCGACTATTACGAACTGAAGGCATCGAATGCCTACTGGGTAGCCGCAGAAATTGGCCTGGATACCATCCGGTCCCGCTGCTCGCGATTCGATGCTTGGCTAACAAGTTGGGAATCGTGGGGGATGTCGTGATGCATATCTGCGGGCACCGCATAACCAGCAAAATCCCCATGAGCCAAGAAATCACCCCATTCGAACAAATCCGCCGAACGAACCCGGCGGGCAATGAATTCTGGTCCAGTCGGGACTTTGCACGCATGCTCGGCTACGCCGATTACCGGAATTTCCAGTCCGTCATCGAGTCCGCCCGCACGGCCTGTTTCAACAGCGGCCAACGGGTGGAGGATCATTTCGTTGACGTCACCGATATGATCGCGATCGGCAAGGGCGCAAAGCGTCCGGCGAAGACCGTAATGATGTCCCGTTACGCCTGTTACCTCGTCATTCAGAACGCCGATCCGTCGAAAGAAATCGTCGCCCACGGGCAAACCTACTTCGCTATCCAGACCCGGCGGCAGGAGTTGAGCGACGAGGAAGTGGAAGAACAACGCCGCCTCGCCATCCGTGGAGAGCTGCGCCAGCACAACAGCCAGCTCGCCGATGCCGCGAAGGATGCCGGAGTCATCGAATCCCGCGACTACGCCATCTTCCAAAACCACGGCTACATGGGTCTCTACGGTGGACTCGGCGCGCAGGACATCCACCGCCGGAAAGGGCTGAAGAAGAGCGAGCAAATCCTCGACCACATGGGCAGCACCGAGCTAGCTGCGAATCTCTTCCGCGCCACGCAAGCCGAGGACAAACTGCGTCGGGAAAAGATCACCGGCAAAGACAAAGCCAATCGCGTCCACCGCGAAGTCGGAGCCAAGGTTCGCCAAACCATCAAAGAACTCGGCGGCACCATGCCCGAGCATCTGCCAACTGCTGAGAGCATCAAGAAACTGGAGTTCAAAGCCCGGAAGGCGCTCAAGAAGCCGAAGCCATCAGACAATTCCCCAAAGAGCTGACACGAATATGATCACAAAAATCACGACTCAATACTTCAAGCGATTTGAGACGCAGGAGTTTCCGCTGGAGCCACTCACTTTGCTAGCGGGCCCGAACAACAGCGGAAAATCAACCTTGCTGCAGGCTGCCATGGTTTGGAATCTGGGCATGCAGAAGTGGTGGGAGAAGAAAGGTCCCGGAAGCGGATCAAAGGCCAAGGACCGCGCGGGGGCTCCCATCACGCGGCAGGAGTTCACGGCGTTACCACTGCCATCCATGGATCAGCTTTGGACAAATACGCACACTTCCCTGCGGAAAGACGAGGGGAAACCCGGCTCACACCGCCCTTTGGTCATCACGTTGCACGGGTTAAGCAAAGACGGGAGCGAATGGAAGGTCGGCTTTGAGTTTCGCTATAGCGGACCCGAGCAAATTCATGCGAAACCCGTGGCAGCGGATTTGCCGCACCTCGACCGGGCGCATGAAGAGATCAGCGTGATCTATGTTCCGCCATTTTCGGGAATCGGTGTCAATGAGACCAGGCATGACCGCCCCTATCAGGACATGCTGGTCGGTCAGGGCAAAGCCGGTGACATCCTCCGCAATCTACTGCTTGAAGTGGCAGAAGCTGACGACGGGAAAGATTGGCAAAGGCTTGTGGAGATCGTCTCGGAAGTCTTTGGCTACCGCTTGCTCAGGCCGGCGTATGCTGGTGCGCCCTACATCACTTGCCAATATCTAAAAGGCATACCGACGGGCAACGGCTTTGGAGGACTCCCGCCCTTGGATGTTTCAACGACAGGCAGCGGGTTTCATCAGGTGTTGCTCATTCTTGCTTTCATGTTTGCACGGCCCTCCAGTTTGATACTGCTGGATGAACCCGATGCTCACCTCCACGTCCTCTTGCAAAAGCAGCTCTACGACATCCTCCGACGCTTGTGCCACGAGCGAAAGGGACAGTTGCTTATTGCCACCCACTCCGAGGTCTTGATCGACAATACGAGTCCCGAGCAGATCGTTTCCTTCTATCGCGAGCCACATCCCCTGGCGTTGGATAGCGATCGCGATCAAGTTCGGGAGGCTCTGAAACGGGTTACTTCTCTGGAATTGCTTCTCGCCGAAAACGCCAAAGGCATTCTTTATCTGGAGGGGACCACCGACTTCGATCTACTCAAGGCGTGGGCAACCGTTCTGCATCATCCGTTAGAGCAATGGTTCAGCCGCCTGCCATTCTGGCATAACAACCAGGGCCGCAGCCCGAAGGAGGCACGAGCGCATTTCTTCGCTCTCAAGGCCATCCAGCCCAATCTGAAGGCCGCGCTCTTGCTCGACGGAGACAACAGGACTTTGGCCGACCGCGAGATCACTGCTGACGGCTTGACCATACTGCGATGGGAGCGCTACGAGGCGGAAAGCTACCTCCTGCATCCCGCAAGCTTGGAGCGGTTCCTGAATGCAGAGAAAGAGCCCCTTTTCGCCAAACCAGCACTGGATTACCTGCGCGAACAACTGCCACCGGCGTTTTTCCATTCACCACTCGAGGCCAGCACGTTCCTTCGAGCAGAACCAGCAAGCAAAACCCTGTTGCCGGACTTGCTTGCCAAAGCCGATATTGCCATTTCGAAAAGTGATTATTTCCTGCTGGCACGACAGATGAAGCGTGAGGAAATCCCGCATGAGGTCGAAGAAAAGCTGAATGATATTCAGCATTTGGTGTGCTCATGACAAAATCATGATTGGAAATTCTTCCCGAAAGCCTCCCATGCGAACCACAATAATCCTGTTGATTGTTTTCGTGCTGTGCCCTCTTGCCAGAGCACGAATCGGCGAGACCGAGAGCGATTGTAACACCCGATACGGCACGCCGAAGAAAGTGGCGGAAATCGTGCCGGAATGCCCGACGAACGAATACGACTATCACGGGTTCAAAATCCGGATTGCATTCGCCGGCTTCAACGGCCCGGCAATCAAGATGATTTTTACCAAGCAACCCTCGCCGTTCTTCAAAGACGATGAGATCGTGGCCATTCTGAGCGCCAACACCAAAGACGGCACTCAGTGGAAAAAGGCCCTTCCCGAAAACGAAGCGGCCAAGCAAATGGACCCCATCACCCGAATTGGAGCCGTATTTCTGACAGATACAATGGGAGGAAGATCCTGGGTTCGAAGCGATGGCGTAACAGCCGAACTTCAAATCCAAAAAATGGGCCTCACCATCCAATCCCCTGAATCAGTCGCCCGGGAAAAGAGGGCAAAAGACGAGGCCGAAGCAAAGCGCAAGGCCGCCATCCCGGCCTTCTGATAAACCGCAAGGCCGGAGTAGTCCAACCTTTGCACATCCGGACCCGGCAAGAAAGCTGGCTCGTTTCCTTGCCAGTGGAAATGATCTCTCCCGACTTGCTTTGGGCCATCATTTCCGGCGAGGTCAATTGCTTGTCGGCTCCCTGCGACTCCTACGAACCATCATCCGAATCCTGGAAAGTGAGCAACAACCGCAGCGGCATTCCCAAGGCATTCGCATGAGATTTTGAAATATCACCATCCAAACGGGAGCTTTTTGGAGAAAACGGGCGTAGAAAGGCGTATAAAATCTGCCCGCTTCCTGTAAATTCCATCCATTTCCAGTCATGCAGCAAAATTTCTGATTTTTGCGGAGCAAGAACCCGAATTATCCTTGTAACTCGCTGACTATAAGTAAAAAGCCCTGACAGCATTTCGTGTTGTCAGGGCTTGAAATTGGTTGCGGGGGTAGGATTTGAACCTACGACCTTCAGGTTATGAGCCATACTGTTTACCATATTAGTTGACACGGGCGGATAAATGGCGGATACTTTGCATAAGATGAAAGCAAAAATTCGCGATCTTCCTTCCGGCATCGGTGTGAATCGAACTGTGAGCGGACGAGGAAAAGAATTCTGGAGGGTGCGGCTGGGAAAACGGTTTACCGGCGGCCCCGTTATCAAGCGGGACTTCTCCACCCTCGCCGATGCGCGAGCTTGGATTTTGGGAGAGGCCCAAAAGGAAAAAGCGACACCGGGAACGGTGATCGAACTCAAGCAATCTTCCGGCGCGGCCGCATTTGCGCTCACCTCCTCCCAGATTTCCGAGGCGGCTGCATGTTTTCGCCGGTTGGAAGGATTGGGTTCTCTCAATACCGCCGTTTCCTATTTTCTCAAACATGCCAACCCAGCCGGGGGCAAGCGAACCCTCGCCGAAGTTGCCAAGGAATTTCTCAAATCGCGGGAGGCAATGGGAGTCCGTTCGCGCACATTGACGCAATACGAATCCTACCTGCGAACCATCGGCGAGCGGTTTGGATCGCAATCCATCAATGAAGTGAGGCGGGGAGAAATTGAGGACTGGCTTTCGGAATCGGAATGGTCGAAACGGACCCGCAACAACTACGTCAGCACGCTTTCCACGCTTTTCCTTTTTGCCCGCGACCGGGACTATTGCGCGGAGAATCCCGCCGAGAAGGTTCCCCGTGCGATTCTGGACGATACTCCGCCTGGCATTCTGACAGTGAAAGAAGCCGCCGCTTTGCTGGACATTACACGGGAAATGGATTCCGAAATGCTGGCCTATGTCGCCATCGGCCTTTTTGCAGGGTTGAGGCGTAGCGAGCTTTGCTCGTTGGAATGGTCGGAAATCGACCGGAATACCCGGACGATTGAAATCAAGGGAGCCAAGGCCAAGACACGCCAGCGGCGCATTGTGAGCATTTCCGATGCTCTCTTGGCATGGCTGGCGATTTGCCCCGAGACGCCACGCCCCACGCCAAGCCGCAATGAAGATGTCTGCGGCGAACGGCTCAAAAACCTCTATTCCGAGGAACGCAATGAAAGGGGGACCATTCTGCGGAAAGCGATTGTGTTCCCGTGGCCCCACAACGCGCTCCGGCACAGCTTTGGTTCCTACCACTACGCACAACATTCCGACGAGAACCGGACGGCTGCCGAAATGGGGAATTCGCCAGCGGTCATTTTCCGCCATTATCGGGCACTGGTGAAACCGGAGGCGACAAAAGCTTTTTGGCTGCTCCGTCCTGCAAGTGGTGCCAAAACCATTCTTTTCGATGCCCAAGCCGCTTGATTGTGGGTTTCGGAAGGCAACTATTTGACAAAGCAATATAGTGCATTGTAGTATGCTCCTTCATTGAAGAAGAAAACTCTCTCAGAAAAGCTGCGGACAAAATCCGAAATTCTCGCCGCACTCGATGAAATGGAGTTCAGCGGTCCTGCGCTCGTCGCAGCCGCCGAGAACCTCTCCGATGCCTTGAGCGGCAACGAGAAGGTCACGTTGCGCCATTTTCATGTTTCTCCAAAGACCGAGATCAAGCCCAAGGAAATCGCCGCCATCCGGCGGCAATTGAACGTGAGCCAGGCGGTTTTCGCGGCCTATCTTGGCGTCCGACCCGCCAGCGTCATGAGTTGGGAATACGGCACCCGCCGACCTTCCGGCGCAGCCCTCAAATTGTTGTCCATCATCCGTCAGAATCCCTCGCTGTTGATCGCGGCCTGATTCCTCTCTTTTGCACAAGCGTTTCGCCTCCGGGATCAACACAGTCCGGGGAAAACTGGGCAACGGCATGGAAGCCGCGAAAACGCCCTGCCCCATGAAATAGCGAAAGCGGTTGGTTTAAACTGAACTTCGAGGGATAAAAAAGATGGAGAGGCTCATAAATACAGGATTTGCGGGTATTTTGAACTTCCCGCTACTGGCTACTGATTGGGGAGGGAGTCGAGGAGGTTGAGGATTTTC